>OLQM01001211.1_pt1 | contig 29355 bp, 33 predicted proteins | sample 1673161 | NCBI WGS metagenome assembly OLQM01 (sample SAMEA3136761, study PRJEB25190) | human gut metagenome | reverse complement strand
GGCATAATAGGCCACGCCGGTATGATCAATGACACCGCAGACCTCACCATTTTCAAGCAGCAGCTCCTCGGCGATAAACTGCTTGATCGTAAGATGATCGGTGCGTTCCAGGCGCTCCGTCATCGTGCGGCGATAGAGCTCCTTGTCCATCTGCGCGCGCAGCGAATGGACCGCCGGTCCCTTGGATTCATTCAACATCTTTGACTGGATAAACGTTTTATCAATATTTTTTCCCATCTCACCACCGAGGGCATCCAGCTCACGGACAAGATGTCCCTTGGAACTTCCTCCGACGTTCGGGTTGCATGGCATCAGGGCAATACTGTCCACGCTGACCGTAAACATGATCGTCTCAAACCCAAGTCTCGCTGCCGCAAGCGCCGCCTCACATCCCGCATGGCCCGCACCGACAACTACAATATCATATGTCTCCTCTACTACCGGCATTTTATTTCCTCTTTTCTTGTCAATTCCCTACTGTCTCTTCTATACTCCCAGCGGAATCTCCCCTAAAAAACGTTCCGATCCGCCAATTCTTTCCATTATAACCTTACTTACCCATGCAGAACTTGCTGAATATCTCATTCACCAGGTCATCCTCCACAGACTCCCCGACAATAAGACCTAACTTCTCATAGGCATCCATCAGATCGATCGAATAGAAATCCTCCGGCATGCCGGCGTCAATGCTGAAAATGACTTTCTTCATACTCTCCCTCGCATTGACCAATGCATTTTTCTGTCTTGCATTTGTAATATAAACCTCTTCATTGAATGAGAGATCTCCCTTTAAGAACATTGCTTTCACGGTGTTCTCAAGTTCCTTGATTCCCTGCTCTTCCTTCGCAGAAATCGCAATCACAGGAATCTGCTTCTGAACACCCTTCTGTGAAATCCTTTCGCGGATCATCTCTTCTGTCACTACAGTATCCAGATCCGACTTATTAAGCAGAATCACTGTTCTTTTATCATAAATCAAATCAAAGATTTTTTCATCATTTTCGTCAAGATTTCTTGATGCATCTACAACATAAATAATAAGATCTGCCTCTTTTGCGTATTCTTTCGCCTTATCGACACCCATTTTTTCCACGATATCGTCTGTCTGACGGATTCCTGCAGTGTCTATAATATTCAAAGTCAGTCCCTGCAGACGGATCTGCTCCTCTAAAACATCTCTTGTCGTTCCTTCAATATCTGTAACAATCGCACGGTCATGACCCGCCAGAATATTCAGAAGAGATGACTTTCCTGCATTCGGTTTTCCAAGAATTACTGTCTGGATCCCCTCTTTCATGATCCTTCCATCATCCGAGGAATCAATCAGTTCTTTCAGCTGATCGATCACCTCTTCTGCTGCCTCCTTTAGCACCTCACCATATCCATCGACACTGATATGCTCCGGATCATCCAGCGCAGTCTCAATAAACGCTGTATGATAAATAATCTTCTCACGGATCTCTTTGATCCTGTTTTTCACACTTCCCTTGAGCTGGCTGATCGAACTCTGCAATGCATACTCATTTTCTGATGTGATCACATCGATGACCGCCTCTGCCTGTGACAGATCCATCTTGCCGTTTAAGAATGCCCTCTTGGTAAATTCTCCTGGCTCTGCCGGTCTTGCTCCCGCCTTTAAGACCGTCTCCAAAACTCTGCTTACAACATAAGTTCCACCGTGGCAGTTAATCTCAACTGTGTCTTCTCCTGTAAATGTACGAGGTCCGCGCATCACCATCACAAGTACTTCGTCAACTGTCTCATCTCCATCCATTACATGTCCATAATGAATCGTATGCGTTGGCACTTCTGTAATCGTTTCTTTCCCTTTATATACACGATCTGCTATCTCCAGCGCTTCACTTCCGCTGATTCTTACAATTCCGATTCCCGAATTAGTCATACCTGTAGAAATCGCTGCAATCGTATCCTGATTCATGCCTTATTTCCTTTCTGTTTTCCTGCTCTGTACTCTGATTTCCTACTTCCTATATTCTGATGATGTTGGGGCAAAAGCCCTCAACTATGATACCTACGGATTGTTTCGTGCAATGAGCTCCCACAATCCTGGTATCATCATATTTTACATAGAAAAAAGGACGTTCCACACCTCACGAAAGTATCCGTGAAGCGTAAACGTCCTTTCGCTTCCGATTCATAAACAGTATTATTTCTTCAAAGTAATAACAACTTTTCTGAACGGCTCTTCTCCCTCGCTGTGTGTCATCACATAAGGATCTGACTGCAGTGCTGAGTGGATGATTCTTCTCTCATAAGGATTCATCGGCTCAAGTGCTACCGGTCTTCTGTTTCTCTTTACCTTATGTGCAATGTTCTTTGCAAGGTGTCTCAGAGTCTCTTCTCTTCTTGCACGATAGTTCTCTGTGTCAAGCTTTACTCTTACATAACCTTCCTGATGCTTGTTCGCTACACGGTTCGCAAGATACTGCAGAGAATCCAGAGTCTGTCCTCTCTTACCAATCAGGATTCCCATGTGCTCTCCACTCATATCTACACAAAGTGCACCGTCCTGATCGATCTCAGTCTTAAGCTCAACTTCCATGTCCATGGCTTTCATTGTATTCTTGAGGAAATCTTCTACTGCTTTGATTGTCTGAGGCTGAACTTCTACAAGTTTTGTCTCTTTCTTAACTTCCTCTTTTACTTCTTTTTCTACAGCTTTTTCAAAAGCAGCCTTCTGAGGTTCATCCGCTTTCTTTTCTGCAGCTGCTTTCTGAGGCTGAACTGCTTCAACCTTCTTTGGCTCTACTCTCACAGGTTCTTCTACTACAGGCTCTTCTACCTTCTCCTCTTTCGGTTCCGGTTTTCTTCTTGCTTCAATAACTGCCTGCTTCATTCCGATTCCCAGGAATCCTGCGCTTCCCTTCTCGATTACTTCGTACTCCAGTCTGTCGCTTGTTACACCAAGCTGGATCAATGCTTCTGTGATCGCATCATCAACTGTTTTCGCCGATACTCTGATACTACCGTTCATCCCGATTCCTCCATCTTCAAATCCTGACCCGTCTCCTGCTTTTTAAGAGAACGGTTAGGAGTTACGAATCTTCCTTTATTTTTTCTTGCCCTTTTTTCCTTTGGAGCTGCTCTCATCTTCTGCCTTCGGCTGGTTTGTCTGCTGTCCGCTGTTATAACGGCTTACCAGATTTGCCTTAGAAGCAAGGCTTCCCGGCTTAGAATTCTGAGCCTTCTGCTGTGCTTTCTGGATCTTTTCTTCTCTCTCTGCTTCAGAAATTCCAGATTTTCCTTTTGTAACAGTACCCACATTACGAGTACTTGTTGTTGCCATCTTATTGATCTCTTTTGCAGGAGCTCCGTGTTTCTCACGTTTCTTCTGTGCTTTCTCCTGGTTCTCTTTGATCATCTCATCAAGAGACTTTGTGCTGAGATATTTGTTGATTGCAAGCTGCTGAATACATCTTACTGCTGCACTTGCTGCCCAGTAGAGACCAAGACCTGCCGGAAGTGTGAATCCCATAAATACTGAGATCAGCGGCATTGTGTATGTCATTGTCTTCATAGAGCTTGCCATCGGGTTATCTTTGTCATCTCCTGCCGGCTGTGGCTGAAGCTTAACACTGATAAACTGTGTCAGACCTGCAAGTACCGGAATAAGTACTGCAAGGATGATCCCTACAACGGATCCGTTGTGGAATGCAGTTGTCAGCTGTGTCAGCGGCTGCTCTCCGATATTAATTCCAAGGAAACTGTTCAGATGAGTAACCTTATCCATTGTCTGCTGTGCAAGATCCGTGATACTCGGCATCTTTTCCATCAGCGCATTCCATGTAGAATCCTGGAATTTATAAAGTACATTTACAATTGTATCTGCCTGAGAATAATCATAAGCCTTTGGGTTCATAAGAACCGGGCTTGCTTCACCGATCGTCTCCATGATCTTCTGGAAGCCATTTGTATTCATGATTGCTTCTGTCACAGGCATATAAACATCTTTAACACCTTTTACATACGTCGGAATATCACGGATAACCGGATACAGTGCGAACAGAATCGGCATCTGGATCAACATCGGGAGGCATCCACCTGTCATGGAAGTTCCATACTTCTCATAAACAAGATTGATCTCTTCCTGCTGCTTCATCATTGAAGCCTGATCTTTCTTTCCTTCGTATTTTTTCTGAATTTTCTTGATCTCCGGCTGCATAACAGCTGACATCTTAGAAAACTTCTGCTGCTTGATTGTAAGCGGAATCATCAATGTATAAATAATGATTGTGAAAATAATGATACAAACACCAATATTCTCAATACCAATCTTGCTAAGTACATTGAAGATACCATTCATTACCTGACCTAAAAGCCAGGCAATCTGTTTGATAATCGGCCAGTCTCCATAACCTGAAGCCAAAAGTCCGTATACTTCCATTACTTATCCTCCTTAAGGTACCGGATCATATCCACCTTTTGAAAATGGATTACAGCGCAGGATTCTCCATACCGCCAAAGCCCCTCCCTTGAGTGCTCCGTACTTCTCGATTGCTTCCAACCCATACTGTGAGCAGGTTGGATAATACTTACAAGTGCATCCGCCCTTCATTCCGGACAGATATTTCCTGTAAAAACGAATCATCCATAACAAGACATACTTCATCTGCGCCACTTCCTTATCATTGTCTTATCAGACATATATGTGATGAAGCTTTCCGAGATGGATCAGTGCACTTTCCACATCATGATAATTCTTATCCTTTGCACTTGTTCTCGCGATTACTACTATATCATATCCACATCGGAAATGTTCTTCTGATAATCTGTAACTTTCTCTGATCAATCGGGTAAGATGATGTCTTACCACACTGTTTCCAACCTTCTTACTAACTGATATTCCCAGTCGGTTCTTATTCAGTTCGTTCGGGATTATATACATTACAAGACATTTATTAGCGAAAGATTTTCCATTCCTGTAGACTGACTGAAAATCTTTATTCTTTTTTAAAGACTCTAAATACAATTCTTCTTTAGATTCTTGTGCTATAATGATGCTTCAAGAGAAATACTTCCACTTTATGGGATTACTTGAGAACAATTCAAATGAAGATTGACAATACAAGATTTATCAAATCTTATAGACAAGGAGCGTAGCAATAAGTTTTCATATCAACTTATAAATGGAGAACGAATGACAATAGTGTAAAAAACAGTTGAGAATGCCATTTAAAAAACAACAGTCATGATAAATAGATTAACATATACAGTAATAGATTGCTATTGGGGTCCCAAAGAATCTATAACAATTACAAGCAATAATAAAAGTTTTCAATTACTAATAGATAAATTTAGACAGTCTCCCTGCACATCAACAAGCTATACTCACGTGGAACTTTATGATGGGGATAATTTGATAGAAGAATTTACTTCACAATATATTCCAAACAAAGAAGAAATCAAGGAAGAACTACTTCTCAGCATACTAACAGCAACAGTTTGTCAACTTCGTAGTAAAAAGGAATATGATATAATTGAATCATTATACAGCAACCTACTCAAATGCGACCTTATACATTCTATAGAAGACTTCAAAGCTGGAAAGGTTATTAAAGGCAGTATGGAAGAAGCCCTCATTTATTGGATATGGAGAGCTTTAGTACAAGCTGAATCTAATCAAATCCTTAATCTACTCATTCCAGACGAAATTATGTATGACATATTTCCAGTTATTGAAAAGGCAAATATAGTTCGTACAGATGAAGAAATACTTAGTTTATTTAAAGATTCTAACGAGGAAGAGGAAACTATTCCTTTAGATTCTTAATCGAAATTATAAATAAATGAACTATGGAAAGTGGAGGTAAATTATGACATCACTAAAGAACAAATTTAGAGAGGAGTTTCTAGAATTTTTTAAAGAGGAATTATTTAAAGAAGATAGAAGAGAAGAGAAATGGATTAAGGTTTCAAAAGAAGAGGATGAATGTATTGGCGTTGTAGTACATAACAAAGAGCAAAAGCCTCTAGTAATATTGCATACTATTAAAGACGTTAATGGAAATAAAGCATTTGTATGTGCATCAGATAATGGATTTCGTTTATTAACAAAAGAAGAAGATTCTATAAGATGGAATGAATCTCCTCTACCTAAAGAACTAATAAATTTGATTTATTGATTATGCTGCGGAGAATTATGTAAAAGATAGAGGAGTAGATAATGGAATGAATATATTTTTTGGAGGAATTAAAGACTATAAGAAAATGGCAGATTGGTTGACAAAATGGTCTCCTGCAATAGCTACTCCCATAATTGGAAACAAAATGATTAATGACAATGATAAAATTAAGTAATCCTCCAGTACCAGAATGGGACGGAATAATGGCTTTTATGCCAGTTGTAGGCACTTATGAATTTGCTCTATCAAATGATGATATGTTAATATATTATTGGCAATTATTTGAAAATAGAACAAACAATGATGAGCCTTATATAGAAAAGTATGGCTCTTTAAAAGAGTTAGAAAAAGATGTGTACGGTTTATGTAGTAGACAGATTAAAGGTAAGGTTACAACTAAGAACTTTAAAGATATATATAATAGTCTAGACAAAGAAGTATTTCTAAATAAGATAAATGCTTTAATTAAAGAATATGGCAATCTTATTAATACTTATACTATTGCCGTATGTATAAAGACTGATGAACCTATAAAGCTATTGTCTTTTATCAAATCAGAAATACCAGATATTGAAACATGGAGTGATTATAGATAAACGAATTATGGAAAATGAAATAAATAAATGGATTAAAGTACAAGAACATCCAGTCTTAGAATTTGGAGTAACAACTAAAGAAAATGGATATGTAAATGTTGGTCAATATTTAGATAGTAATAGGGGAAATTCTATAGAGACTATGGGACGGAACTTTGTTGAGTATTTAAATCAGCCAGAAACTATTAAGAGATTAAAATCGATTGACGATGAATTAGGCACTGACTATTTGAAGGGAAGAGAATGGTTTTTAGACCAGTATAATAAAGGTTATGTAAGATTTACTCCTGCTGATAGATGGACTGCAAGTAACTCTAGTACTACAGTTAAAAATGAAATGTTTTTCCGTAAACCAAATTATAGACAATTAAAAACTACTATTATTAGACAAGAACCAGACCATGTAGTAGGGCATGAACTAAAACATGGTATCGAGGATTATTTAGAAGTACTGCAAAATCCTAATATTACTGTAAAAGAATACCTTGCACAACATGGAAAAGGAAAGAGATTGCAGAAACTATTTGATAAAGATAATATTAGAACTTGGGATGAATTTGTAGAAGCTGTTAGAAAAGATAAGCCAGATGCATCAGAAGAAAATTTACGTGAAGCATACGAGTACCTTACCAAAGAAAGTGAATTTAGTTCTAATCTACATCCACTAGTTGAGGGTAATCTAAAAAATGGAAAGTCTGGAGTTCCAAACTTTAAGAATGTGGAAGAATTAGAAAGCGCTATAAATGGATATTATTATCCATATGTTAAAAAAGATGATCCTATGATGAATGTAAAGACTATCTACAATTATCTAGTTAAAGATAAGGAGAGATTTAGACAGATTCTCAATAAATATGGTTGGGGAGTAGCTACTCCAGTGATAAATGCTAATCCTAAGTATAATAAGAATAAATAATATGGAAATAGAAATAAGTGATAAAAAGCGCAAACTAAATCACATAGGGTTTATAGTTAGTGGGTGGATGTATCAACGTGCATATGCTCAAATAGTACAACTATATAAAGAACTGGTTGAAAACGGAACAATAGAACCTATTGAGCATATAAACAGAATAGAGGATGCTGATGTGGAATTTTTAATATTTAAGTTCTTTATAGCATTTGATAAGATGAAGGAAGAAGGATTGCCGATTCCTTATAATGAAGATAATATATTACCATGACTGCATTCTTTAATTCAATTACTGATTGGAAAGAAGCTGCTAAGTGGCTATCAGAATGGTCATCTGCGGTTGCAGTACCAGTTATGATTAATAAAACTAATGATTATGCTAATAAAGACATTAAACAGACTAGTAGAAGAGAATAACATTGATCCAGAAGAGTTCGCTAAAGATCCTTACGGTGTTATTGATAGATTAGAAGACGAAGAATTGAAGCTATTATTTATAATGGCTATGGAACTGATGGACTAGTAATAAAATGAATGAACTATGAAAGTACTAGAGACAATGGCAGCACTGTTAGAGAAAGGCAATATAGACCTTGAAGAGTTTGCCAAAGACCCCTACGGTGTTATTGACAAACTGGAGGATGAAGAGTTGAAGCTACATCTGTTATTAACGATGGAAATAGCTGATTAACAAATAAATGAACTATGAAAAATGAAATAAATAGAGAACAAGTTTTATCGATATTCTGTGAGCTAGTAGATAGACTACGAAGCAAGCGAGAATTTGAAATAATAGAAGCTGCATATAATAGATTACGTAGATGTGATTTTATACCTTCAATAGAAGATTTTGCAGATGGGAAGCTAGTTGAAGGTAGCATAGATGAAGCTCTCTTGTTTAGATTTCATCTTGCATTTGGGCAGAGTAAGACTAGAAACGACCTTTTTATTCCAGATGAAATGAAAGATACTCCCTGCACTTTGGAAGAGCTAAGTAAGATATTTTAACGTGTATCATTGATGAAATTTATAACATTTCTAAAACAGATGTTTACTTCACATTCTGGTATTAGTAGTAAGAGAGCATGCGGAGTAATTGGATGGTTTGTAGGAATGGCAGTATTGTATTGGGCACTATCCAATATTTTGTGTAAATAGAAAAGGCAGCATTTGAGTACTGCCTTTTCTTGTCTCATCATTCATCATCTTCTGGGAAGTAATCTGGATTGTGTAATTCATCCCATTGTTCCTTTAGCATGAACAACACTTCTTTTTCATTGTCACATTCCAGAAGCTCATCCAATTCGTAATCATTCTCTTCTAAACGAATGTCGATTACGCTTGCTACCCAATTTTCAAATTCGTTGTTTTCATCCATTCTTTTAGAAATGGCTTTTAAATCTTCTTTTTTCATATTTTCTTTGTTTTTAATACGGTACAAAGAAAAGCCTTCAAAATGAGACAAACAAAGATGTATATAATTGTAAATCAATACATTTGTTAATAAAATAGGTTTTAGGCGGTTTTAAAGGGTTCATACCCTTAAGTTGTTATTTAATCTGTTTTATCGCATTTTTATCATTGATTATCAGTGATTTATCTCTTTTGCAAAAATTATATTTTGAGAAGTAAAAATCTATATTTCTTACTTTAGCCACTTATTGCTATTCTGTAAAAGTATACTCTTTAAAGAATTTAAGAAATATTTATGCAAAATATATGCAGTGAATGTATCAATGGTAAATCCATAAATCAAACATATAATACAGAGTATATGAAAAAGAGATTAATATTTGCATATATAATATGTACGTTAAATAAAGATATAAGCACTGGTTAGATTAGAATAAAGATATATCAATAAAATCACAAAGTTATACAACTATATCTAATAGAAAGGACTAAAAAATGAATTATATTTGATATTTTTTCTACATATATCTTGTTATATTGTAAATGTTATGTATTTTTGCACCCCGAAATATGCGCTCTTTGAAATGCTTAACTTAAAAAGGTCACTAGCAGCAATGCTTTAGGTGTCAAAAGCACTTTTATTGTTATCCATTGGGATAACTCGTGACCTGTAACCTTTATAAAAACAGAGACACAACGTCTATTTTTATTAATAAAACATTATTTCATGACTATATCTACATTGAAAGATATTAAAAATGAGAGTATTAACGTTTGTTTCGTAAAAGGAAACAGACAAGTTTCTAATAAAAATGTAAAGTCTAAGACTACATCTATAAAAAAATATGGTATCATTATACCATTGATGTATGTTAAAGGCGAAAAAGCTGTTGAAGATGGTTGCGAATTAGTAACAAGCGATGGAAAGCCTATTCCTTGTGAAGAAGCTAACAAATACATTGTTATCATTGATGGGCAAAACCGTTACACCGCAGCTATTGAGAGTGGTGTTTCTGATGAAGAAATACATCTTTTTGAAAATTATGTTGATGCTACAACTAAAGAGTTGTTAGCAGAAGCTAATATCGAAGTAGAAAAGTGGAAAGGTGAGGATTATATTGCAGGTGCTACTTTGGCTAAGCCAGAGAATGAACTTTTGCAATTTGCAAATTCCTTATCTTTAAGAGGATTTCCGATTAGTACCGTTAGCCTTATTTTATGTTGGGATAAACACCTGTTTACCTCAAGAAAATTAAGCAAGCTAATGAAAGGTGAAACTGTAAATATAGCATATAACATTAAAAGAGCTGAAGCTTTTTTGGATGCTATGAATAGATTTACAGATAAATTTGTTGCTAAGAACTATGCTATTAATGTCGTCATTGACTTATCAAGTGAAATGGGTTATAAACCTGTTTGCGAAGCAATAGCTAAAATACCAGAAGCCACTGTAAAGAGGATTGAAGGTCAATCTGGAGAGGAAAATGTAAAAAGCCTTTTTAGAGAAGCAATAAATAAAGAGTTAGGTAATTGAATGTTTAATCACTTAAAACTATAGGTTATGTAACCAAAGTTTAAAAGTGCATATTTCCACATAGCCAGCTATCAGAAATGGTAGTTGGCTTTTTTTGTTATCAATACACAAACTCTTTTTAGCATAACCACCTTAATGTCAACGCATTACAAAGTCTTATAATCGTCTATTAGATTATCAGGTGCTCGTTGGCATCTTTACATTCGGGGCCGAAGTGTACCAGGCGGCAACGGTCCGATCCGAGGCGCCGTACCAGTTCCTGGCTCAGCAACCGTCCGGAGCTGTCCTCGTCGACAGCGATGTAGATGAGCTTCTTGGGCTCGAAGTGGCTTTCTACGAAGCGATCCATCCAGTTGAGGTTGCTTTGTGCGCCGGCGGGCACGGAAATGACATCCTTCCGGCCGACGGTCATGAAGGCGGCGGCATCGAATTCGCCTTCGGTGATGATGCATTCCGGGGTATCCAGTACGGCGTCGATGTTGTAGGGGATAAGCTCGGCACCCTTTACCATCATGAAGTGCTTCCGGCCGCTGCGATACTTGGTGTTGATGAGCGTGCCGCCTTCGAAGTAGTTGAAGCAGAGGCAGTTCTCCTCTTTGCTGCTTTCGGGAAGTCTCACCCGTTCTTCGGTGATGCGCAGGTCGGCCAACAGGCGTTGCGCCAAGCAGCGTTCCTGCGTCCAGTATTGCTCCAGCTTCTCGCTGAGGGTCGTACGCTTGGGGTCGAAGACGGGGCGGCGGAAGTGGGAGGGGAGCTTGCGGGCACGATTGTAATTCTCTTTTCGCTGCTGGCGTTCTCGTTCTTCGGCATCATCGGGCACGTAGAGTTTGTAGCCGCAGTGGTGGCAGTAGCACACGCCCCTGTCCAGGTCGATGGAGAGGGATTTGTTGCCTTTGTGTCCGCGGGTGTCGTTGCACTGGGGGCAGATGGTTTTGACTTTTCCGCTGGTGCGGCCACGGGTGTCGATGCCGTGTTGATGGAAATTTCTCATTTTAGTTGAATTGTTTGGATTTGTTTTTGGAAAATTGTTAGCGGACTTCATTTGTGAAGTCATCTGCGAAATCGTTTGGAAATGCCACACTTCAGCGTCTCGAATGTCACACTTCGTGGGGGCGAATGCCACACTTGGATGGGTGTGAAGTGTGGCATTTGCCTTGCTCAGGTGTGGCGTTTGCCCTGCCCGGATGTGGCGTTTGCTTTGCCCGGTGTGAATTTACGATCTCCATGAGTTCGTGGTTTCATTCCAGAAAGCGGTGTTGTCCGGTCGGGGCGGGGCATTGTCGGGGATGAGACAACCCAGGTAGGTGCGTCGGCCGTCGAGGCGCTGTTCGTAGCGGTAAGGGTCGGGTGGTGCGGCGGACTGTTGCTTGGCATCGAGTGCCAGGAGGGTTGCGTACAGGGCTTGCGAAGTGCGCTGTCCGGGATTTGTGAAATTCACGAAATAGCGGCGTGCATCGCTTTCGCTCAGCAGGTTGCGCCATTTGTCGTAGACTTCGATATGTTTCTTGAAGCAGGCCACGGCCGCCTTGATGTGTCGCATCAGCAGCTCTCCGTAGCCGCTGTGTATGCAGGCTGCTTCCAGCCAGGGTGTTCTCACGGCCAGTCCGTCCACCACTTCCTGCCAGGGACGTATGGGGTGCAGTGGTGTTTCCGGTCGGCCGAAGTCATCGCAAACGGTGAGTGGAGTCCGACTTCCGGCTGAATCCTCCTGTTTTTTTGCCGGAAGATTAAAATCGTCATCAGCGGCAGCAGTTTCTTTTTCTTTTGTTGCTGATGTTGTTATATCTTTTATATTCTCTTTAAATACTTCACGGCCTATTTCTTTATCGGTACTGGTATTTAGCGCGTTAGCTTGTTTTTCGTTCGAAATTTCCATTTTTTCCTCTGTGGTTTTTTGCCGATTTTCGTCATTTTTTGTATCAGCAACGGCATTTGCTCTATCACTTCTTGCTGTTTTTTTCTCCTTCTTTTTCAGCGGATTCAGTTCTTCGGGACTGAAGGATCCGTCCTCTTCAAGAGCGAAAAGTTGGAAGTTGCGGATGATTTTCTCTATGTAGGTAATCGACAACTTTTTGTTCGTGGAAGAGCGCAGATATTTCAGTTGTGCTTTGGCGTCGGGCAGTAAGGATAGTTTTTCGATGATGATCCAGTAGGTTCCTATTCCTCTGGGGCCTTCCTCGTCGAACAGGTTTTGCATTCGGGGGTCGTGCATGGCCATGAGCTGATGCTGTAGATAAAAGTTTCTTTTCATTCTGAATTGTTTTTATTCGTTTATTGTTCGTGGGAAAAGGTTGCGCAAAGCGGAGTTACTTGTTGTGGCGACAGCGTTTTTTCGTAGCGTTTTCTCTTGTCGGGAGCAAAGATAATCACTGTGTAATCGGGAAACAACCGGATTTGGTACGCTTGAAATCTTATTGTACACTGATATACAGTGAAATAACATTTTTGGACAGGCGGAGAGCGTACTTTGGTTAATAAAACGTAAAATAGCGCGTTTTTTTGCTTTAATGGATTTGTTGGGAAACGTTTATACTCTACTGCCCCGCAAGGCATCGTCCTTGCGGGGCAGGGAACACGCATAGAAGATACATGCTTCTTTCTTTTTACAAAGGATGCTTCTTTCTTAACTCTTTTTCCATTCTTTCGATTTTGTTTTTGATAGGCAATAGCTCTTTGATTTCCCGGAAACTGGCATCATTGTCTCTCTTGAAAAGCTTTTTGAGATATTGTTTCATGATTTGGCAGGTTGCCAGTCTTTCGGTTGTGTACTTGATGGTTCCGGTGAATGTCCAGGTTGAACCATCCTCTACTTCAATTGTAACAGTAATTTTTTTTCCATAATAGTAATTTTTCAGTGCGAAAATAGAAAAAAGATTTTCTTCATTCTGTTTGAAACTCACATCCTTCCGTAAAGTTCCGTCTTGTGTGGAGTGTCAACGCACCCACGGCCTGTTTCTGGTGTACAGCAGCGGAGAGCGGACCTTTCTGCATAGAATAAGAATCATTTGCAGTGTTTCATCAAAGTGAAACTTCTCAAAAAAACACCTTGATAAAGTTGTATTTCAATACAATCCCGTTCTGGCAGATAGCAAATCCGCTTGAGCGGGGCTTGTGATTTTTTTTTATTTTATTGAAACATCCGGTTATATTGTGTTTTTTTATGAGAAATCATTATATTTGTTATCGGTTTGCAAAAAAAACGATAAATAGTTATATGATAAAAGTACTTGAAGTGATCAGGCAAGGGCATGTGGGAGGAGGAGAATCCCATTTGCTGGATTTGGTTATGGGATTTGATACTGATTTGATATCTCCTGTTGTGCTTTCGTTTACTTCCGGAAAAATGATTGACGCTTTGAGGGCTTGTGGCGTAAAATGCTATGTTATCCCGACAGAGAAGCCTTTTGATATGAAAGTGCTGAATGCTTTGAAGAAATTGATATGCGATGAAAATATACGACTTATCCATGCGCATGGCAGCCGCGCCGCGTCTAACGTTTTGCTGCTTGCTGGTATGTTGCATATACCTTTGGTGTATACGGTGCATGGTTGGAGTTTTCATCAGGATCAGCCATGGCTGATAAGAAAGCTGCGTGCAGTGAGTGAAAAGATTATTTGCAATAGAAGTAAAAAGGTGATTTGCGTATCAGCCAATAATAAGGTAAGTGGAGAAAAGGAGTTTGGGCTAAAACATGCGGTTGTAATTGAAAATGGCATAAATGTGCGGCGTTTTAATCCATTATTGCCGTTTAGGGATGTGCGTCCTGAGCTTGGAATACCTCCTGATGACTTTATCATAGGCTTTATCGGCAGAGTGACCTTGCAGAAATCACCCCTTGTTTTTGTGGAAAGTATAGCTTTGGCTCATGCTTTGGATAGTCGTATAAAAGGCCTGATGGTAGGAGAAGGAGAGATGGATGGCGAAGTGGCTTGGTATATCAATGACCGCCATTGGGGAGATATCATTTATAAAGTGCCATTTCGTTCGGACATTCCGGAGGTATTGGCTTCCATAAACGTGTTCTGTTTGCCAAGTTTGTGGGAAGGCTTCTCTATCTCTTTGCTGGAAGCCATGTCAATGGGCAAGCCGCTGGTTGTGACACCTACGGATGGAACACGTGAAGTGATAAAAGACAGATATAATGGATTGATTGTAGATTACAATAATCCCAATGACTTGGCAAACAGGTATTACGAACTGCTGCATGATGAACCGCTGAGAAAGAAGTTGGGTGCCGCCGCGCGTTTGTTTGTAGAGAGCAGGTTTGACAGTTGCAGGGTCTCTAAAAAAGTGACGGATATATACACAGGGTTATTCAGCCATTGATTTTTTCTTCATGATCATGTAGAAACCGCTTGTCCAGCGTATAGGCAGTCTGTCTGCCATCCAACAATCAAATTGTTGTAGTTTTCGTACTCTACGATATATGATTGAAAAGGGGAATACTTTCTCGATGAAGCTAGACGGAGCTATTTTGCAGATGGAAAAAGAACTTTTATCAGCCAATTCATGCACATCTTTATAAGTGAAGAATTGTATATGAGAAAGGGACGTGGATGAAGATTGGGGAGTATCCCCATTGTATCCCAGGCATTTTTTCATGCCAATGAAGATTTTAGAGAAACAATTATCCTTTTGATAGATATACTGTGTCGGCCTTGTCATGAAAAGTTCTCTGGGGCCGGTACCATTGGGGACGGTTATTACCGCTATTCCGTTGTCTTTTAGCAATCGGTTGACGTTGCGCATGATGGTTAACGGATTAGTTAAGTGTTCCAATACTTCGCTGCACACGATTACGTCATATTTATCTTCCTCTTTTACGATGTACTCGCATACATCCATAACCTTAAACTGTAATTTTTCATGTTGAAATTTTCTGTTTGCGCTTTGGACGGACTTTTCATCTATATCTATTCCGGACACATAATGACCGCTGTGAGCCAACTGGTATGAGATATTACCGTTCCCACATCCGATTTCTAATATTTGCAGGTGGGATCTTTCAAGTGAATTTACGGCAGTTTCTATGAATTTCAATCTTTTTATGTCAAAAATTTGGTCATACGAACTGTAATTGGTGAAGTGTTGCGTTTCCATTTTGATTATAATAATAAGAGATGTTTTTAGAAAAGCAATAGAATAATATTTAAATCATTATTCTTGATACTTCTCTAATTTGACAAAGTTAATGAAACATCCGGAATGTCCGGTTGTTTCATTAACTTATTTTAGATTTATACTGAAAATAGGCAGATTGCTCCTTTCTCTGCTTCCAAGCAAGTTTGGTTTCTTTCATGTCTTTTGTAAATAGTGATAATTTCCTTATCTTTGCCATAAATATGAGCAGCAAGAAGAACTTATCTATAGAGACTTTGCGAGGTATTGCTATCTTATTGGTAGTGATAGGTCATGTTATCGGTTCTACGCCTGATGGGGGAATGAAAATTGATTTTCCTCATCCTTTGCGTTATTTATATGTGTGGATAGACTATATTCAGATGCCGTTGTTTACGGCTATTGCCGGATGGGTTTATGCATTGAAGCCGTTTTCGCATACAGTTGGTTTTGCGGAGTTTGCGCGGAAGAAGGCTTTGCGCTTGCTGGTACCAATGGCTGTGGTGGGTACAATTTATTTCTTAGTGCAATATTTCATGCCGGGCACTAATAATAAAGGTGAGCTTGGCCAGATATGGCGTATTTATGTTTATCCTTATACTATATATTGGTATCTACCATCGCTTTTCTTGATTTTTATGATACAGTGGGTGATAGACAGGTATAAGCGGATGGAGACTTTCAAAGAATGGTGCCTGTGGTGTTTTGTTGCAGTTATGTTGAGTCTGGTAAATGATGAAGGTCTTATGCATAGTCTGCCTAATTTGTTTAGTTTCAAAGGTGCCTTGGGGCAGTTGCCTTATTTCTTTGTTGGTGTGGCATCGTATCGTTTTGCATTGGTGGTGTACCGTTCACAAGTTATTAAGTGCGGGATGTGGATAATAACTTTGTTGGGGATTTTTTTGATACAGATTGTTTACTTTTCGTCTGCTGAGTATGCTTCTTTGAGCCGTTTGCTCTATCCTGTTACATTGATTCCTTGTCTTTTCTTGCTATTAGCGCTAAAATGGCATAATCACTTTTTTACATGGATTGGGGGGTACGCATATAGTATCTACCTTTTTCATGGTTTCGGAACCTCCGGAGGGCGAATTGTGCTGAAAATGCTGGGTGTGAAAGCCGTTGCATTGATATTTTTGTTTGCTTCATTTATAGCGACGATTTGCCCGATAGCAATAGATATGCTGGTAAGGCGGTTTAAATGGGGGAGGAAATTACTACTTGGGAAGAATTGACCGTGTTTTGATCATTGCTTTTTGGATATTAAACCGCTAAAAGTACCGCGAAAGACGGCAGCGGCCAATGGCTGTTTTTTATTTAACAGATAGGTAACCGCTTTTTTGGGTGCAGCGATACTGAGAATATACATACATGACAAAAATCTTTCTATACCAAGCAGGTTCCTGCGTGCATATATCATGCGCGCGCGCGAAAGGTAGAATTCTCTTTGAGGCATTCCTCTTTTGGCTGTCATACTTTCCTTGTGATAAACTGCGGCCGCCGGCTCATACCATAATTTATAACCCAGATGGTGCATCCGTGCTGACCAGTCAAATTCTTCATAAAAGAGAAAATAGACTTCGGTCATAGGACCGACTTGCTGTAATACATCGCGACGTACCATCATAGCAGCGCCGTGTAGTGAAGCGGTTTCTTGTGGTTGGGAGTGTTGACCATTATCTTTCTCATGTTCTCCTAACATTTTATTTCTTAAAGTGATGGGAGAGAATGCGGTATATCCTGCATATTGTATCGTGTCCGGTGCGTATGCATACTTTAACATGGGAGAGACTCCACCGTTCTTTTCCTCTGCTTCTAACCGATGTGTTAATATGGCCAATATAGGCTCATGTATAAGCGTGTCATTGTTAATGAAAAATAGATATTTACCTTCAGCGACCTTTAGGCCTGCATTGTTACCCCCGGCAAATCCGGTATTTGTATTTTGCACAACTTTTACTTCTGGATAGCGTTTTTGAATTTCTTTTCCTTCAGGTAAGAAAGATCCATTATCTACCACGATAAATTCGTATGGATAAGTTTCGTGTATACGAAATGATTCTATCAATTCGCATGTATCAGCAAGTCCGTTGTAGTTGACTGTAATGATGGAGACCATTGATTATTTTATTTTAGTCCATTCCTGTTTTTCGAAATCGTATTGTCTTAAAATCCTGGCTGGATTGCCTCCAACAACAGAATAAGGAGGGACATTTTTGGTTACAACACTACCAGATGCTATAATAGAATGTGTTCCTATGGTTATGCCTTGATTTATACATGAGTTACCTCCAATCCAAACATCATCCTCAACAACTGTCCGGTTGGGGGTTACTCCTTGTTTGGCTATGGGGCGAGTGACATCTAAATAATTATGTGTAAGTCCGGTTATTTGAGCACCACTACCAATTGTAACGTAATTTCCTAAAGTTACGGGGCCTACTAATTTTACTCGGGAAGTAACATGTGTGTAATCTCCAATAAAGATATCTCCCATGCCATTATTGATGATTGTATAATCTTCAATAACGCTTTTTTTTCCTAAGGTTATTTTTTTTGAAGGAATAATATCTAATCTTGCTTTTCGTCTGATTATAGATCCTTTGCCTCTTTTTATAACGAAAGGAATGATAAATGTTCTAGCCCACCAACGGGGACGTGAAGTGTATGGATGCACTAATAGGTAGTGTAAGAATGATTTTAATTTAGGGTGATTGTCTAGCATGGTCTATATATTTATATATGAATACAATTTATTTATAGAATTTTCCCATGTATGTGTATGAGCAAACTCTATTCTCTTTTTTATTATGTCAGAAGAAGTAGGTATTAGTGCCTCATTTATTGCTTGAATATATTCCTCTGCTCCAAGACAATTCCATACATAGCCGGTAAAAAGATCCATCGTTAAGGTTTTTGTTGCAATAACAGGCTTTCCGAGTGCTAAATATTCATCAACTTTTCTCGGATAATTACCTATAGTAATTTCGTTTACAAGTTGTGGATTCATGCATACATCAAAATGTGACATATATGAAATTGTTTCAATCTGCTTTTTTTGTCCCAAAAAATGCACGTTGCTTAAAGAGTGTAGAGGGTGCTTTTTGAAGAAATCGTCTTCACCCCCAACCATTACGAATGAATATTGGGGACAACGTAAAGCTACTTGATAAAGTAGATTGGCATCTAAACGTCGAGATGTTACCCACCCTACATATCCAATAATGGGACGAGGAATATTTTCCATATCTTTAGGGAGCTGGTAGCTATTATTGGTATTGTAGTTGCTTAAATCTACTCCTTGACCTATATCAAAGCTGTACTGATTATATGTTTGGACAGCTTTGGCTAATTGAGGTGAATTAGCTACGACTAAATTACTTTTCTGACAAAGTCTTGGCTCTAGCCGGGGGGCATGTTTGCGCCAAAATGCACTTGTCATATTGTCTCGACGATAATAAATAGAAAAGATGGGTTTTAGATATTCTACTGCATAAAAACTGCGATAAATATCATTATCTATAAGTAATAAATAATTTTTAAAATTGATTTCCTTTATTGTCTTTTTGGCAAATTGGTACATTTTCTTATTGTTTAATCGATTGACCCAGTCAAACAATTTTCCATCAGGTATGGAATTTGCAGGCCAAATGCTGAACGGGTAATCCATAACCCATAAAGACGCGGATATTTGTCGTAACGTAGAAGTTGCTCCTTTAATTACATTGTATCTTTGCAGATAATCAGGGCTATTACTATTGCGATCCTTTAAAAAGCTTTTTTTATCCAGTGGGGTATTTATATATAGCACACGGTTCTGTTTGGAAATCTCTAATGCAATATCTTTTGCATTGGAGCCTATGGGCATATCCCACGGTTGTAAACTGGTAATGATAAAGTCTCGTTTTCTCATAAGCTATTTTTTGAAGGATGATTGAGATTCATTATGAAAGTATTTCTTTATAGATGTTGATTAGTTCGCATGCAGTTTTTTCCCATGAGAATTGTCGGGCTCGTTCTAATCCGTAGTTTTGTTGTTGTTTATACAAATTGTTATCCGTTTCTAGAGCCAACAAAGCATTGGCAATCTCTTCCGGTTTATAAGGGTCAATAGTTAATGCTCCTGATCCGGCAACTTCGGGCATAGCGGAAATGTTTCCTGTAATAACAGGAGTACCACTTGCCATAGCTTCTATTATCGGAATACCAAAACTTTCACGTAGTGATGGATAAAGGAAAGCAAAAGCTGCATTATAAAGAATTGCTAAATCTTGATTGCTTATATAGCCTGGATAATAAAGATATGATTTGATATTGGTAATACCTTCCAACTGTAATAAATTGTCTATATATTCTTCTTTAAGATCAGCTATTAGTAATGGACGCTTTTTTATAGACTGTTGCAGATAGATACTGTATGCTTTTAAAGTGCGTGCAGCATTTTTTTTAGGATCTGTATTGCCCAGGAAAAAAAGAAAGTCTTTTTCAGGAATATATTTCTGGACAATAGCCATGTCTGTCTCTTTCTGTATCCGGAAATGAGCACTGTAACCATTATAAACCGTCGTAATCTGATCAACGGGAATTTTTAAAGCTTGCTGAATACAATTACATTCAAAGTGAGATACTGTAATAATTTTCTTGCATTTTTTTATAATATGCGGAACCACCAAACGTCGGTAAAACCATCCCATTTCTTGATAAAGCGAAGGACTGCGGTGTTGACGGGGCTCTAAATAAATGATATCATGTAATGTCAAAACTAAAGGTACAGGACACCATAAAGGAGCCGTATTTGAAGTACAATGTAGTAGATCCACCCCTAACCGTTTGATAGCCTGTGGAAGTCCTATTTGTTCCCAAAGAGGATAGGTAGGATATTTAACTTCAATAATTGAGAGATTGGCACTATTTTCCAAACAGCGATCTTCACCTGGAGCGACAATAACATAATACTGATTACCATCATTCCGTTTTTGTAATTCGCGGATGGTCTCTAACGCAACGAAATCCATCCCGTGCTTATTGGGACGAAAAATACGTTGTGCTTCAATCGCTATTTTCATGATTGTTTCTCCTTTTTTACTCTTTGTTTTTTACTCCCAAATAATCTTTTGATATGGCTGAATATAGAAGTGAAAACTAAAATAGGGAGAGCCCATATTGCTCTTTTGAAGCGCTTATTCACTTCACCTTCAGGTAAAGCCATTAAAAAGGTAATTCCAATACAAAAGAGTAATACATACCATTTGAGACAAAGAGACCAGTCTAATAAGGTTATGGCAACTGTAAATAATGCAATACATGCTATAAGCAGAAAGCGGGAAGGAAGCAACCATTGAAATAGTTTATTTGCATAATCCCATTTTCCCTGTAATAAGGCTAATGGTAATTTCTTTAAAGCAAAAATGGTGCTACTATATTGAGAGCGTAGCCAATTAATGCGTTGTGCCTCATATCCGTCTGTTTGCTCTTCTTTTCTGCTGTAACATACCACTTCTTCCAAGTATTCCGTATATATATTTTGTTTCAGTAAAGCTGTTTCCATAGCTTTACTCATGTCAGAGCCTTTTAAAGTAGGAGCTATTTCATGGAACATTTTGAAATCAAATGCCATGGCGGAACCTATTAGTGCAGAAGAAAATCCCATACGCGTATGCGCTTTGCGAAAAATATTATTATTAATTTCCTCACTGGTTGCATTTAAAACTGCAATATTTGTTGTTAGATTTTCAGTCATTCGATGTGCCTGTATTGCATCACATCCTGAATAATATGCATTGTTGAATAGGTTTACGGCATTGGGTACAATGCGATTGTCAGAGTTAAAGATGACTACCATATCATATTCATCTGGAGAATATCTCTCCATAACTTGCTGAATTGCATAAACTTTAGTACATTGTTCCTTATCCGGTACTACTATATTTACTGGCATTTGCAATAAAGTGATGAGGTCTTCTTCCGGCAATTGGGTTGCTGCCACTGCAATGTCATATTTATCACGAGGATATAATTGTGTATCAAGAAAATAATTAATGGAGTGAATAACTTCTTTTCCATTGCGCAATACAGTGAAAAGAACAAGAAAGCGATGCTTCACGTTGGCGTCCGGATATGGATTTTTATACTTACCCAGTGAGAATAATGCGCAAATGAATAAATACAGTACTGGGAGTGCCATAATTAAGAATAGAATAGCATCGGCTATTTGTAAGGCATTGTTGTTCTCATCCATCCACCAATCGGGATCAAATATGGAAAAAAAATCAGCTATCATATTAAAGTTTATTATTTATTTGTTTGATTATCGATTGTATATTTCTCAATGCGATGTCCATTAATCGCTATGGTTAAACATGTAAATACAATAATTTGTGTAGGAAATTGATTAAAGAAAGCATTGCCATAAGCACTAATCATTAAACCGAATATTCCACAGAGCATTGCTGTGAGTATTCCTCGGAGTTTTTTATGTTTTACTTTGAACATGATAATAAAACAGGCCCAAAGTAAGGCTGTTATAAGTAAACCTAAATATAGAGTCAGGCCTACTATACCTGTTTCCATCCATATTTTAACATAAGTAGAGTCATGGGGTATCAAAGTTGTAGCACGCTCTGCAAAACGTTTTGCTTCTACGCCGCCCAATCCCAAGCCTTCACCGAAAGGACGTTCTCTAAGATATTCCGCTAATTTTTTTTGATTGTCGAGGCGGACATTAAAGGAGGCATCTTCAGTAGGGCGGAATGTTGTACGCATACGTCGTATCATGGCATTGCCTTGCCCAATATAGGTAAAAGCAAAAAAGGTATAAATACAAATTCCTATGATAGCGGTTATTGCCATGAGACTGAATTTTTTACTTATAAGACAAAATAATAGTAAACCGCCTAGAGGAACCGCTATTGCCCCTCGGGTGCCAGACATAAATAATCCACAAAGTGCCAGGAGGGCTATTATTATATAATATATCCTCATGTTTTTGTTTGAAGTATAAATGGCCGATATGCCAAACACAACACTTGCAAATCCCATATTTGAACCGAAATTTCCTGCGTCTGTAAAGAATGAGAAATAGCGTGTTCCGGTAGCTATAATATGCGTTCTTGCACCTCCTTCAGCTAACCATTGCTTTTCAGAGCCATCAAAACCGATATATTTTTGCATGAATGCTTTGATACAGGCAAGCAATACTAATATGGATAATAAAAATAGAAGTTGTTTGACATGCTTGTATTGTGTTACAAGTACACTGGCAATAAACGATACGACCAGTCCGCTATATATTATATTTCGTGAACTCATCCATGCTTCGCTAATGGCAGTAGGATTCAACAATTGGAAGAAACAAAAAAGTGCCCAAACTAATGCTCCCATCGTTAAGAAGTTGAAAGCATTTTTCCAAGGTAACTTTTGGGTTAATATAGAGTGGGTAACTGTAGCAAAACAAATGTAGAGCAGTCCTATATCCATTATAGCACTTAATCCGCTTGTATGAGTATATCGCATAATAGCTATAATGAAATAATTCAATATAAATAGTCCATAGAAGGCTATGATAGGCATGCGAATAGTTTGCAATAAATAATATAGCATGGCTGGCATAGCCATGACGATGAATATTCCAAATAAAGAACCCAATGCAGCACATATGACAATAGCAGCCAATCCGGTAACTAAACCAAAATAGAGCAAAAAAATGGGCGATATATATTCCTTTTGTGCCATATTTAATTTTTATTTTACAGCAGCTTTTTGAGAGGTCAGCCCTAATTGAGCTAAACGTCTGAAGAAGCTGTGAACCGAATTGTGCGGTGGGAGTTCTCCTGTGAATGATTCTACCGTTTCACGATCCGCATTGTTCAGGTATAGATATAATGATTTATCTTTTAGGATATCTTTTACGGAACGGAGGCGGGCATTGTCTTTCTCACTCCATAAGCGTGCAGCGTTGGCTACCAATAAATTAAAGTCAGACTCGGCAAGAACTTTCTCGGGAACATCATAGTGACATAAAGCTGGGTATTCCACTAAAATGATGTCTGGTTGCTGTTCAGCATCGTTCAATTGCCAAAAATCAGAAAGTTGTTGCGCTTGTACATAACTTTTGCTTTCCTTCTCAAAATCAATATCATGGTTTACTATACGCACGTGTAGACCTTCGCTTTCCCAATATTGTGCAAAGTATTTAGCTAAGAATGATTTTCCTTCTCGCTCTTCAATACTAAGTAAATTAATAATTGTAGCTCGGTTCGGTTGTAGATAGCCATTGATTTGTTGACAGGCATAAGCGGCGGCACGGCGATTACAGGCTTTGAGGAAACCGCGGTATTTTAAATTATTAGTACCATTAAATGCTGCGATAACGGGTAGACCTGTGAGACGTCTGCTACGGTAGGCGTCTCGTAGGGTGCGATCTATTAATTCAACAAGTAATGAGAAGCCTGTTATAAAAATGATACTTCCTATGAATGCACATATAATATATAGTAAACGTTTCCGTCCGTTATCGGTTAATGGATACTCGGGTGGACTGACAACCTGCAGGTTACTGGTACTCATTTCTATATTTTTTAGACGAAGGCGTGCTTCGGAAAGACCTCGGAGTTGTTCGCGATAGGTTGATTCGGCAATACCTACAGCACGCTCTTTACGATTTACTTGTGTACCAACTGGAGAGAGAGTACGATAGCCGTCTCTGATATCTTCCATTCGCTCTTTAAGAACTTTAAGTTCAGCTTTAGCTCTAGCTTCTTTAACAATAGCGTTGAGCCATTCTGTTACCATATCCTGAATACCTACGCCTTCTTTTGAAAAACCCAGTTCATTTAATTTATCAGAAATATTAGTTATATTAGTCTCAGCTTTTTTCAAAGCTTCCTTATTGTTTCGCAATTCAATATTTTGGTTGTATGTCTTATCGTCTGTAAAGATTTCTTGCTCCATGATTTTTTCATTGAGAGTACTAACTTTATTTAATTCTTGTAACAAGTTTGTATTGGATCGTATTAATTGAGCCCTAATGTCCATTTTCTCTTCTAGCATATTGACTAAAGCGAGTGCGCTTTCATATTCACGACGAGCGAATTCATAACGGTCTTCTACTTCATATTTGGTAATAGCAAGTGCTTTGGTCTGTTCAATATAGTTGATGACTTCTTCTTGTACATTATAGTTCATCAAATCATCTTCTTCAATGGTTAAATTTTCTTTAGCTTTTCTAACTTGTTCTTCAAAATATGCAATTACATTATTAGTAGAGCTGAAACGAAGTTCCTCGTAAGCTTTAGTTATTTCATCTTCTAAAATTTTTATAGTATTTTGAGTAATACCTGGATCGCTACATGTATAATTGATATCAATCAAGTCACTATTTCCTAGACGTTTAACATTGATCTTGTTTAAAGCATTATAACTAAAAAATGGACTACGAGGATGGCTAAATGCTGTAAATACGAAATTAGTTCTACTCGGTTTACGATATTTTATTAAATTTTCAGTAGTCTTCTCAACAGAGTTCCTATCTATTAATGCAATAACTTCCTTGGGTACAGTTTGTAATAACTGTCTATAATGTTTAGCAAGGATGTAATGATTGTCTTTATATTCATCACCATATACTAAGCATGTGGCAAGTAGACGTACTGATACCTTTTCCAGAGTCCCTTTAGATTTCGCAATATTAATTAGATTATCAAAAGTGCTATTAACAGAGAAAAGATTGAATCCTTCATTAGTGACAGAAGATGCATTAGTTACCCCCGCATAGATACTACTATTAACAGTATAGCTATACGGTAGAAATTGGGTAAAATAAACGACTAAAGCCGTAACTATAAAAGTTCCCCATAGCAACCGGTAGCGAATGCGATAGAAAAATTGGGCTAAAAATTGTATGATATCCATAGATATTATTTGTCTTTAATAATTTTTACATTTGTAAGCATTTCAAGCAGAATTATAGAATTATGCAATGCTACGCGACTTTGCTCATATTGAACAACAGCAGTAGAACGTCTTCCTCTTTCCAGAGATAGACTAATTATATCAATACTACCTTGTATGAAGTTATTTTCTGAGATCTTCATTTGCGCATTATAAAGTGCTGCGGATTCAGCTTTTGCTTTGATGGTAGCAAGTTGTTCGGTTACCGCATTGTACGCTTCTAATACTTTTAGTTTACGTTCTTCCATCACTTCATCCATACTGTATTTTATCTGATCTACACTGTATTTATAGGATTTATTACGAAGTTTACGATTGACAAAACCACCAAGTGGGACAGTAATACTAGCTCCTACATTAAAATTATGTTGTGCACTGCTCATTGTTGTTTGATACATCGGGGTGAATTCATCACTATTATTACTGAGCATATTATATCTTCCGTAAGAGTACATGGCATTAAGACGAAAATAATCCCACCAGTCACGTTTTTGTAATCGGTATTCTGCTTCAATTTGTTGGATTTCAGCTTGTTTCTTTTTTATCGTTGCATTCTCGCTTACTGCATCTAAAAATACTGATAAAGGAGGAAGCTCTAATTTCTCAAGATTTGCGGGTGTATTTTTTGAAGCAGAGGGAATTTGACTTAATTCTTCTTGATCGTATTTGGATTGAAGGAGTTGTAACTGCTTAATTCGCTCTTCACGAGTAGTCGTTTCTTGTGCATAAATATTAGTAGATTGCATTAGTCCAATAAAGCAAACTACAGACAATAGGATAATATGATGTGAAACTTTCATATTTTAGTTTATTAATAATATATCATACATTTTCTTTCTGGATGAACGCCGTTAATGTTTTAAATATAATTTTCAAGTCTAACCAAAACGAGAAATCTCTTGCATATTTGATATCCAGTTGCTTTCTTTCTTCAGCTGACATTTTACCTGCACCACCTCGTTTTTCTACTTGCCATAATCCAGTTAAGCCTGATGGAGCCATGAAACGATCAATGTATGCATCACTGGTTAATAATTCTGCTTCATAGAGTGGGAGGGGGCGATTACCCACAATACTCATATCACCTTTTAGAATATTAAATAGCTGTGGTAATTCATCTATACTATATTTACGAATAAAACGGCCAACGCGCGTGACTCGAGGATCGTTTTCAATCTTAACGAACGTATTTTGCAGCATTTTTTCTTTCTGCTTAATAAAGTCTTCTTCAGAAATCACGAAATCATCTGAAATCAACAAATTTTCTTCTTCGTCTGACGCACCGGTAAGGTCATCAAATCGAATCTCCGGTCCTTCATCAGAACTTTCAACTTCCTCTATTTGATATTGATTGAGGGCATTCAACTCTTTCAATCGTTTATCTGCATTAGTATACATAGAACGAAATTTCAAGAAGTTAAAAATCTGATAGTTAGATCCAACACGTTGTGACTTATATATAATTTTTCCTTTGCTTTCCAATCGAATAGCTACAGCTGTCCCTATTAGTAATGGAGAAAGTATAATAACGGCAGTACCAGCAAAAAGCACATCGAATGTACGTTTCCATAGAGGAAGTCTAAACGTGTTCAATACTTTACGATGTGTCTCACTAAATTCTTTTAGCTTACTTTCCTTACGTGCTCTTAGATAAACATTCATGCGTTGAATGCTTTCTTCTTCTGCATGAGGCGGAAGTGTATTGTTAACTCCGGCTTGTAGATAATTTTTTCGGTTTTCGGCCTTTAATGCTTCAGTAATAAGAGTGATATAAACCCGGGGATAACGTTTACGTAGATAACTAATCTCAATACAATCTGCCTCGCGTACATCTGTTTGTTCATAAAGAATAGATATGTTATACCGTTCTCGAATACCGTCAATAACTTTTGCTGCTTTCTGGGAAGAAGATACGGCAACAAACATACCACCTGTAATTTTGCTCAGGTGATCAATGATAATCCGATTAGTTCCGATATAGATATAGTATAACATGCGTCTTTACGTGTTGTTTGTTGTTAATCAGATAAATTTCTTGAGGCGTACTTTCAGTTCCATAGGATTGAAAGGCTTCAGTATGTAGTCCACAGCTCCTTCTTCAAGCAAACGGATACGTTCAGTAGTACTTTCTTCACTAGAAAGCATCATAACTGGGATATGTTTAAACAACTCATTACTTTTAAGGTAATGGAGGAATTCCGAACCTGTCATTTTCGGCATACGTATGTCGGATATGATCAAGTCTGGTTCATTACCTTCGTGTAACCAATCGATAGCTTTCAAGGGATCTTCACAGTACACAAAATCATACTCTTTTCCCAAATACATAGAAAGTACTTTGCCTATGGAGGCTTTATCATCCACTAATAATATCTGTTTCATTATTATAATTTATAATTGTTCTCTACCTGTTATTTATTATCTATAAACTTTTCCTTCATTAGGGTACTTATACCAATCTTGGCTAACGTTACGGTTGCGAGCCCAGTCTAAAAACTTAGGATAAGCACAGTCGTTGTTATCTTTTTGATTACTGATATTGATGCTTTCGTTGGGGTAACGGAAATTAGGAACACAGATTGCCCATGTGTTATTACCAGCTAATTCAAGATTGGTCTCTTGAACAGTACCTGCATTAGTAGCACCGTATTTCCAGAATTCATAGAGGTGGACTTCCACACGCTTTTCCATGCTTTTATATTTGTACGCAATGAAAAAGTCTAAATTATCTTTGGTGATGATTGGATCTTCCTGTTGATAGGCATTGTTTTGCTCTATTTTAACTTTGCAAGTGTAGACTGGGGCTGTCGCCTTTCCTGTATTTACCATTGTTCCAGAAGATACTCCAAATACTCTGTGTGCATTTCCAAAAAGTGGGATTGTCATATCGTTCTCAATACCTGTACTGAACATGGAATTAAGCAAAGTTGCTTGGAATTGATCTTTATCTCCACTAAAACTGATATTGCCAATAGCTGATTTTTCTATTCCAACAATACGTAATCCGGCACCAATCGTTTTGGTAGCCCCGGCAGCTGCTAAAGCGACATTAAGATAGGTGGACGTGATTTTATTGTCTGCTCCACGATCGTATTCAATGGTTACATCCAATACGATGTCATTAAAGTCGTAGTCTCCTACAAGAGGATAATTGTCTTCGAATACATAAGTAAAAGGCATTGGGTCAGAAGGAATTTCACTTCCTTCTCCTGGATTGTTACCTTCACCGGTACAGTCTCCTTTAGGGATGATGACAGGAGATTCTCCCCATTTAGAGAAGTAAGTCAGTTGGCCTATGTATCTCCAAGTATCATTGCTCCAATTACTATTAAAACTGTTAAACTCAAAATAAATATTTCCTTGGGCAGTGTTAGGATTAAGTTGAATATCTGCTAATGTCCCTACTTTAATAAGTGAGGGTTGCGAACTACCTGTAAATATTGTCTGCATAAAAGACGCTTTATTTATGGTAATCATGCAATTGTCGCCCAGAGTTATTTTCTTCCCTCCCCAAGTTGCAGGGTACTCATTGATAATGGCGGCACAATTATCACCAAGAGTTAAATCTCCCCGGAATTCGCCGGCTATATCTAAGTAGCACCCATTTTCAATATAAGTATTGTTAGTGGTTGAGGTGATTTTTGCATGTCCTTGGTTAATTAGCTTTCCGCCACTGGTTATATCTAATG
>OLQM01001204.1_pt1 | contig 29400 bp, 30 predicted proteins | sample 1673161 | NCBI WGS metagenome assembly OLQM01 (sample SAMEA3136761, study PRJEB25190) | human gut metagenome | reverse complement strand
TGGGCTTCCATATCGAGGAAATCCACGGGCTTTGTTGCGCTTTTTTTACAGCGCCTTTTTTGCAACCCATTTCATACACATTTATATAAATGCCTGCCCCATAGGATTTGTTAAAATTGCCTATGACATTTTTAGAAAAAAAGTGTTATAATGTATATAAGAGACAAAATAAAGTTGTATTCACGATTTAATGTGGAAGGAGCGTTAAAAATGCTAAAAAAAGGCGACGTCATATCATACGGTACAACCGGAGTGTGCAAAGTCGAGGGCGAGTGCGAACAGACCGTCAAGGGTCAGAAAAAGCGCTACATAGTTCTAAAGCCTGTCCACCAAATCAATTCCACCTTGTATGTGCCGGTAGATAATGACGAGCTTAAAACAAAGTTCAAACCTCTGCTCACAGGCGATGAGATAGAGGAGATCATAAAAGAAATGCCCGAGGAGAGTTCCCTTTGGAAAGAAAGCAGCAGCGAGCGTGCCGAGCTTTATTCACAGGTACTTGAAAGCGGTGACAGAAAGCGACTTGCACAGCTTGTGAGAACATTGTATCTCAGACAGAAACATCTTATTGCAAAGGGCAGACATCTTCATTCATTGGACGAACGTTTTTTCAAGAATGCGGAAAATCTGCTCTTTGACGAGTTTTCAGCCGTCCTGGGCATATCCCAAGACGAGGTCTTCGACTTTATAGAAACCCGCCTCAGCAAAGCCTAAATATATACAAATGACACAAATAATATCGGCAAATAAAAAAAGGACAAACCACAGTGGCTTGTCCTTTTTGTTTTCATAAATGATACTCGATTATTCCTTGTCAACGTCCTCAACAGGCTCCTCGATAGAGTCGAGCTGAACTTCAACGTCAGCGTCCTCCTCAGTTGCAGCCTCGTCCTCAGCTGGCTCTTCAGCCTTTTCCTCAGACTTCTCAGCGTCCTCTGCCTTGTCAGCTTCATCAGCCTCATCAGAACACTCGTCGCAGCCGCAGCAATCGTCGAAATCCTCGTCGAGATCTTCATAATCGTAGTTTTCAAGCTCCTTGTGCTTTTTAAATGCAAAAATAGCAGCAGCTCCTGCAGCGATCGCACCGAGTGCAGCTATAACTTTCAATCCGCTTGCCATAATAAAACGCTCCTTTTTTGAATATTCCACTCTGAACTGCGTTCAGACTATCTACAGTATAGCATATTTGTTATAAAAAATCAAGACGTTTACAAAAAATACTGATTTTTTATACAACCTGCTCAAAAAATCTCAGTAAGCTTTGACAAATTGCCCACTGCTACATATTTCCCGTAAGGCTCATTATCACGCTAAGAGCCGCCAGTGGAGCTGTCTCGCACCGCAGTATCCTAGGTCCAAGACTCACCACAGTGACCCCTGCCTGACTGCAGCTCTCCGCCTCATGGCTCTCGAAACCGCCCTCACAGCCGATAAACAAGCCAATAGTCTTTTCCTCGCCCTCACTGACAGGGGCAATGCCTGTCTTACTAAGGCTCACACCGCCCTTTTCGTAACACATAAAGCTCTCGTCGCACTCTTTAAGTTCACCAAGGCACTCCTCAAAGCTAATAAAATTCGTCACCTCAGGCACATATCCCCTGCCCGACTGTTTCGCCGCTTCCAAAGCTATCTTATTGTATCTCTCCACACGCTTTTCATAACCGCTTTTTGCAGGTCTTGAAACGCACCTCGCTGTAATAACAGGCACTATCTTGTATACTCCAAGCTCCACAGCCTTTTGCACTATAAGATCCATTTTATCAGACTTAGGCAACGCCTGATAAAGCACCACATTCACAGTAGGCTCGTTTTCGCTTTTCTCAGCAGAAAGCACATCGCAAACCACTTCCTTATCAGAAATGGACAGAATTTTTGCTCTGTATTCCACCCTGTCTGCACAAACAGTGATGATATCTCCAAGTCTCATACGCAAACTTCTGCCGATATGATAAGCATCATTACCCCTGATAGAAATCGTATTCCCCGATACGCTGTCAACAAAAAATCTAGGCATATTCCCAACCAGTGTCAAGCACTGTCCTCCAATCTCAAATCACGATTTTACGCACTTTCACGACGCTTCCGTCGCTTCTTGGTATAGTATACCACACCTTCAAAAATTGTTCAACAAAGTTCACATAACTAACACAAAACTTTCATACGCAGTACATACGGGCAGGGTATTATATAGTTGTCGCAAGGGACAAGACCCACCGAGGAAAGTTCCGAGAGCGGCAGTTGATTTTTGGTATGTAGGCTTTTACCCCAAGCCTTCATATATACAGCTTGTAGATTAATTTCTACTAGCTTCTCCCCTATAATTTTTTATTTTTTGGCACCCACAGTTTTCTGTGGGTGTTTTTTTGTCCTGTCGAGGATATCCCAGGACGAACCTATTACGCAAAAAAGCGGAATGCCCCACACAGGACATTCCGCTTAAATCAAACTATTCTATTTAGTTATATTCAGGGAGCGATTATCTTGCACCCTCAGCAAAGCCGCTGTCAACAAGATCAACAAGACCCTTTACTGCTGCTTCCTCATCTGGACCGTCTGCAATGATCCTGATAGTTGTGCCGCCTACGATGCCAAGTGAAAGGATTCCAAGAAGGCTCTTTGCGTTTACTCTTCTCTCCTCTTTCTCTACCCAGATAGATGACTTGAATTCATTTGCCTTCTGGATGAAAAATGTTGCAGGGCGTGCGTGAAGTCCTACCTGATTCTGTACTACTACGTCTTTTACGAACATACTGATCTCTCCCATTCATTATAATGCTGTTAAACTCCCTAATTAAGGGACTTTTTCAAGATACCCTCAAGTTATTTGATATATTTATTATACTCGACAAGTCTGCCTTAGTCAACGCAAATTTTAGACAAACAAGCGAAAAACCCTCAATTTTCAGCACAATGCTCTAAACTTTGCAACTTTTGCGATTAAACTTGTGACATATCAACAACACAGATTTTTACATTATATCACTTTGTACAAATTCATTTAACAATTATGTGAAAAGTGTTGAAAACCAATATCACTTTTTATCCTCTTTTTCTTCTAATTTGTGTATAATAGCCAAATCTTTTTCCGTCAGCGGACAGCTCTCCAAAAGCTCAGGACGCTTTACAAAGGTGGCTTTTACAGCCTCCTCACGGCGCCATTTCGCTATCTCAGCATGATTGCCCGATAGCAGCACTTTAGGCACTTCCCTGTCGTGCCACACCTCAGGACGTGTGTACTGTGGATATTCCAGCAGACCATTATAATGGCTCTCGTCCTCATAGCAATCCGCCTGCGAAAGCGTTCCCTCCAGCATTCTCACAACGCAGTCCACCAGCACCAACGCAGGAAGCTCTCCGCCGGTAAGCACATAATCCCCCACGGATATTTCTTCATCAACGATTTCGTCAATGACCCTGCTGTCCACACCCTCATAATGACCGCATAATATAAATATGCTGTCAAGCTGAGAAAGTTCCTTTGCACGCTTCTGGGTCAGCGTTTTTCCCTGTGGGGACATATAGATAACGTGAGGCTTTGCCTTTCCAGCTGTTACCGACTTGTAGCAGTTGTAAATAGGCTCGCACTGCATGAGCATACCCTGTCTTTCGCTGTAAGGGGTATCGTCTACTCTCCGGTGCTTGTCCTGAGTGTAGTCCCTGATATTATGACACGTTACCGTGAAAATATTCTTAGCCCTCGCCCTGCCTACTACGCTTTCAGAAAGATAATTCTCAAGCATTTCAGGAAAAAGCGTTGCAATATCTATGTTCAAATCAATTCCTCCATATCATGTCAAAAGGCTGGTAAGCCCAGTTTTCCTCAGCGCTGTTCAAATGCTCCTGCACAGAGCCACCGCTTTTTTCATAGTATCCTATGCCCTGCACAACACCGATAGTCACCACAATAGCAATTATTATCACCACAAATAAGCTCCACAAAGCAGACCTGCGCTTCTTCGGCTTGTTGCCCTCGTTATTATAGTATACTCTCAGACTTGTAAGCATATTGTCAAGCTCAATAAAGCTCAGCCCCTCACCCTTATATGTGTTGGCAAGCCTGTTGAATCCGCTCTCTTTTCTCAGCCTTTTTATAAGCCATTTTTCCTCAGCCCTGGGACTTCTCAGCCGTGGACTTTCGTCTATGTATGCTGTAAAAACTCTCTCGATACATTTCAGCGACTTTTCACGGCTGTTGAGCTTTGGAAATATCAGGCTGAACATTCCGTCAGAATAATCTCTGACAAGCCTTTCCAAGTCCTCGTATTTGCAGAACTTCATTAATCAAAAAGCCCCTCCAGCGGAGTTATCTTCATGATACCGCCCTCGATATCAGTTTCAGCCACAACTTCAGGTATCGCAGGGATAAGCTTAACGTTTCCCTTTTCGTCAGCGATGTGGTAAACATCGTTTGCGCCTGTCTGACTTACGTCTGTTATCTTGCCGTAGCTTTCACCGCTGTCAGCGTCGACCACTTCAAGACCGATAAGATCCTGAACAAAATAGCAACCCTCATCAAGCTCCACATCGTCACGGTCGATATAAAGCACCCTGTTGCGAAGCTTCTGAGCCTCCTCCACAGTGTCAACGCCCTTGACTTTCATTACAACGATATTCTTTGCAACTCTCGAACGCTCTATCTCCACAGGAGTACCGCTCTTATAATATAGTGTGTCAAATCCGCAGAGAAATTCAGGTCCGTCACACCATGGCTGTACTTTTATCTCGCCCTTTATGCCGAACACAGATACTATCTTTCCTGCTTCAAGATATTTTTTTACGTCCATTTTGATTACCTCCCGATAACAAATCTTACAGCTTTCTTTTTATAGATTGTAACATATTTTTTTACCCTTTGCAACGCTTTAACTACGCTGTTATGCACATAGCTCAGGATATTTACAAAAAGTTTATTAATTACAATTCGGTTACTCAAAATGAACTTTGCGCCCCTCTTTTGTACAAAATCACCATGAAAACCTGTGATTTAACAAAAAATTCACACATAAGAGAGCAAAATGTGTTACAATTTGTAATATATCAGACCGCAGACCAGTGCTTGAAACTGCGGTATAAAAGTTTTTTTGCATATTTTCACTATAAAACACTTGCAAAACATATCGTTTTTTGTTATAATAACAATGTGCAGACATCTGCCCTTATGGGGTAATTATGCCCATGGCAGAACTTAGGTCGAAAATTTTTGCAAGTAGAGGGGAATAACTTATGTCAAACAGATTATTTCAGAGCGTTGTTCATCAGATGCGTGACACTATCGACTGCGTCATAGGCGTAATAGATGAGAACGCAACTATCATTGCCTGCTCTGAGCTTTCACAGGTCGGAACGACTAACGAATTTGTTTCGTTAGATCTGGGCGATTCACACGACATTTTTGTTAGAGACGGTTATACCTATAAGCCATTCGGTGCTCATATGAAACCTGACTATGCTGTTTTCGTTGAAGGAACAGACGAGGTGGCTGCAAAGTATGCAAGCATACTTGCCATTACTCTTTCCAGCATAAAGCAGTATTATGACGAAAAATACGACAGAAACAATTTCATCAAGAACGTAGTGCTTGACAACGTGCTGCCGGGCGACGTTCATGTTAAAGCTAGAGAGCTGCATTTCAGCGCTGACATTTCAAGAGTCGTGCTGCTTATCAGAATACTCTCCACAAATGACGTTTCAGCTTACGATGTTATCCAGAACCTTTTCCCTGACAAGTCCAAGGACTTCGTTTTCAACATCACTGAGAGCGATATCGTGCTTGTTAAGGAAGTGGCAAACGGCGTTGAGTCAAAGGATCTGGAAAAGCTGGCACGTTCTATTTCTGATACCCTTTCAAGTGAATTCTATACAAGAGTTACTGTAGGTATAGGAACAGTAGTAGAGGGCGTAAAGGATCTGGCAAGAAGCTTCAAGGAAGCACAGATAGCTCTCGAGGCAGGAAAGGTGTTCGATACTGACAAGAATATCGTTTCTTATGACAATCTTGGTATCGCAAGACTTATCTATCACCTGCCTACAACACTTTGCGAAACATTCCTTAAGGAAGTTTTCAAGAAAGGCTCTATCGAGTCGCTGGATCATGAAACACTTTTCACTATCCAGAAGTTCTTTGAAAACAACCTGAACGTTTCTGAAACTTCAAGAAAACTGTTTGTTCACAGAAATACTCTTGTGTACAGACTTGAAAAGATCAAAAAGCTCACGGGTCTTGACCTGAGAGAGTTCGACCACGCTATCATCTTCAAGATAGCTCTTATGGTAAAGAAATATCTCTCCGCTAATCCTGTCAAGTTCTAAGTCCTATGAGCGAAAAAGAGGCTTGCTTGCCTCTGTAAAACTAAGGCGGTGTAAATTTTGGTAGAGTTTAAAGACGTGTCCGTTACCTATTCAAGCGGTGTGGACGCTCTGAACAAAGTAAACCTGAAGATAAACGACGGCGACTTCGCTTTCGTGGTAGGTCCTTCAGGCGCCGGAAAATCAACACTTATCAAGCTGGTGCTTAAAGAAATAGATGCGACCAGCGGTACAGTAATGGTAAACGGCTTCAATCTGAAAAAGCTGAGAAGAAGAAAGATACCTGCCCTTCGCAGAACTATCGGCGTTGTTTTTCAGGATTTCAGACTTATCCCTACAATGACAGTTTATGAGAACGTGGCGTTCGTGCTGAGAGTGATCGACGCTCCTGCAAAGTACATAAGAAGCCGTGTTCCGTATGTTATAAGCCTTGTGGGACTTTCCGATAAGGCGAAAAGCTATCCGACCGAGCTTTCAGGCGGTGAGCAGCAGCGTGTGGCACTTGCAAGAGCACTTGTAAACGACCCACAGCTCATCATTGCCGACGAGCCTACAGGAAATATCGACCCTGCTCTTTCATATGAGATAGTAGAGCTTCTCAAGGGCATAAACGAGTGCGGCACTACCATTCTTATGGTTACCCACGAGCATGACCTTGTGCGCTATTTCGGAGGCAGAATTATCAACATCAACAAAGGTCAGATCGCCTTTGACGAAGTGATAGGAGGCTCCAATGAAAGCAAGTAGTTTTAGATATCTTATAAATCAGGGCTTCAAGGGCATTTGGAAAAACAGAATGATGACGTTCGCCTCTTTCTGTATCCTGCTCGTTTCCCTGCTTATGGTAGGCACTTCGGTGCTGGTTTCCATTAACCTTACAAGAATAATCGGCGGTATCGAGGACAAGAGCGAAGTCATCGTTATCGTAAAGGACGGCACAAGTCAGGCTGATATGCAGACCCTTGAAAATAAGCTCAAAGAGGTCGGAAATATCAACACTGTGAGCCTTTATTCAAAGGACGAAGCGTGGAAAAATATGCTCAAGGGTATGACTGATGAGGAAAAGGATTTCTTCCAGTATGCCGACGATAACCCATTGCCTGATACTTACAAGGTAACGGTCAAGGATATCGAGAAGATGAGCGAAACAACCACTCAGATAGAGACCTTTGACAATGTTGACTCAACAAAGTCCCCTACAGCATTTGCTGATATCCTTATCAGTATCAGAAGGGTATTTACGATAGTTGCCTTTGCGGTCATTGTGGCACTTGTTGTGGTTTGTCTGATAATCATTTCAAATACCACCAGAGCAAGCGTTTTCGCAAGACGTAAAGAGATCAACATCATGAAATATGTAGGCGCTACCAACAGCTTTATCAGGATACCTTTCTTTATCGAGGGTATGATAGTTGGTCTGCTCGCAGCCGCAGGCGCACTGTTGCTCACAAAGTTTGCCTACGAGGGAATTTACAACATCTTCAATGATGACTTCAAGCTCTGGAGCATTCTCGGTGTTCAGAATTTGTATTCCTTCAAATCCCTCTTGCTCCCTGTTGCAGCATCTTATCTTATCGCAGGCGCTGTTATCGGTGCGGTGGGTACTTCTATAAGCACAGGCAAGCATCTTAAAGTATAATACATTTGCCAAATATAGACATAAGGCAGGCTATGATCCAACGGGGTTTTTAGACTGCCTTTTGTTGCAGTTTAAAGCATATCCTGACATGAGATAAAAAAGAAAGAACGTGCAGGATAATGCGTTAGAGAAAGATAAAAAACGTGTAAAAATGGTCTTTTTTAAGACGGAGGACAAGTATGAAAACAGGTATATTCACAATGAAGCGAGTATTGGCTTTCACTATCGCCGTAGTCGCTTCCATGACAATGCTTGCAGGCGGCACACAGCCGGTCATGACAGCGCAGAACGCTTCTGCAGAAAGTCAGGCAATAAAGAACAACAAGAAAAAAATATCCTCTGCCAAGGATAAAATAAGCGAGCTTGAACAAAAGCAGGCTGACCTTGACAAGCAGATAAACAGCACAAAGGACGATATCTCCAAGGAGGAAGAAAATCAGAAAGCTATCCAAGAGCAGATAGAAACTGTTCAGGAAACTATACTGACCCTTGAGGATTCTATCACTGACCTTGAAACAGAGATAGCCGACCTTGAAGAGGCTATCGCAAAGAGCGAAATAAAAATAAAAAACAAGAGAACTGAGATAGAAAATGGCGTTGTTGACTTCAAACAACGTCTTAGAGCAATGTATGTTGCCGGAAATAGTTCATACACCGATATTCTTATTGGTTCGACGGACTTTTATGATATGCTTATGAAAATAGAGCTTGTCAAAAGAGTGGCTGACCATGACAACACCATGATCGACGGACTTGTTGAGCTTAAAGGCGAGTATGAATCTCAGGAAGCAGAGCTTGAAGCCAACAAGACTGAACTTGAAACTAACAAAGCTACCCTTGAAGAACAAAAGGCTTATCACACTGAGCAGAAGAAAAAGCTTGACGACCTTTATGCAAAAAGTCAGGCTGTTATCGACCAGCTTGAGGAAGATAAGGCGGCTTATGAAGCCAATAAGGAGCAGATAAACAAGGAGCAGGAAGACTTCGAGGCACAGCTCCAGAAGCTTTACAAGGAGCAGGAGCAGATCAAAAAGAAGGAAGAAGAGGAACGTAAGAAAAAAGAAGAGGAAGAACGTAAGAGAAGAGAGGAAGAAGAACGTAGACAACAGCAGCAACAGCAGAATAATAACGGCAATTCTTCATCTTCTAATGCAAATGGCAACACCTCTAACAGCGGTCAATCTTCTACCAATAACGGTGACTACAATTATACCGACAAGAGCCAGTTTACATGGCCTGTGCCGGGTTATTATCATATTTCCTACGGCGTGGGTTGGCGCTGGGGCGCTTATCACAAGGGTATCGATATCTGGTCTCCTGGAATAAGAGGCGCAAAGATATGCGCTGCCGCTGAGGGTACTGTTATACTCGTCAGCAACACCTGCACACACGATTATGGCAAGAACGGCTCATGCGGCTGCGGCGGTGGATACGGAAACTACTGCATAATCGACCACGGCAACGGCTACTGGACCCTTTACGGTCACTCACAGTATATGAGCGTAACACAGGGTCAGCACGTCAACAAGGGCGACGTTCTGGGTATTGTCGGCTCAACAGGATATTCAACTGGCGACCACCTGCACTTTGAGGTGCGATTGAACGGCGTGGCACAGAATCCGTCAAATTATGTATAAACAGGCAATGCCGAAAGGTCTTGCACCACAACCAAAGGAGTCTTTTATTTCATGAACAGGCTTTACAGCTTAAAACGTATTCTCACTTTCATTATCGCATTCGCTGTTACCGCTGGTATTGCAGGAAGCAGCTACAATTCTTCTTTGAAGATAACCTCAGCGGACACTGAAAGCTCGCAGGGGGAGGACTATAGCTATACTGAATCTGTGGCTGACGGAGGTCAGCAAAGCGATGAACAAACAGAAAATGACGATAATTCTCAGGAGGAGTCAACAGGTTTTGACATCACACAGTATGCAGAACAGCTTAGAGAGCTATCAAAAAAGCAGACGAAAATAAACGAACAGCTCGACAAATATGATGAGGACATTGAGAAAAGCGAGAAAAAGCAGAAGCTTCTGAAAGAAAAGATAGATTCTATAAATGACGAAATAGACGTTCTCAACTCTTACATGACCGCACTGGAGCTTCAGATAAACACCAATCAGCGAAATATCGATAAGAAGCAGGCTGAGATAAACAAGGGCATAGAGGACTTTAAACAAAGATTAAGGGCAATGTATATCGCAGGGTCGGACAGCTACACCACAATGCTTTTGGAATCAGACAGCTTTTATGACATACTCATGAGATTAGAGCTTATAAAGCGTGTGGCACACCATGATGACACTATCATTGATAACCTTATAAAACTTAAAACTGAATATGAGGATATACAAAAGACCCTTGACAAACAGAAAGCCGAGTATGACGCTCAGTACACACAGTATACACAGCAGAAGGATATGCTCAGTCAGCTTTACCGCTCCAGTACAAAAACACAGCAGGAGCTTAAAGCTAAGCAGAAAAAGCTCAGAGAGCAGAACGAAGCCTATGAGGCGGAGCGTGAGCAGTTTGAGGGCAGCCTTTCCGGCATACTGAAATCGTCAGGCTCAGGCGGAACAGCAAGAGATAACGAAGTTTCCGCCACAATGGCACTTGCAGATGTGAAGCTTGAGGAGCTTCACAAGGAGATAAATGACCGCCTTGACAAGGGCGAAAAGCTTGGAGATACCGAGCCTGATTACTACTTCGCATGGCCTGTTCCGGGGGCTTACTCCGTATCATCAGGCGTGGGCGCACGCTGGGGCTCATATCACACGGGTCTTGACATTCCTGCGGCTCACGGCACGCCTATTCACGCTTCATGCAGTGGCAAGGTCATAAAGATTAACACCACCTGCACTCATGACTACGGCAAGGAGGAGTCCTGCGGCTGTGGCGGCGGTTATGGAAACTATGTTATCATCGACCACGGCAACGAATTCATTACCCTTTACGGACACCTTTCCGAGGTAGATGTAGAGATAGGCGACGAGGTGAAAAAAGGCGACGTTATCGGCAAAATGGGTTCGACCGGCTTTTCAACGGGCGACCACCTGCACATTGAGATACGCTATCAGGGTTATATATTGAACCCTGCGTTCTATCTTGATGTTACACAATAAAAAAATCGACCTCTTATGGAAAAACATAAGAGGCCTTTTTTTATCTTATTTTGAAGCACTCACACGCTTACAAAGACGTGAAATAATCGCTGTGATAAATCTTGTTCCTGCAGTGCAAAGAAGCATTATCACGGGGATAAATGTGACGATATATCTAGGTGGATTTTCCCAGATAAGGAAAAAGAGTATAACTCCCGTGAGAGTCACTATGCTGAAAAACAAAGCAGAATGGCGACGCTTGCCAGCGGCATAAACTGCACCAAACGCCATTGCTATGAGCATTGCACTGTGATAGCCGTCTACATAGCTACCAAGTAAGCGACTGTGCAATACCTCTCGCAGACCACCTGAGGGGTCGGAGCGTGAGAGATATTTGCCATAGGCAAAACCACCGCTGTCCCACGTTCTGGCGACTTTGTGATAAGCCATTTTGCAGGCTTCATAAGGGGTGCTTATGTTTTCAAGGCGGGCTTTTATTTCCCGGATATTCGCCTGCTTTTTGGCGTCATATGTATCAAATGACATAGTGAAGTCAACGTCCTCGTCAACATGGGTCTTGTAGTCGCTGTTAAGGCTCATCATTATCCAGTGTGTAACAGGAAAACGATATCTGTCTACCATTTTTTCATCAGAGATACCCATAGTAAGACCGCCATAGTATGCCGCCTTTGACACGCCAATAAACAGCATAACAGCCGCAAGGCTCAGGATAGCTCCCCTTTTTACACCCATTTTCAGCACAAAAAATATCATCACTGAAATCAGAATTATTGCAATGCTTCCCTTGACAGTGTTTCCAAGTGCGATAAAAAGGCTTGCTATAAGAGCATAGACAACGCTTTTGGTTTTGCTTTTTTCTTTCACCGCAAGGGTCAGAAAATAAAGAGTACAGCTTACAAATATCATGCCTGCTGTGTCAGAATGAAAAAACGGTGTATACAGAAGCATAACAGGCATAAGTGCCGAAATAATGCCGCAAAAAAGCCTTTGGCTGTTAAGTTTAAAAATCCTCTCCCCTGTGAGAAAGGTCATTATTACGCTAAGTTGAATAAGAATTACGTTAAAGGTCTGCCCCGCATAGATGCTCACGCCGCCGGTGAAAAGCTTCCATAAGGCGAAAAAGGGTATCTGCAAATATATCATGCCCCATGCGTTAGGGTATTTTGCAGCATAAATACGGTAGCTTTCTTTGATGCTCCCAAGATCTTCACCCATGACAAAGCGTTTTGCGAACTCCCCTGTTATTTTGGGGTCAACCATTTCGTAATTGTAATGAAGATAACGCACAAACAATATCTGCAATGCAAGCAAAATCAGGCAGAAAAAAGCAAATATAAGCCTGACACGCTTTTTGGTAAACTTCTTTTCACAGCGTTTCAGAGCAATATACAACACTATCGCCGCCGCAAGGAAAAATGGTCCAAGACAAAGCATTCGTATGTTACTGCGTTTTATGTATGAGATAAACACAGTTGCAGTGCAACAGCAGCACACGATCATGCTTGTGACCGCAAAAAATCGACCGGTTTTCTTCACAAACATTTTTATCTCCTTATTAGGATGTATCCTCATAATATATTTTTTTACATGAGTTCGCCCTGTTTATTTATTTTGTTCTATATTTCTACATTTGAATTATATCATCAACGGAAATAAGTTTCAATTATTTTAACAACTGAAATTGAATGAACTTTTTAAAGTTTTTTTAGTGAAGTAAACAAAAAAATCGCCGCTCTGTTGCAAAATACAGAGCGGCGAGTATTAGTATAAGACCATTATTTTGTGCCGAAGATCCTGTCACCTGCGTCGCCAAGACCGGGAACGATATAAGCGTCCTCGTTAAGCTTTTCATCAAGGTTGCCTACATAAATGTCGATATCAGGGTGAGCCGTTCTCAGAGCGTCAAGACCCTCAGGAGCAGCGATTATGCACATGAACTTGATGTTCTTGCAGCCCTTGTCTTTCAAGAAGTCAACAGCCTGTATCGCAGATCCGCCTGTGGCAAGCATTGGGTCGCAGACGATAACAAGTCGCTCGTTTATTCTATCAGGGAGCTTGCAGTAATACTCGTGAGGCTCGTGTGTGACCTCGTCACGATAAAGACCGATATGACCGACCTTTGCAGACGGAACGAGTGCAAGAAGTCCGCTTACCATGCCAAGACCTGCTCTCAGGATAGGCACGATAGCAAGCTTTTTGCCGCAGAGCATAGGGAGCTTTCTTGTGGTTATAGGTGTTTTCACCTCAACGTCCTCTGTTGGAAGATCTCTCATAGCCTCATAGCCCATGAGCATTGCGACCTCTTCCACAAGTATACGGAACTCTCTTGTTCCGGTCTTTTCGTCACGCATAAGTGTTATTTTGTGCTTTACAAGCGGGTGATTGATGATATTTACGTTTCCCATTTTCCGATTTCCTTTCGTAATGATTTATAAATTCGCATTTTTTTGTGTGCAGTGACGGGCGAACACTGTTCACCTCTGCAATTTTGTCATAATTATTTCTTGGCTGCGTTGCCTTTTTTCTTTGAGAGCATAACGTTTGCAAGAATGCCAAGGATAAGTGCTGCCGCTACTTCTGTGAGTGTTATATCACCGAACGTGAGTGTCAGACCGCCGATACCTGCAATGAGGATAACGGACACAACAAAGAGATTTCTGTTATCGTCAAGGTTTGCGTCCTGTATCATTTTAAGACCTGAAACTGCGATAAAGCCGTAAAGAGCGATACAAACGCCACCCATTACGCAGGCAGGGATAGAATCAACGAACGCAACAAGCGGAGTGATAAACGAAAACAGCATACAGCCTATTGCTGCCGCAAAGATAGTTACTACAGAAGCGTTTCCTGTGATAGCAACGCAGGCAACGGACTCACCGTATGTTGTGTTCGGACAGCCACCGAACAGTGCACCTGCGATAGAACCTACACCGTCGCCGAGAAGCGTTCTTGTAAGACCAGGCTCTTCAAGAAGGTCATGGTCGATAATAGAAGAAAGGTTTTTATGGTCAGCAACGTGTTCTGCAAAAACAACAAGTGCAACCGGCACATAGGCTACAAATATAGTAGCAAAATATGTGAAGTCGAACTCCTTAAGACCTTTCAGACCTGAAACGAACGCAAAGTCAGGCAGGCTAACAAATGTTTTCAGTGAAACGCTGCCGTCTGTGAGCATATAGCTGCTGAAAACGCTGAAATCTACTATTTTAAGTGCGTCAATATCACATATATTGCCGATAACAGTGAAGATCGCTGCGGCTGCATAGCCTGCGAGGATACCGATTATAAAAGGTATAAGTCTGAGTGTTTTCTTGCCATATGTTGAGCAAAGCATTACCACTGCAAGGGTGATAAGTCCGCAGATAAGAGCCACATATGACGAGCCTACAGGCACGTTGGATACAGTTTCGATTATCTCAGGTGTGCCGCTGTCGGTGGAGACTGCATACTCTGTTACCTGCTTTGTTACGTCGCCTTTGACGAGGTCGCCGATAGCATTTCCTGCAAGGGAAAGTCCGATTATAGCAACGGTCGGTCCTATTACCACCGCAGGCATGAGCTTATTGAGCCAGCCTACTCCAACAAATTTTACTACTATTGCGATAACGACATATACAAGTCCTGCAAGGAATGCACCGACGATAAGTCCAAGCATACCAAGCTGCATTGAAACGCCGCCTGCAAAAGCCGCCGCCATTGAGCCTAAAAAAGCAAAGGACGAGCCAAGGAACACAGGGCTTTTTCTTTTTGTAAAAAGGATATAAACTATAGTTCCCACACCTGCACCAAACATTGCAGCCGCAGGAGTAAGACCTTTGCCGATAATAAGCGGCACAGCGATGGTCGCCGCAAGGATAGCCAACATCTGCTGAAGTGCGAACACTACCAGTTGACCAGCCTTTGGCTTGTCTGAAACATCAAAAATAAGTTTCAATATAACACCTCATTCATATAAATTTTCTCACGTTTTCCATTTCCGATATAAACAGGAAAACACTTCTTTGCGGTACGTTTTGACACAAACCGCCTTTTTAATTTTAACTTATAACAATATTTTTGTCAATGAGCTAAATGCCGTATTTCAGCAGGATTTTTTGTGCGTAATTGCCCATTTTCTTTGACAAATAAGCCGTTTTGCGTTATAATAGCAATTGATATATTGTATTATGTGAGGTAATGACATGAAAAATTACAGATATGTTCTTTTTGACCTTGACGGCACGCTTACTGAGTCGGGCGAGGGCATAATAAATTCGGCTGTATACGCACTGAAAAAGTTCAGCATAGAGCCTGAGATGAGCACGATGACAAAGTTTCTCGGTCCGCCGCTGAAAGACTCTTTCAGGGATTTTTACGGCTTTGATGATGAAAAATGCGAGCAGGCTGTTAAATACTACCGTGAATACTACACCACCAAGGGCATTTTCGAGAACCGTGTTTACGAGGGAGTGGAAGATTGCCTTAAAATGCTGTCGGAGGCTGGGCTTCACCTTGCGGTGGCGACTTCTAAGCCGCAGGTCTTTGCGGTGAAGATACTGGAGCATTTTCACCTTGCACAGTATTTTGACTACATAGGCGGTGCGGAGCTTGACGGCTCCAGGAGCGTAAAGGCGGACGTTATCGTGCACACTTTGAAAAACTGCGGTGTTAATGACCGCTCACAGGTGATAATGGCAGGCGACAGGCATCATGACGTGCTTGGTGCAAAAGCTCTTGGTATAGATTGTATCGGTATGCTTTACGGCTACGGCACAAGAGAGGAGCTTTCCAAGGCAGGTGCGGTGTATATAGCCGAAACGCCTCTGGAAGCCGCAAAATGGCTTCTGGGATAAATTTGACAGGTGTATAAAAGAGCGAAAACCTATTGCAAAAGTCAAATGTTTATGATATAATAAAATAAATTATTATGTGGCGGCATAAGAAATAAGCTTGTGATCCTGCCACGATCAAGAGGAGTTGTTTTCTGTGATAAAGTTTCGCAACCATATAGGGACTATAGGTATATCCACCGGATATCTCAGACAGCTTATCTCGGATACTGCCGAAAGCTGTTTCGGCGTGGCAGGACTTAACGCCTATGGTGCAAAACAGGGCGTTTCTGCAATGCTAAAGAAAGAGAACACCACAAAGGGCGTTATAATCCGTCAGGACGGGGACGAGCTTATCGTTGACCTGCACATCACTGTGAACTACGGCATAAATGTCGGAGCTATCGTTGACAGCATCATTCACAAGGTAAATTATGTTCTGACAGAGCAGGCAGGGGTCAACGTTAAATCTGTGAACGTTTACGTTGACGAAATGAAAGGCTGAACGTCCTAGGATATCTATAACAGTATAGGAGGAAAACTATAGTGATAAACGGAGGCTTGCTGCGTGACGCTGTCATAAGTGCCGCACACAGCATATCTAACAAGAAAAAATCAGTTGACGAGCTTAACGTGTTCCCAGTACCTGACGGAGATACAGGAACTAATATGTCAATGACTATAACAAATTCCGTAGCAGAGCTTGAAAATCTCAGCGACGATACAGACTGCTCAGTTGTGGCAAGCACAACAGCTTCTGCACTTCTTAGAGGTGCAAGAGGAAACTCAGGCGTTATACTTTCGCTTATTTTCAGAGGCTTTGCAAAAGGACTTGCAGGCAAAAAGGAAATGGGTGCGAATGAGCTTGTGGAGTCGCTGGAACAGGGCGTTTCAGGAGCATACAAGAGCGTAATGAAGCCTACAGAGGGAACTATCCTGACAGTTGCAAGAGAGTCTGCGGAGAAAGCAAGAGAAATGCTCCACTCCACAAACGATCCTATTATTATAATGGAGGAAGTTTGCAAACAGGCTGAACTTTCACTGAACGAAACACCAAAGCTTCTCCCTGCTCTTGCCAAGGCAGGCGTTGTTGACGCAGGCGGCAAGGGACTTCTCATTATCTTTGAAGCAATGAGAGATGTATTCAAGGGTGGCGAAATAGTAAAGGCTGATGCTCCTGCACAGAAACAGCAGGTAACAGTCGACACATTTGCGGCTACTGTTGGTCAGTATGACTGTGAGATACACTTCACATACTGCACTGAAATGATAATCACAAAGAAAGCTGACGCTGACGATTCATCAAAGCTGAGAGCTTATCTTGAAACCATAGGTGACTGCGTTGTAGTTGTCGAGGACGATGAGATAATAAAGGTACACGTTCATACCAACGACCCTGGTAAGGCTATCCAGAAGGGTCTTGAATTTGGTTATATCAATCTGCCAAAGATAGAAAATATGAAGCTCCAGCACAAGGCCAGACAGAAAGAAGCAAAACAGGATTTCGTTCCTGCAAAGCCTGAAAAGCAGTACGGCTTTGTTGCAGTTGCGGCAGGAAACGGCATTGAGTCAATGTTCAGAGATATCGGTGTTGACTGCATCGTTAAGGGCGGACAGACCATGAACCCGTCCACTGAGGATATACTTGCGGCAATAATGTCATGCCCCGCTGAAACGGTTTTCGTTCTGCCAAACAACAAGAACATCATCATGGCGGCTGAGCAGGCTGTTAAGCTTGCAGACAGAAAGGTATGCGTGCTTCAGACAAGGACTATACCGCAGGGAATGTCAGCAATGCTGGCATTTGACCCTGACGCTGATTTCAATACGAACCGCATTGAGATGACCAATGCACTTGAAAGAGTTGCCACAGGTCAGGTAACATTTGCGGCAAGGGATTCTGACTATGAGGGTCACGCTATCAAACAGGGCGAGATACTCTGCATTGAAAACGGCAAGCTGAGCTTTGTGGAAAAGGACGTTTCAAAGGCAGCTTACAAGCTCACAAAGAAGCTTGTTAAGGGCGACAGCTCATTCATAACGATCCTTTACGGCTCAGACGTTACAGACGAGGCGGCTGAGGCACTGCAAAAGCAGGTCGCTGCGAAGTTCTCAAATCTTGATGTAAACCTTATAAACGGCGGTCAGCCTGTTTACTACTACATCATTTCTGTAGAATAAGATAACAAGGCGGACGGCATTGAGCTGTCCGCTTTTTTGTACAATGGAGAAATTTTTATGAGTGATATAACAAAGGTTCAGTGTAGAAAATGCCTGTTGGAGGATATGGATGAAAATGATTTTCTCCGTGATATGCGTTCGCACATTGCGGCATACCCTGAGGACAAGAAAGTATCGGAGGACGAATATCATCGGCGTTTGACGTTTTGCAAGGATTGCGAAAAGCTTGTGGACGGAATGTGCGTTTTATGCGGCTGTTATGTTGAGCTGAGGGCGTTGAAGATAGGTATGCGTTGTGCAGATATAGATAAGAAGTGGTAAATAATTCGGGCAGATTTGTTGTGCCGCAAAATCGCTGTCGCTCTTTGCGGATTTTACTTTGTTTAATGGGATAGAAAAAAGCGGTGCAGAGATTTTTTCTCCGACACCGCTTTATTGTTTCTTTTACTGTTGTGTGCTTTTTTACTTTTCTGCACCGCTTAGTCGGCTGTCGCCGAATGAGGCTCTGCCTCATACTCCGCAGGGGCTTTGCCCCTTGACCCCACAAGCCCTCTAGCGTCGGGCTTGAGCCTACGCTTTATTGCTCGCTTCGCTCGGTGCTGAGTGATTTGCTCGGTTCAGCTATGCACACTCCTCACTTACTCCGCCATTGCTTCTTCCATTTCCTTTACAAGCTCTCCGAACATTGCAAGTGCTTCATTAATAGGCTGAGTTGTTGCCATATCTACACCTGCACCCTTAAGCAATGAGATAGGGTCAGTTGAGCAGCCGCCTTTCAGGAAGCCTATATAGTCCTTTACCGCAGGTTCGCCATACTTCAATATCCGCTGTGAAAGTGCGATAGCCGCAGAATAGCCTGTTGCATACTGATAAACATAATAGTCATAATAGAAGTGTGGTATCCTTGCCCACTCCAATTTTATCTCATCATCAAGCACTATTCCGTCACCGAAATAAAGCTTGTTTAGCTCGCCGTAAAGCTCGTTCAGCCCCTCGGCTGTCAGACTCTCCCCTGCCGCTACCATTTCATTTATTTTCAGCTCAAACTCTGCGAACATTGTCTGGCGGTAAAGTGTGGTACGGAACTGTTCAAGGAAGTAATTTATAAGATACGCTCTCTGCTTTTTATCCTCGGTATTTTTCAACAGATACTGCATAAGAAGCGCTTCATTGCAAGTTGAGGCTACCTCTGCCACGAAGATAACGTAATCTGAATATACCACAGGCTGATTTTTATTTGACAGATACGAGTGTATAGCATGACCCATTTCGTGCGCCAGAGTAAACATACAGTTAAGTGTATCCTTATGATTGAGCAGCACATAAGGGTGAACTCTTGCACCTGCGGAATATGCTCCGCTTGTTTTGCCCTCGTTCTCGTAAACGTCTATCCAGCGGTTTTCAAAGCCCTCTTTGAGTATTGCAAGGTAATCCTCGCCCATAGGTGCAAGGGCTTTCAGGACAGTTTCCTTAGCCTCCTCAAAGGTTATCTTCATATCTGCGTCAGGAACAACAGGAGTATAAAGGTCATAGAAATGCAGCTCGTCAACGCCCAGAAGCTTCTTTCTCAGTGCAACATAATCGTACATATAGTGCATATTGTCATGGACGGCTTCAATAAGGTTTTTGTACACTGAAACAGGTACTTCTGTTCCGTCCAAAGCGGCTTCAAGGCTTGAATCATATTTTCTAGCCTTTGCATAGAAGTTCACCGCTTTTATCTGTGCCGACAGTGTTGCCGCACAGGTGTTCTTGAACTTGTCAAATGTGCCGTACATAGACTCGAAAGCCGACTTTCTCAGCACTCTGTCCTCGCTCTGCACCAGTGGGATATAGCTTCCATGTGTGACCTGATGAGCCTTGCCGTCCTTATCCACAGCGTCAGGGAAACGCAGGTCTGCGTCAGAAAACATAGAGTAGATATTCTCAGGGGACTGACCCATTTCACCAGTGAGGGCAAGTATCTTCTCCTCAGCCTCAGAGAGGATATGAGCCTTTTTACGACGCAGCTTATCCAGCGCACGCTTATAAAGCTTCAACTCAGGCTTATCCTCATAGAATTTCTGAAGCTTATCCTCCTCGATAGAAATGATCTCAGGTGTTTCAAAGCTTCCTGCTGAGTTTACTGCAACATAAGCGTTCATAAGCTGACCGAGAAAGCCCTGATACTTTGCATTTGCGGTATCCTCGTCAGAACGTCTTTGAGCATAGTTGCCAAGGCTGTCGCAAAGAACAGATATCTCGTCTGAAAGCTGCATAAAATCATAAAGCGTGTCAGCACTCTCGCTAAGCCTGCCCTTGAACGCCGCTATCCTCTCAGGCATAGCCTTAAGCTTTTGCAAGTCCTCCGCCCACTTTTCGTCAGTGGCATAAATATCCTCCAGTGCCCACTTGAACTGTTCAGGCACTTCACTTCTCTTAGGTATTCTTTCCTCGCTCATTTTCATGACCTCGTTTCTATAATAATAGGTATAGGCTTGTCTTGTGTGGTATTGCCTATAATTAATTTGCGTAACGCTGGTTACATTATACTCCATTGACGTACTTTTGTCAAATTAGGGCAGGTGAACTGTAAAATAATACACGATACAAATAAAAATACGCCCAGCGGCATAAAGCTAGGTGCCAATCTCCTTTGCGAGCTTTATTGCCTGCTTTTTAAACTCTTCATCATATTGTTTTCCTGTTCCCATTGATGACACACTCCTTTGTTTTTATTATACTTTGATTGTTTTGTATGTGTCAAGTTTTATTATACAGGATTAAGCTAAGGCTTTTGAAGATGCGGTACTGGCTATCAAGTATGCTGATACTTCCGTGAAGGTCGGCTCTTTCCAGGGTTTGACCTGTCTGTCACGATGCACAGTAACATGATGGGCGGCGGTATGTCCGCTTACCTGAAAGGTGCCGCATCACATACCACGAAGCTGCTTGAGAGCTTTGCACATAACCTGAATCGTCTTGAAGCTGCTCTCTATAACATTGACGGCAGAATTGAACGTACTCAGGAGAACCTTGCCAAGCTCCGGCTTGACCACGCAGAAGCGCAGAAGAACAAGGCTAAAGGCAGGGGCAAGCAAGGAATTGAATAAGCAACTTTGAACCCAGTACTGGAGTCAAAGTTAAAGCGGAAACTCTATAAATAGGGGGTTTCCGCTTTTATTTAACTATAGATATATCAAAATTACTCAGTAATGATTTTGATATTGAATATCCTTATCAATTCTCCTCTTATAAGCTTGCGACGTTCTGTAAAAAAATCATCAAAATCTTTTAATTCAAGAGATACTCCAGAAGGAAGAAATTTAATGGTGTTTCCATCAGCTATCCAATCTTTTAGTGGAGTCTTGTTCTTACTTTCGTTCTCTCTACCTTCAAGGAACTGCAAATTAGGCAGAAGATTTCTTTTGTATTGCCACTCTCTAACTGTTTCTTCTGATAATCCTAATGAAGATATTGGTTTGTCATCAAAAGATACGTGGGGATGACAATGATCCTGATGAAAAGACTCTTGTGACAATTTCAGCGTTGGATATAACAATGATAGAATTATATACGTATTTGGACCGATAGTATAATTATCAAGCCAGTAATCAATGTCTGTTTCTTCGACTTTAAAGGTTCTGTTGCCTGTCAGAGTTACAGAATCAAATATGGATAAAACAAACGGGTTCTTTTTACAGTCATAGCTTTGAAGAGCAGCTCGTGTACTCCTTAATGCGTCGTTGCTTGCAACACCGAAAAGCCTTTTTGCCATTGAAATCGATAAGAATTTTCTTATTTCCTTCTTAGCGCCCTCTGAATTGATTTTTCCACCCTTATAGATAAAATATACAATCGGCATCGTTGCATTATACGATGTCAGGAAACCATCAGACAATCCTATTGATACAAGCGTTTCTACCATATTGATAAATGCTTTTGAAAGGTTCTCCCAATCGTCACGGATTTTTTGTATAGTCTTTTTGTCAAACGATTCTATTTTTAAATTTGTAGGCGCATCTGCAAGTACAAGTAGTAAGCGCATCAAGTAATCACGAGAAAAACTAAATGAATCACCTTTGCTGTTGGCAGACTTGAGCGTATTTTCAATATTTTCTTTTCCTTCCTTCCATCCATCAATAAGAGTAGAAAACAGAAGATCGGATTTTGAAAGTTTTCGTCCGGTAGAATTAACTCTTACAAATATATCTAACGCCTCATCATATGTATTTTCAGAAATACAATAGTAATGAACAATGCCATCAGAACCTGAGCTATGTATTCTTGAAAACAGCCTGCACAAATCATTTTGAATGATTTCTTCATAGCCGGCTTTTATGAGTTCCCGTAGTAATGCTCTATCGTCATCAAAAGCTAAAATGTTCTTTACTTTATAATAGTTACCATTATTTGCGTCTTCCTTTGTTAGAAAAGAGAAGCGTTTTGGTGGATTTTCATCGTCTTTTTCCTCATCTTCTTCATTCTTGTAATAATCAAGATTGTAATATAGCTCTCTGGTTATCCAGTATTTCGGATCACTTTTTGAACGACCACGACCACCTTTATAGCAAGTATAAGAACCATATAACGCTATATTGAGAGATGTTATACGTTGCTGACCATCAAGGACGATGTAATAATCACCCTCTTCGCCAAACACTTCAGATGCCTTTTCGTTTTTACTTTCCTCTCTCTTAAACTCTCTAAGGAAAAAATAAAGATTGGGCTTTTCTGCGTTTAGTGTTTTTTTATTGGTTTTCCAAAAGATGCAAGATCCTATTGGATAGCCATCAACTATCGATTCAAATAGTTTTTCAATATCCTCCATGCTCCAGACATATTCCCGCTGAATATCTGGGAGAAGCAGATATTTATCTTTTGCAAGTTTGAGAGCTTCCTTTGCACTCATATCAATATATTTATTAGAATCAGCCATTGTATTATCCCTCCTTGGCTATAAAGATCGCTGTTATGTCAGCACAGTTTTTGTTGTCCAACACCTTTATCAAATAAACTCGGATTTTTTACCGTAACAAGTAATATATGCCTGCTTCTGTGCTCTTGTCAAGGCAATATAGAGAAGACATTTTTCAGCAGTATAACTCTCACGTTCTGCAACAGGATCATTATGATCTATTGCTGTCTCTAAAGGCACTATGCGGTTGTTAGCGGAAACGATGAACACAGAAAATGCTTTAGAGCTTTTTATAGAATTAGCAGTCATAAGGATCACCCTTGTTATTATAACATATCACTTTTGTGTTCGTCAACATCAGCTTCTGACAGGTCGTGTCCACGTCTGCTCTTTTGTATCTCCTCGATGAATTCATCTACTTTTTTCATAATATAAAAACCGTAGAGAAACATTGCTCATACAGACAGTGCAAGCAGAACATTTCTCACACGATCATCTCCTAGATTCTGAAACATTTCTGGATATCCCGAACCTCACCTATGACAAATGCGATGTCATCAGTTTCAATTACAGTGTCCGGTGAAGGGATAAATACCTCTTCTCCTCGTTTGATCGTCAGAATATTGATCTTGAATTTCTTTCGTATATCGATCTGTGAAAGCGACTTTCCGAACCAGTCCTTCGGTACTTTCAGTTCGTAGATCGAGTAATTGTTATCCAGATGAATAAAGTCGAGTATGCTGTCTGATGCATATTTTGTAGCGATGCGAAGTGCCATCTGCTTCTCAGGATAGACAACCTCATCCGCTCCGTTTTTAAGCAGGAATTTCATTTGTACATCATTTGTCGCACGGGATATGACTTTCTTTGCCCCCAGCTCCTTGAGCAAAGACGTTGTTTCCAGAGAGGACTGAAACCGGCTGCCGAGGGCAACAATACAAACATCATAGTTTCCTACACCAAGCGAACGGAGAAATTCCTCATTGGTGCTGTCACCGATCCTTGCGTTGGTCACATAAGGCAGGATATCGTTGATATGTTTCTCATTTTCATCTACTGCCATGACCTCACACCGAAGCTCCTCCATGCGTCTGGCAATATGACTGCCGAATTGACCTACTCCGATAATTAAAACTGTTTTCATATATAAGACTCCTTACCCTACGGATATTTTTTCAAGCGGTAAACGTGAATTCTGACTGTCAGCCGACGGCAGAGCTGCATAAATGAGTGTCAGTCCGCCGACTCTTCCGAAAAACATAAGTATCATCAGTATCACACGGGATACAGCAGACAGACCGCTTGTAATGCCGAGTGACAGCCCTACAGTACCGATAGCTGAGCTTGTTTCAAACAGACAGGTCAGCAGCGGTAGATTTTCCACTCTGCTGATAATGACACCGCTTGTAAAGAACAATACAAGATACATAAACAAAACAGCGCCTGCACTGCGGACAGTTTCGTCTGATATTCTTCTTTTGAAGCACTGCACATCATTTCTGCGGCTAAACACTGTGATCGCAGAAAGGAACAGAACAGCAAAAGTCGCTGTTTTCATACCGCCTGCGGTGGAACCTGGAGAACCGCCTATAAGCATAAGAATGACCATAATGGCTGTACCTGATTCATCCATAGCAGCGAGATCAGTTGTGTTAAAGCCTGCGGTTCGTGTTGTGACAGACTGAAACAGTGAATGGATCGTCCGGTCATGGATAGTCCCATGGTCATATTCAAAAAAGAAGAAATACAGCGCAGGCAGAACGATCAAGACAGCAGATGTCATCAGTACGACCTTGCTTTGCAGAGAGTAGCGCCTGATCCTGTGCTTGTGTGTTCCGATATCGCCCCAGACGAGAAAGCCGATGCCTCCCGTAATAATTAGCAGCATAATGATGATATTGAGATAGATGTTGCTGTGGTAAAAGGTCAGCGATGAGAACGGTTCTTTTATGCCGAACAGATCAAAACCTGCATTGCAAAAAGCCGATATGCTGTGAAACAAGGAATACCACAGTCCCTTAGCGATACCAAGATCATTGCAGAAAACGGGTGCAAGCAAAGCCGCACCGATCATCTCTATGATAAGTGATGTTTTAAGGATAAAGCCTGTCAGCTTCACAATACCGCCTACCTGCGGTGCGGAGATGGATTCCTGCATCGTACTGCGCTGCCACAGACCGATTTTCCGCCCTGATGCTCTAATGATCGCAAGCCCGACGGTGATAACGCCCATACCTCCGATTTGAATTAGCATCAGAATGACCGCCTGCCCGAACAGAGACCAGTATGTAGCAGTATCCTTTACAACAAGCCCAGTCACACAGGTAGCTGAAACGGCTGTGAACATTGCATCAGGGAATGAAGTCACGCACCGCTGCCTTGATGAGATAGGCAGCATCAGAAGCAACGAACCTACCAGAATTAGGCAAAAGAAACTGATAATGATGACCCGAAATGAAGTCATATGAGTTCTGTTTTTTACTCTATTTTTATGTAACATCGTACACCTCTCGTTAAAATTATAGCTTTATTATATCACATGAGTGGTTAAGGTGCTGTTAAGATTACGGTTACGGTGTTAAGATTTCGTTAAGGCACAATATTGATGTGTGCCGCTTGCCCGTAGTCTATTGGAACACCTGCAAACCGTTCCACACAAGTCCATATCATCATTATGGCACGCGCCACAATGACAGCATACCCTTTTTGAAACTGAATAACCTGAGATTTGCTCACACAAGTACTTCTCAGGTCTTTTCTTTTCAGGCGGTTAGTTTTCCGCTCGGCAGGCTCGGACGGCTCTGAGGGGCGTTTCTGTTCGTCTGAAAGCACTGTCAAGCCGAGGTCATCGCCAATGCTCTTGGTGGTGAAGCAGAGACAGAAGAGAATGAGGACACTAATAAAAAAAACAGGCTCTTGATACAAGAACCCGTTTTCATGGTGCCGGTGACCGGGGTCGAACCGGTACGGTATCGCTACCATCGGATTTTGAGTCCGACACGTCTGCCAATTCCATCACACCGGCACATAACACTATGATTATAGCATACTTTTTTCATTTTGTCAAGCAAACTGCAAGTAAATTCTGCATTTACTCGTTTGTATATTTTCAACATAAAACATATTTGGCGGCTCTTGACTTTTGGAGATTTTTATGATATAATTAAAAACAAGGCAGTAAAGAAATTATTTTCTCCGTCATCGGCAATTACGGAACTGCTGCCGCAAAATAATCGGGAGGGATCTATCGTGAATATAAATGAAATGACAGTGCTTATATGTGACGATTCTATGTTCGCTCGCAAAAAGCTCAGTATGTCTATTTCTGGATTTGGAGTAAAAGCCGTTTATGAAGCAGCCGACGGTGAGGAGGCTGTTAGCAAATATAAGGAGTTCAAGCCTGACGTGGTTTTCATGGATATCATCATGCCAAAGGTAACAGGTATTGAAGCCCTCAAACAGATAATAGCAGAAGACCCTGACGCTAAGGTGATAATGGCTTCTTCTGTTGGTACTCAGAGCCATTTGAAAGACGCTCTTAAATCGGGAGCTGTGGACTTTTTGCAGAAACCTATAGCTGATAATGACGCTCTTAAAGTCCTTGAGAACGTTGCAAAGGGGGTACTGTAAATGTTTGCGCAGTTTTTTGGAGGCTACCTCTTTAACCATAAGCTTTGTACCGCTGAGGATCTTACACAGGCTTTCGAGGCTAAAAAGCATACAAGACTTCGCCTTGGCGTTCTTGCTATAAACGCTGGTCTTATGACAGCCGAGCAGGTGGAGCACGTCAATATCACTCAGCAGAGTGTCGATAAACGTTTTGGCGACCTTGCCGTGGAGCTTGGTTATGTTACCGCTGACGACGTTGAAAAGCTTCTCGCTCAGCAGCCTACAGATTACCTGCTCCTGGGTCAGACCCTTGTTAATAACGGTGCCCTTACCAATGCTGAGTTTGAAAAGGCACTTAAAGACTATAAGGCTGAAAATCAGATAACCGACGATATTTCAGACAATCAAACAGAAACACTACATAACCTTATCAATGAGTTCTATCATTTTGACAATGATGAAAATGCTCGTATCTGTACTGATTATGTTACTTTGCTTTTCAAAAATCTTATCAGATTTATCGGTGACGATTTCACTCCTATGGAAGCGTCAGTTATAAAGAATTTTGCAGCAGAACATATCGTTATCCAAAAAATAAATGGAAAATATAACGCTGAGGCTTGCATTGCCACAGATTCAAAGACATATATGGCTTTCGCTGAGAGGTTTGCAAAAGAGAGCTTCACGGAGGTCGATGACTTTGTAAACGCTACAGCAGGCGAATTTCTGAACGTAAACGACGGTCTGTTCGTTGTAAATGAGTCAAACGAGCATGGCGTTGAGCTTACACTCACACCGCAGGAATTTTTGGAAAATGGTGAGCTTGCCCTGTCAGGCACTGCATTCTGTATCCCTGTGAACTATCCGTTCGGCAAGCTGAATTTCATCATTGCCACCTGATATAATTTTACAAGCACATAATATCCGCCGCTGTCCAGCTTTGTTCAGCGGCGTTGATGTTCTTTGCCTTTTTTTATAACTTTTTTTCAAAAACACTTGAAATTTCATTGGAAGTATGTTATAATAGTAAGGTAACAAAAGTTAGATTGATATGATTCAGTTATTGTTCCTCATCAATCCGAGATATAGGTGTGCGGGTCCTGTGCAATGAAACGCTGTGAACCATGTCAGGCGGGGAACCGAGCAGCATTAAGCGGTTTGTTTCGTGTGTCACAGTTCCGCCCGCACGCCCATATGTCGGATTGATTTTTTTATTTTCTTGATTGGAGTGAGAGTTTTGTATCAGGCATTGTACAGAAAATGGCGTCCAATGTCATTTGACGATGTTGTTTCACAACCGCATATTACAACTACTCTCAAAAATCAGATAAAAAGCGGCAAGACCGCTCACGCCTATCTTTTCACAGGCTCGAGAGGTACGGGAAAGACCACCTGTGCAAGAATTTTTGCAAAGGCTATCAATTGCCTTGACCCACATAACGGTGAGCCATGCCTTGAATGTGAGATATGCAAAGACGCTGACAACGGCACTCTTTCCGATATTATCGAGATTGACGCTGCTTCAAATTCTAAAGTAGACGATATCAGAGAACTGCGTGAAGGCGTTGTCTATACTCCTGAAAGATGTAAATATAAGGTATATATCATAGACGAGGTGCATATGCTTTCCGCTGGCGCATTCAATGCCCTGCTGAAAACTATGGAAGAGCCTCCTCCCCATGTCAAGTTCATTCTTGCCACTACGGAGATACATAAAGTTCCTGCAACTATCGTGTCGAGATGCCAGCATTTCGACTTTCACAGGATAAGAAACGAGGATATCGTTTCAAGGCTTATGTATATTGCTTCTCAGGAGGGCTTTACCCTCCACGAAGATGCCGCAGGCATGATAGCAAGGCTTTCTGACGGTGGTATGCGTGACGCACTTTCTCTTTTAGACCAGTGCGTCGCCTATGAAAATGCGTCGACGGGGATGCCGCGCCCGTTATCGACGACCGTAATGGAGTTGTCGGCGTGGACCGTCACCTGAATCTCGGTGCAGAAACCGGCCATGGCCTCGTCGACGGAGTTGTCAACGATCTCCCACACCAGGTGGTGCAGACCGCTGGCGCTCGTCGAGCCGATATACATGCCCGGGCGCTTACGGACGGCTTCGAGACCCTCGAGGATCTTAATTTCGCCGCCATCGTAATCGTTTTCGTTTGCCACACGTCCTCCTTCGATTAAGAAAATCTGTATAGCCTTACTATTTTATCGTAAAAAATACCCTCGGGGACGAGGGTATTTGCCTATACAAGGCCACCAGATGCGATTTAAGACTCTTTTTTGCTTTGCACGCCCTTGGCCCACTCGGCACTGGCCCGCATGGCGTTCTGGAGGGCCTCACGCAGTTTTTGGTCTTCGATGGGCGACACCTGGCGCTCGATCTCGGCGCGCTCGGCTTCATTCAGGTCGGCATGCGGCGCGGGCGGGCGCTCGGTCGCGACCGGGCGCAGGCGCTCTTTTGCCGCGGGCGGCGTGTGGCCGGGGCGGGTCGTCTTAAATACCAGGCCATCCACATGCGCGCCGGCACGCTCCATGCGTGCGCGGATTATCTCGCGCAAAAGTGTCATCTCCTGTGTCCACGAGGGCGAATCGAGATACACCAGCAGCTCGTTGGACTCGGGAAGATAACGCAGCCCCGTCACGTGCCGGCCCTCGCGCGTGCCCGAGCACACCGCGTTCCAAGCACGGTAGACCGTACGCGATTCCTCGGCGGCCTCCATTTGCGCACGACGCTCGGGCGTAGCCGACGCCAAGATGCGCTGGCGCTCGGCACCCAAAAAGTCACTGAAGGCAGCCGTGCCGTTCTCACGCTCGTAATTAGCATGCCTC
>OLQM01001203.1_pt1 | contig 29420 bp, 16 predicted proteins | sample 1673161 | NCBI WGS metagenome assembly OLQM01 (sample SAMEA3136761, study PRJEB25190) | human gut metagenome | reverse complement strand
TCGGCATGGAAGAACCCCGCCCCCGCATACCACGCGGACGGGGTTTCTTTGTGCCCGTTGTCTAAATGAAAGTGCAACACCCGTTAGATTGGAAATTGCCTAGAAAACCAGTCCGAAGGGATGTCGCACCTATGGGAGAAGTATATTCGCACCTGTCGGAAGAGGAACGCCAGGTCATCCAGATCGAGGTAGGCAACGGCGCCAGCATACGCGGGATCGGCGCGATGCTGGGCCGCAGCCCGTCCAGCATCAGCCGGGAGATCAAGCGCAACACATGGTTCCCGTCCAACGAGAACGAGTCGTACCGCCCGTACCGGCCGAAAAGACTGAAGGCGGGGCCATGGACCGGCCGCTACTACATCGCCGGGCCCGCGCAGCGCAAGGCCGACCGCAGGAGATCCAAGCCACGAAAGCCCTACCGGCTGTCGCACGACCGCCTGTGGGCGCAGGTGGCCGAATGGCTGGGCCGCGGCTGGTCGCCGCTGCTCATCAGCGGCAGGCTGCGCGTCCTGTGGCCGGACGATGCGCTCATGCGCGTGTGCCCGGAGACCATCTACCGATGGGTCTACTCCAGCAGGCCGCTTCGGGAACGCTGGGCGCGGTGCCTGCCGCGAGGGCACAGGCGGCGCCGCAGGCACGGCGGCAGGAGGACGTCGCGCTTCCCGATCCCCGGCCGAGTGCCCATCTCCGAACGCCCGCCGGAGGCCGACGGCAGGAGCGCGTTCGGCCATTGGGAGGCCGACAGCGTCATCGGAGTGGGATGCAACCTGCACACCGAGGTGGAGAGGAGGACCAGGTTCCTCATGGCCCGCGTCGTTCCGGACAAGACCGCCGGCGAGAGCGTCGGGGCGCAGCTGGACATGTTCTCGCCGCTGCCGGCCGGCGCGCGCGTCAGCGTCACGCACGACAACGGCACCGAGTTCGCCCACCACGAAAGGCTGCGCGACGGGCTGGGCATGGCCACGTACTTCGCCGACCCGTACTCCAGCTGGCAGCGGGGAAGCAACGAGAACCGCAACGGCATGATCCGCCGGTATCTGCCCAAACGCAGCGAGATCCAGATGGGCATGGCCGGGGAACTGCGGGAGATTGTCGACGAGGCCGACAACCGTCCCATGCGCGTGCTGGACTACCGGACGCCCGCCGAGGCATTCGCCGACGAACTGCTAGAATTGCAGGACCAACAGGGGGTGTTGCACCTCTAAATAGACATCGGGCACACGGTTTGCGCGGTGGTGAGCAGTGAGCGGTGAGTATTGAGCGACGTACGGCGACTCACGTGCGCTCACACAGTGGTGAGCAATCCGCCGAACAACACCACGAGCAGGGCGATGGTTTCAATCACGAAGTACAGAATGAAACTCGCCCAGCTTTTGGTCAGTACGTTCAGCGGCGAGGTCTTCCGGATAATCACCAGCAGACCAACAAACACCAGGGCGTATACGGCGATGCCGATCGCCGCCCCCATAATGCCCAGATTCGCGGCATTTGCCAGACCGGCCTGCTTGCCGTAGACCACGTACGTGGAATACCAGAAGTTGAGATTGAGCATGCTGAGTCCCGCGATGAACTGCTCACAGGCCAGCCCGAGCACGAACACGATCAGCCATGGCCAGGACGGCGAGACGACCACCGCCATCGCCAATCCGACGTACGTGATCACCACGGCCACCCAACCGACCAGTGCGATACCTTGCGGAGACACTCCCCCGAGCACGGCCACAATGGAGTCAGTATTATTCACCGCCAGCGAGCGACCGAACCAGTATGGCGCGATGATGGCGCACAGTACGGCAAGAATAATCAACGCCCAACGCAACGGATGGGAGCGACGGCGCTCGATATCAGCCAAAGACAAATCGGTCTCGGGTATGGAAGCCTCGGGGTGCCTGGAAACCTCGACGGTCTCTACTTTGCCGCCTACGATTTCCGTCGCCTCGTTAGGTTCTTGCTCGTTGGATTCCTGCTCCATGCACCGCCTCGCCGATTACCTGCTTATTGCCATGTATTGCCATGCCGATTATTGCGATGCCTATCTTAGCGTGCGTGTTGGGCAAGTACCTGATGTTCCCTGTGGTTTCGCGCACTGATTGGATACAGACAGGCTACTGCTGTTGCCCGTCTGTATCCGGCGACTTGTCCGCCGCTGTATCCGTCTGTTCCTCAGGCAACGTATTGGCAGCCTGTTCCTTACGCCGCCTGCCGTGCAGCAGGGCCTCGAGCATGTCGACCTGACGCTCCAGTTCGTCGATACGACGTACCTGCTGCGAAATCAGCAAGTCGCGTAGGTCATTGTTCTGCTCTTTGCGGGAGACGGGGAAGATGATGGCGCGACGTTCGGGCGATACGTGGAAATCGGATTCGCTGCCGGTACCAGCCGGAAGTGACGATTCCGCCGAGTCGCGCCAAGCTCTCGCTGCTCGCGCACTCTCCGGAATGTTTGGTGCGCCCGCGGCTCCCGAGCGGAAAAGCTCCGAATCTGAAGCCCCCCCCCCAGCTTATTTTCCACGCCGGCTTTGGCATTGCCGGAGTTCAGGATTTCGTCTTGCGATTCACGCCAGCGGGCAAGGCAACGTTCGATGCGCTTGTACCCGATTAGAGCCGGATCCAATCCGGCTTCACGGAACATGCGCACGGGTGAGGCACCTTCGTTGTAGTGGACTACACAGTAACGCTTGAAATCATCGGTATAGGTGATGCGCTTCGCCGTGGCTTCCGCCACTGCCGACAACGACTTCAGATACTTGATCTCCTCGGGGCTAAAAGTCCCTCCACCACTGGTCATCCTCATCCCTTACACTCGTTGGAAGGCTCATTGCACACCCCCCTTGATTATGGGGTGAATGCCATAGTTCGGGATAGTAATACTTATAATTCGGACATGCCTAACCCCTAGTAGGGTCGTTTTTATCCCCGTTTAAGTGGAGCCTGAGTAGTGGCTGGACGGCAACTGAACGATAATCGGCCCACGAATGGGGTATACAGGCCCATCCTTCACCTCCCCTACGATTGTGTTCGCTTGGCGATTGTTACCGAGCCTGCGTGAAACGTTTGTTGTGGTGAAACACAAGTTATTTTCGATGCCCGGCCCCATTACATTCAAATCAAAATGCCATACATTGCCCATAAGATTCGGAGATGGTCCACAAGTCATCCGTCTGAGATGCCGCCAATATGACAAATGGCCGATCTGAATAATCAGATCGGCCATTGTTATAGCTGCTCAGTTATAAGCAGCAGTCAAGCTCACGCGTTGAGAGCGCGCTTGGTGGAACGGGACTTGACGAACACGGTCACCGCGGCACCCGCGATCAGCAGACCGATCACGGAGAACAGCATGGTTCCGGCGGCACCGGTGAGCGGCAGCTGGGTGATGTTCTTGACGTTGGTGACCTGGAAGGTGCCCTTGTTGTCCTTGGACAGGTTCCAGGCATCCTTACCAGCGAAGGTGGCAGCAGCATCTGCGGTTGCACCGGTAGTGATCGTGAACTTGCCAACGAAGGTGCCGTTGTAGCCAGTCGGGACCTTCGTCTCAATCACGGTGTAGGTGGTGTTGAGCTTAAGACCGTTCAGAGTGTACTTACCCTCAGCGTTGGATTGCAGTGTGTCCGTGGCGCCTTCAGGGTAAGTGCCATCAGCATTGGCGGTCGGCAGAGAATACGCACCGTTAGAGCCATTGAACTTAAGCGGAGTCTTCGCTTTGAGCTCGTCAGCGGACAGACCGCTAACATCGCCTTCGTACACTTGGAACTCAGCACCAGTCAGAGCAGCAGCGTTCTTGTCGACTTTCTGCCAAGTCACGGCACCAGCCTTGGTGGTTTCTTCCTTGCTGCTCTTCAGGTCGACAACGCCGGCAGCGGCGAGAACGCCAGTGGCGTTGTTCACGGACGGCGCGGCGCCCGTGATAGCAGTGCCAGCGAGAATCGGAGCATTGCCATTCCACACGAGCTTGTGAGTGTCATTATCTTCGACGACCAGCTTTCCACTCTGGTCGACAATCAAGTACAGACCACCCTCAGCGAAGGTGAAGGTCTGGGTCTTGCCACCGTTAGAAGCCGTCGGGGTAATGTCCGTGACAGCCAGATCCTTAAGCGCGTTCACAAAAGCGGTGGTCTGCGCGGCGGTCAGGGTAGTGTTGCCCAGCCAGGCCCACTCGTTCAGGGAATCACCCTTGGTCTGGTCGTTGTAACCAGCAGCAGCGAAAGCAGCATCCACTGCCTCACCGGAGACCAAACCCTCCAGCTCAACGCCAGTGTTGCCATCAGACACATACTTGGCGAGCTCAACGTACTTGAACATGCGCAGGTTAGCCTGCAGGTCAGCGGTGTCAACCGGCTTGGTGTAGAACTGGTTTGCATCCGTGGCGTTGACTGTGATAGTCGTGCTGGAGATGTTGGCCTCAGCCGCGTTGGCGGTGGTGGCGCCGAAGGCCATGCCACCGAGCAGGGTGGCCGCAGCAGCGGCACCCGCGAAAAGCTTCCTCAACTTCATGAGAAACCCTCTCTTCCTTATTGTGATTGATTTTCTTGCAATCGCGGAGGCTGCAGACCCACAGCAGGGCCTCCGTGATCCGCAAATCCTTATTGTTTTTTCGGGAGGGAAGCCTTCATTGCCCCCCTCAGTCCGCCTTCGGCGGCCAGCTCCCCTCAGCGAGAGGAGCCAAAACCACCTCAAGTTTCTTGAAATCAGACCAGCTGACGCTTACGCCAGACCGTGTAGCCCGCAGCAGCCAGCAGGGCCAGCAGGCCCAGGCCACCGCCGAACACCATCCAGTCACGACCAGTCGTGCCACCGGTCAGCGGCAGACTGGAGATAGCCACATACTTGTTCGTGAACTGTGCCGACTCCGTATTCGTTCGGTCGGAATCGTTCTCGCCGTACTCGTAAGAGACAACGGCATCCGTCCTGGAGACCGTGACCTTGACGGTCACCTTATCGTTGTCATACTTCCAACCGGCAGCAGGCTTTTCGGTGTCCTCCGAAGCCTCGAACGTGTAGACCAAATTGTCAGCACCGGTCGGAACCCTGAACTTCAGGTCCCCATTGCCGAAGCCAACCGTCGCGCTCGCGCCGCTAGCAGTCAATTCGTCCTTGGACACAGTCGTAGTCAGTCCATTGTTGGCCAAGCCGGTAACGTCAGCGCACTTACCAGCATTCGCATCCGTGCTATCCACGCACTTCAGGTTGAAGCCGAAGTCCGAATTAGCAGCATGTCCCTGCACAACCTTCGTCACCTTGACATCCGAAGCGGGCAAGGTCACGTAAGAAGGCGTGTTGGTTACCGTGAAGGCACCGGATTGTGCGGTCAAACCTTGTAGCTTGAGGTCAGTCTTATCAACCTTGGAGTCATAGCCTTCAACCTTGACCTCGGAAACCGAGTATGTGTGCCCCTCAGGGCCGGCAGGCACCGTGAACTCGTGAGTCCAGTTGCCGGCGGCATTCAGAGTTGCTGAACCGTTGGCATAATCCTCGCCGTCCTGCTTGAGCTGGACCTGCACGGAATCATTCGCGTGATTCTCGTTGTCGTCGGACCAAGTCTTCGTCACCGTAATCTTGGAGACCGGAAGGGTGATGGTCGGCTTCTGCGGGTAGGCGGCGGTCTGCGGATCGCTCGTCGTCGTGCCGCCCTGCGAGGAGGTCACCACGGTCTTGTAGTCGACAGTGGCGCTGGAGTTGTCGTTCGTGTAGAAGTTGTTGTCGCCGGAGGCATTGGCATCGTCCTTGTGGTTCTTAACAGCCTCGTCGAACGCAGCCTGCGTCGGCTTGACATTGAAGCTCACCGTGTAGGTGACGCCGTCCTCAAGCGTGTCGTCGTTGGACATGACCGGCCAAGACACGGTGCCATCAGCCGCAACCGTCGCCTCCGGGGCGTCAGCCCACGCCGTGGTCTGGCCTTTCCGGGTCTTCGTGTACGTGAAGCCCGCGGGCTCTCCATTCACGGAGGCGGCGTCGGAGCTCACGACCCAGCTGGACAGCTTGTCGTGAATCGTCACGTCGGCGTACTCAGCCGTCTTGGTGATCTCCTGATAAATGGACTCGAAGATGTTGTTCAGCTGGCCGGCATCCGTGGCGGCCTTGTAGTAGCTGCTGGTCTCGGCGCGGTCACCGAGGTTGGCGTTCCAAGACTTTCCCCACAAATGCTCACTGCTCGTTGCAGTGGCGGGTAGTTGCTGGAGATGCCGTGCATGTACTTGTTCAGGTTGCTCGAGGTGTCGCCGGGGTTGGCACCGCTGACGACGCCGATCGAGTAGATGGTCGTGCCGGCGTCCTTCAGGCTCTTCGCCTTGTTCACCGCGGTGGCGGCGACGGTGGGGTCAAACCCGCTGCCGTGGTTCGGCTCGCCGTCGGTGAAGAAGATGACGACCTTCTTCGCGTTGGCGCGAGGCTGATACGTTAGCGCCGCCTGGGCGCGGTTGAAGGCGTAGTCGGCGGAGGTCGCGCCGGACGCACGCAGGCCCTTAACCGTGTTCGTCAGGCCGGAGACTTCATCCGTCAGGTTGCTGACAATCTGCGTGTAGTTGTAACCCTGCCAATCGGTATCATTGCCGACCTCAGGCGACTCTTCCCCGGCGAACTTCACCAGGGCGATGCGGTTCCGCTGGCTCTGGTCGGTAATCTTCGCGTTCTCTGCAGCCGTCGCATTGATGAATTTATTGACCGCGGTCTTGAGCGAGTCAATCTTCGTAGGCTGGTTCCAACCGCTAGCGATCTTTTCGGCCATCGAACCGGACACATCCAACACCAGCACGATGTCGAGTGGCTGGTTCGTCACGATCTCGCCCGTACCCGCGCTCTTCGCACCGGTGACGTTCAACGCCACCGTGTACGTGCCGTCTTCATTGGCGGTAACGGTCTTCTCGCGGGCCGGAGCAGACAACGTCGGATCATCCGGCACGCCGTTTGTTCCCTCGGTGGAAAGAGGAGCAGGCGCGCTGGCGGCCGCCTTCTCATCGGTGGTCTGCGATTGTGTCGTGGAGGCATTCCCATCGTCCGCCATGGCGGTCGCGCTCACACCGGCGACGCCACCGAGCATCGCCACGGCGGCAACGATCGCCACTAACCGTTTGCCTTTCCTGCCCGCCGCGGCCCCTACCGCTGCGAACCATTCTGCAATTCTCTTCATAACCTTGCCTGTCTCTTACGATCACGTACGCCAAAACCCGGCGTTACGCTTATAAGGCGTTACGGTATTAAGCAAAAAGCACGAATGCGTACACCCGGGTAGAGGGAATTTTTTACCCGACACTGAAAAGAACCTTGGAATTTTTGAAAAGTGGCACCCTCGTCATCCACCCTGCGATAACGCACTTTTCTTCTCGACGGGGCGTGCCGGTCCCACCATCTGGGAACTGAGGCGGATTTGCCGCCGCTGCGCGGGGGCCGGAGTTACTGACGACCGTCAGTATGCCACTGCTCCGCATGTGTGCAGTATCACATACCGCTACGCATACACGGAGACATACTACATGCAATTTCTGTGAACGCAAACATACGACTCACCAAGGCCGTGTTCTGTTGCGGGCGGTGGTGTTACGGGCAATGTTGTGGGTAGTACCCTAGCCACAAACCTATATAGTGGAGCGGATGACGGGAATCGAACCCGCGTAATCAGTTTGGAAGACTGAGGCTCTACCATTGAGCTACATCCGCGTTAAGCGTCGCTTTTGGCGACTTGAGTTATTATACATATTTCTTCGGGGATGGCAAACGCGTGTGGCTGCAGCAGGACCAGCAAATCTAGTTGATGGATTGCGGCTTTGCCGAGGACTCCCCTCAGTCGCCTACGGCGACAGCTCCCCTCAAAGAGGGGAGCTGGAAACCGTCGAAATCACAAATGGATGAGCTGGGACTCGTATGGTTGGAGGTCGGCGCCCATCGCATTCAGAATCACGAACCAGCAGTTTTCGGGCAGCGAGTCGAGCTTGTCGATCTGGTTCTTGAGCAGGCGCACGTCGCGGCTGGTGAGCGCGCCCCACAGGTTAACCATGATGGAGACGTTGTACAGCATGTAGCACTCGGGGGCCTCGGGCGCTATTCCACAGAAATCGTCACCACCGCGGAGGCAATCGAACCATCGTGGCTCAGGGAAATATGGATATGCGGCATCGACCCCGCACCGATAGTCGAGCGCTGCGCCGAACGCGCATTCCGCCGCTCCTGCATCACTGCATAAGGCCCGTTATCGGAAGCAGAGGAATAAGCAGAGGAATAGCGAGCGCCGGCAGCCGAATTCGCGTAATCAGTTTGGAAGACTGACGCCGCCCCCTTACCCAGAGACACATGCGGCACACCACGGGAATCGTCCAAGATCTCGATTTCAGGCCACGGGAAATTATCAAGCGTGAACGGATAGGGGGCATCGCCAAGATAATCGCACCAGGCTTTGAGGAACGCCTCCTTGCCCGCCCATTTGGCGGCCAGATGGACGGCCTCCCCGTCATTCTTCTGGCGCGCGCGGTCGGATGCCTGCCGCACCTCACGCACGGAGAACAGCGCACGCATGCGAGACCCCGGCTCCGCCAACTGTTCGGCGAATGCGGCCACATCCACCACGTCATGCCCCAAACCACAAGTATTCATGCTTCCTATTGTGTACCGCTTCGCGCGTAATCTCTACACCTCATCAGAATTGGGGCCTGATTTCCATTTCAGGGGGAAAAGAATCACTATGCTGGATGACCTCGCGCAATACCGCAAACATCTTGGGCTGGCTGCCTAGCCGTCCAAAAAAACATCCGCGCCCCGCCCCGAAGGTCTATCTCCGTTTCGAGGGGCGGATTTTGACCGTTCCGGAGGTCTACTTCCGTTTCAAGGGGCTGGTCATCCTCCATACCACGAGTATCCGCAGCATAACGCCAACGCCATTCCGCCGTTTTTACGCCTTGTCTACTTGGGTAACAGCCCCTTGAAACGGAAGTAGACCTCCGGCGAATGCCAAATCAGCCCCTTGAAACGCAGAAAGCCCACTCCGAGGGAGGGGCTTTCGTATGTTCTGCATATTTCTCTCACTGAGTTTGTGCCAGCGAGAAAGCTCCAGGGGAAACTCCCCGCTTCGCGGGAGCTCCCCTCAAAGAGGGGAGCCGAGATCCGGTGCGCTACTGGCTCCCATCAACCGAGGGGAGCCAGAGGAATCAGGCCTCGTAGTAGCCGTCGGCACCGAGGCGGGCGTCCGGGTTGAGGAGCATCGCCTTTTCGACCTCGTGGTGGTCGTAGCCACGGTGATCCTCGCGGAAGCGACGGTTGTCGATCGGCTCGTAGAGCGCGGCGCGACCCATCATGCCTTCCTCAAGGTGACGCTGGCCGGCAGCCAGGCGGGCGTTGGCACGCTCACGCCAAGCTTCCAGTGCGGCCTCACCATCGGCCTTGGCCACGGCCGCCTCGAAGGCACCCGGATGGACCAGAGCCACGAAGCCGGAAACATGTCCGAAGCCGAGCGAGGTGGCCAGACCGGCCTTGACCGGGCGACCAGCGGTCTCGCGACCGAACTCGTCCTCACCACCGCCGATGCGCAGGGGCTTCCTAACCCAGACCATGTGGTCGTCGCGCTGGAGCTTCGGATCCACGCAGTCGAGCGCCGCGTTCGCCGGAATCACGCCGGACTTGAACAGCTGCGTCAGACCGTTGACCTGGAAGATGCAGGCACCACCCTTGGCGTGGCCGGTAAGCGTCTTCTGCGAGATCACGAACAGCGGGTTGCCGTCGGTGCGGCCGATGGCGTGGGCCAGCGTGTTGTGCAGCTCGGATTCGTTCGGGTCGTTGGCGTTGGTGGACGTGTCGTGCTTGGAGACCACGGCGATGTCGTCGGCTGAGACGCCGAGCTTAGCCAGGTCGTGCACGAGCTTGGAGTCCTTGCCACCGAGGCCGGCAGCCAGGGCACCGAGGCCCGGAGCCGGGATCGAGGTGTGAGCACCATCCGCGTAGGAGTGGATGAAGCCGACCACGGCCGCAACCGGCAGGCCGAGCTTTTCGGCGATGTCACCGCGGGTCACGAGGATCGTGCCGCCGCCCTGGGATTCCAGGAAGCCGCCACGGCGACGATCGTTCGCGCGGCTGAAGAAGCGCGCGTCGATACCCTTGCCATACATTTCCTCCGAGTTGGCGGTGGCGTTCATGTTGCCGAAACCGATCACGGATTCCACGCCGATGTCGTCGATCGCACCGGTGACCACGAAGTCGGCCTTGCCGAGGGCGATCTTGTCGACGCCCTCTTCAAGGGAGACGGCTGCGGTGGCGCAGGCGGAGACCGGCTGAATCATGTTGCCGTAGCCGCCGATGTAGGACTGCATCACGTGAGCCGCGACCACGTTCGGCAGGGCTTCCTGCAGGATGTCGGTCGGGATCTCGTGGTTGAGGAAGCGGTCGAGGTACAGCTTGCGCATCGACATCATGCCACCGAAGCCGGTGCCCTGGGTCGAAGCCACCAGCGAGGGGTGGATGGACTCGAGGATTTCGGCCGGGGTGAAGCCGGCGCCCAGGTAGGCGTCCACAGTGGTGACGATGTTCCACAGGGCGATCTTGTCGACGTCGCCGACCATCGAGGCGGGAATGCCCCATCGGGTCGGGTCGAAGCCCTTCGGGAACTGGCCGCCGACTGTGCGGGTCATGGTGGCGCGGCGCGGCACGCGGATCATCGAGCCGGCGTGGCGGGTCACGTTCCATTCGCCGGATTCCTCATCCGGGGCGATGGTGGTGTGAGCCTCGTCCAACTTGACGTATTCGGCGGCGACTTCGCGGGTGGGCACAGAGAAGGTGACGTCGTGGTCGAGGAAGACCTCGGCTTCCTCTTCGTCAGCACCGTCCTTGTAGTCGTTGCCCATGCCTTCCTCGAACGGGCGGATGCCGGAGCGGGCCACGACCTCGTCGTGGTAGCGCTCGGCGATGTCCTCTTCGGGCACGAGGTTGCCGTCGGTGTCGTACCAGCCGGGCTTCGGGCTGTCGGCCCAAGTCAGCAGGCCCATGTTCCACGCAAGTTCGAGCACTGCGCCGGCGCTCAGGTCGACGGTGCCGTCCGAGTGGATGCCGAGTTCGGCCTGGGCGCGCGTACGACCGGAGCCCCACGGGCCCAGCTCACCGACGGAAACGATGACGATTTCGTCTTCCGGCTTGGCGGTGACGTTGGTCCAGTCGTTGAGGTCGACCGAAGCCTGCTTGGTGACGATCGGTGTGGGCAGCGCCTTGATTTGCTGCCCACGCGAGGAGTCGGACAGTCCAGTGGACCGTCCGGCGACGGAGCCATCCGTTTCCTGAGACGAGGCCGCAGCAGCTTCCTTCTCGGCGTCGGCCATGGCCTCCGCACGCAGGGCCTTGATGTCGATGGGCTCGGAGCCGAGGCCACCGGTCAGGTCCACATCGAGCGGGGCCTTGAGGGCCTGCTCGCGCGATTCGGCAGTGCACAGGTCGAGCAGCTTGGCCGCAATCTGTGCGGTGGAGTAGGTGCGGATGCCGTGACGTTCAACGACGGCGACCAGCGGGTCGTTACCGCCCATCAGGCCGGTGCCACGCACCCAGCCGATCTTCGGGTGAGCGAAGGTGACGCGGCTCGACCACACCTTTTCAGCGCGGGCACGGTTGACGATGGCGTCAAAGGCGCTCTTGACTTCGCCGTAGGCACCGTCGCCGCCGAATACGCCGCGGTTCGGGGAACCGGGCAGCACCACGTGGAGCTTGTGCTGCACGTTGGTGTCGGCACCGATGTGGCTGAAGCCGGCGATGGCGCGTTCCACGCCCCACAGCATCAGTCGGGCCTGCGATTCGAACAGGTCGCCGGAGTCGGCGAGCGTGCCATGGACCGGCGGAGCGGCGAACGGGAAGAACAGGGTCGGCTCCCACGCGGGCTTCAGAATCGTGGTGGTAGCACCGGAGGTCTTCTTCTGCTCGTGGCCCACCCAGTCGACCAGTGCGTCGACGTCGCGGTAGCTGGAGAGGTTGGCCGGAACCAGCCACAGCTTGGCGTTGCCGGTAGCGTGCTCGCGGTAGGCCTGCTTAGCCCAAGCCTTAATGGACGGCTTGAAGCTGTGCGAGGTGGCCACCACAGTGGCACCGCCTGCGAGCAGGCCTTCGACCACCTGAGCGGCAATCGAGTTCGGGCTCACGCCGGTGACGATGGCGATATCATTCGCGTAACGGGAGGCGTTCTTGTTGGACGCAACCTGTTCGAGGGCCTCGGAGCCGGCCTTCTGGAAGACGGCCTTGAGTTCTTCGCTCTCCGACTCGTTGGCGAACCACTGGGCTTCGGCGGCGATGGTCTTGCCAAGGCCGATGAAGCTGCCGTTCAGGGCGGCGGGATCGTTGTCGTAGTAGGCGCGGGCGAGGTCTTCGCGGGCGGAAGCCCACCGATCATCGAAGAGGATGGCCTTGTTGGCGTCGAAGCGCGGAGCGACCTGCTTAGGCCAGTCGGAGCCAAGTTCGGCTTCAACCGCGGCCACGACGGCGGCGTTCTCGTCCTCGGATTCTTCCGGAGCCGGAGCGGCCACGCCGAGCTCGTTCAGCACGAAGCGGGCGGTGGCGGCGAGCACGCCGTTGGAACCGGTGACCTTCTCGGCGAAGGCGTCGAGCGCGGCGGAATCGACCACAGCGCCACCAGCGGCACCACCGGCGGACGGCAGGGCCACGGCAACACCCTTGAGCTGGGCGACGACCTCAACGGCCGCATCAATCAGCTTGTCGGCTTCCGGCTTGTTCTGCACGGCGGCGGTGGGCAGCTTGGCCAGGTCGCCGCCACGGGAGCTGGCACCCTCGCGAGTGTCGAGCAGCAGTGCGGCGAGCACGCTGGCCACCCAACCTTCACCGAGCTGCCATACGTTGGTCACGCGGTCGCGGATGTACTGCTGCTTGACGCCGGCGGCACCGAACAGCGAGCGCAGGCGGTCGCGCAGCGCCTCGGAGAGCACGGCACCGAACGGCTTGTAGTTCGGGGCGGCCTTGTTGACGATTTGGGCGAGCTTGTCGAGCGTCGCTTCAGCAGCACCGTCCACGCTGGCGACTCCCAGCTCGGAGCTGATGTCCATGAGCAGCTGGTTGCGGCGAGAAGAGACACCGTTGGTCAGGGTGTCAGTGGTGTCGTTGCTGCCGATCTGGTCGATGCGCACCTTGGCGGAGTAGGCCATGAGCACGCCGATGGCATCGGAAGCCTTGAAGGGCAGGTCGGCGACGGCGGCACCGGACGGTGCGCCGGCCGCGGCCTGCCCTGATTGCAGGCCGCGCGAGGAGTCGGACAGTCCAGTGGACTGTCCGGCGACGGAGCCATCCGTTGTCTGAGCAGCCTCAGTCACGGCATTTGCCGGAGCGGCACCGGAACCGAGCTTGGCGACGGCGGAACCACCGGCAGGAGCGGTTTCGACCGGGGCCGAGGCCGCAGCCTCTTCCGGCTCATCGTCGGGAACCAGCGAATCGGTGTCGGTCATGTAGACGCGGCCTTCATCGCGGCCGACGTTGTAGACGACCGTATCGTTGCCGGCGAACTCGGGTAGACGCAGGGTCTTGGCACCGAGGTTGGCCAGGGTCGGGGCGTTGCCGAGGCCGACTTCGACGTATTCCTCCACGCCGAGGCCGCCCTGTTCGCGCTGACCGAAGAGCAGCGCCTGGGTTTCAATCCAACGCACCGGGGAGGCGAACTGCCAGGAGAGCAGTTCGGTCAAGAGCAGACGGCCGAGCTTCTGGTCGTCATCGGCGTAGGAATCCCACACGGCCGGGTCGTCGAGCGCGGCCTTGATACGCTCGGACGGCACGACTTCGAGGATCTTGGCGGCGAATTCCTTGGTCATCTCGAACGGGGTGGCCACCAGGTTCGGGATGTAGCGGTCCACCAGACGGCCACGGTAGTCGATGTAAGCGGGAAGCAGCGCGTCGAGCTTGTCGCGGAATTCCGGCACGCCCTTGCGCAGCAGTGTGGAGTGGAACGGCACATCGATGCCGGGCACCAGCATGAACGCGGGCTTGCCACCGAATGCGGCCACGCGGCGGGCGGAATCGGCCTTCAGAGCCTTGAGTCCGGCGATCGTACCGGCGATGGCGTACTGCTGGCCGGCGAGGTTGTAGTTCACGATCTCCAGGAATTCGCCGGACGCCTTGGCCACGGATTCCACGTATTCCTTGACGTGCGCGTCGTCCACACCGAACTGGTTCGGGCGCAGGGCACCCATGCGGTAGTTGGAGCGACCCTGTGCGTCACGCTCGATGAGGTGGTGCATGGTGGAACCACGGTGGAACACGAGCTCCAGCACGGTTTCCAGCGGAATCACGTCGGCGAACGCGGACAACGCGTTGTATTCGCCGAGCGAGTGGCCAGCGAAGTATGCAGGCCAGATATCGGCGCCGGCTTCGCGCAGACGGGCGGTCTGGGCAAAAGCAACCGTCGCGAGCGCCACCTGCGTGAACTGCGTCAGGTTGAGCAGGCCTTCGGGGTGACGGTAGGTCACGCCGTTGGCGGTGAGCTCCTTCGGGTTATCGCGCACGAGGCCCAGGATCGAGAAGCCGAGCTTGGAGCGGGTGAGCTTGTCGGCGCGCTCCCACACGTCGCGGGCGGCGGCGGACTTGGCACGCTCGTCCAGAACCATGCCCTGCTTCTGGATGCCCTGGCCGGGGTAGACGAAGGCGGCGCGCGGTGCGCGGACCAGTGCGGTGCCGCGGGAGACGAGCTGGCCGTCGATACGGCAGGTGACTTCGAGGGTCATGCCGCCGTGGCGCACCTTGCCGACGCGCTCGACGGAGATTTCGACGGTGTCGTCAAGCTGAACCATGCCGTACATGTTGTAGGTCCAGCCGGCAATCTCGTAGTGGGCATCCTTCTCGTCCAGCGCCTGCACGGCGTGCTGGGCGGTGGCGGACAGCCACATGCCGTGCACAAGCGGAGCGGCCAAACCGGAGATGCGAGCGCCACGAGTGGAGGTGTGGATCGGGTTGAAGTCGCCGGAAGTGCGGGCGAAGGCGGTCATGTCGTGTGGGGCGACGACCTTCACGCGGCGCAGCAGACGGCGCGGCGTGGGCGCGATCTCCTCGTGCTCGGCGTCGCCGAACTCGGGGGCGTCTGCCGGCAAAGCATCGGAGTAGACGCGGCCGCGGATCGCGAAACGCTCGGTTTCGCGGGCAAGCAGCGTGCCGTCGGCAGCGGTGTGGGTCACGTGGATGGTGACCACGCGGCCGGAGGCGGACTCGAAGTAATCCTCAGCCCAAGACTTCAGGGTGATGGTTTCACCGGTGTGCTTAAGCAGGTCCTCCTCGTTCACCTCAAGTTCGATGAGGTGGTCGAGGTGGACGGCGTTGAGCAGGCCTTCAATCACCGGGTAGCCCTTGACGTACACGGAGCCGAGCGCCGTGTAAATCGCCGGCCAGGCCGGGCCGACCAGCGCATCGGGAGCGATGCGGCTGGGCTGCAGGGTCGTCGGCAGAGCGGCGCCGGTGGCCGCTTCGTGGTCGAAGCCGAGGTTGGCGGAGAGGGTGTAGGCGGCGGTGGCGGTAGCAAACGGACGCTCGTCAGAGGTCTTGCCGTCAAGCTGCGGCATCTCGGTGAGCTTGTCGCCGGTGATGGCGGTGTTGCCGATGCCTGCGGTGGCGGCGAGCATCGCGTAGACGTCCGGAATCAGGCGTTCGCGGTCCACGACCGGCACACGGCCGGGCTCGGTGCCTTCCACGATGAGCGGGATGACGATATCGCGCACGGCGTGCTTGGAGGTGCCGCCGTCCGGGTCGTTGTCCCAGTAGGTGTCGAGGTGGATGTCCAGATCGTACTTGCCGGCCGCGGCGTCAAACGCGCGGATCTCGTAGTACTGGTCGCCCAGGGCGGTGCCGTAGGCGGGGTTGTCGGTGATGTGGCCGACCCAGGAGATGTTCGGGGACTTGCGGATGAAGTCCTCGGCGCTGGTGGCCTCGCCGAGTGCGGCGAAATCGTCGTTCTCAGCGGCATCGGCGGCCTGCTGTTCGTCCTGCACGCGCTTGATGGCGGCGGTTTCGAAGCGGCCGAGGATGTCGGCGATCGGCTCGTCGATGGTGGTGATGCCGGCCACGGAGATCGGGCCGGGGATGGCACGCACGGAATCGGCGGAGTAGCGCTGGTCTTCGGACTGCCAGAGCTGGTCCTGACCCCACCAACGCAGCAGGTCGTTGTCGATGACGGGCACGAACGGCATGGGCTTGGGGTATTCGCGCACGAGCACCGGGAACCAAGCCACGTCGGCCGGAACCACCTTGAGTTCGGCGGTCTGCGGGTAGGCCAGTGCGAGCTTTTCGAGTGCGGGGGCCGGATCGGCGAGAATGTCGTCGTGGGTCAGCAGGTCAGCGGCAGCTGCCTCTTCAGCAGAAACGCCATCAGCGGTGAACAGCTTGGAGGTGAATTCGCCGGAGTCCGTGTCGTTCACACGGGCTTCGATGCGCTGCAGCAGGTGCTGGAAGCGGTCGGCGTAAGTCGGGTCGGCCCACGGGAAGGCGAGTTCGGCGAAGCGCCGCGCCCACTCAAGGTAGGTCATGGAGGCCAGGTCTCCGAAGTAAGGCTTGGCGGTCTTGTTCAGGGCTTCGATGATTTCCTTGCGGCGGGAGTCGAGCTCTTCGGGGTGCTTCATGACGCGCACGAGCAGACGGCCGCATTCGGCGGAGTCGTTCTCGAGCTCGTAAATGTCGGCGTGCAGGTGGCTCAGGCCGGAGGACATGCCGCCGACGGACTTGCCGGACGGCACCCAGTGGGCGGCCTGCGGGGCGAACACGTCGTCGGACTTGGCGTCGGCCGGAATGCCGGGCGTCTTGACGAGCAGCTGCTTGACTTCGGGGCTGGTGTGAGCCTCCTTGGCGGTCATCGCGGCGGTACCGATAAGCACACCGTCGACCGGCATGTCGGGCAGGCCGTAGGCGTGGGCCCACTGGCCGGAAATGTAGTCGGCAGCGCGTTCAGGGGTGCCGATGCCGCCGCCGGCGACCAGCACGAGGTTGTCGCAGGCGCGCACTTCGGCGTAGGTGGCGGCAAGCAGGTCATCCAGCGCTTCCCAGCTGTGGTGGCCGCCGGCTTCACCGCCCTCAACCTGAACCATGATGGTGGTGGGGGCCACGGCCTTGGCGATACGCACAACCTGGCGAATCTGGTCAACGGTGCCGGGCTTGAAGCTCACGTACGGCAGGCCGTCAGCCTGCAGGTTCTTGATGAGCTCCACGGCTTCGTCCAGCTCAGGGATGCCGGCGGAGACGACCACGCCGTCGATCGGCGCGCCGGATGTGCGCTTCTTGGGCACGATGCGGGAGGAGCCGAACTGCAGGTTCCACAGGTAACGGTCCATGAACATCGCGTTGAATTCGACCGTGCGGCCTTCCTCCAGCTCGTCTTCGAGGGCAGCGATGTGGCGGTCGAATACTTCGGCGGTCACCTGGCCGCCGCCGGCGAGCTCGGCCCAGTAGCCGGCGTTGGCCGCTGCGGCCACGATTTCCGGTTCCACGGTGGTGGGGGTCATGCCGGGCAGCAGCACCGGCGGCTTGCCGGTGAGCTTGGAGAACTTGGTGACCAGCTTGGCGCCGGCCGGGGTGTTGATGACGCGCGGGGCGAACGCCTTCCAGTTCTGGGTGCGCTCAGGCTCGCTTTCCAGCATGGAGAGCGTGGAGCGCTCGGCCAGCGTGGTGGCTTCGACCACGCCGATGCCGGTGCCCTGCACCACGTTGCCGATCAGCTTGCCGAGCGTGTTGCCGGGGCCGAGGTCCACGATCCACAGCTTGGACGGGTCGGCGTCGTCGAACAGCGCCTTGACGCGGGCGTTCCAGTCCACGTGGTTCAGGAGCACTTCCTCGGCGAGTGCACGGGTGCGCTTCTGGTCGAAGCCGCAGGCGCCGGCCCAGGCCACGGTCTGTTCGACGGCGTCGGTCATGAGCGGCGAGTGGAAGGGCAGGGTGACCTCAAGGTATTCGAGGGTCGGGTTGAACACGGTGCCGCCGTGGAGCTTCTGCTCGCGCAGCTTGGCCTGATGCTGGTGTTCGCGCTCGGCTTCGAGGGCGAAAGCGGCCAGGTCTTCCGGGTAGCCGGACAGCACGTGGTGGTTGTCGGAGTTGGTGACGGCGATGGAGATCGGGCCGCGAGCGTTGTTGACGCGGGCCACCAGAGCCTCAACCTGTTCGCGGGTGGCGCCCTTGACGGAGAGCATCGGGCTGGCTTCGCCATACTTGGGGTTCAGGCCCAGTTCGCGCACGCGGCGGGTTCCGGCGGCGCCGATCAGGGCGGCCACGGCCAGAATCTCGTTGAGGGTCTTGCCGGCGGCCTCGATGGAGCCGGCGGCCTCGATGGCGCGGGTCATGTGCACGGCGAGCACGCCCTGGGAGTGGCCGAGCACGGCGAGCGGCTTGGCCTGGGCCACGCTGTAGCCGAGGTGTTCGAGGTCGAGCAGGGCGCCGAGCTGGGTCAGCGCCACGCCTTCCACGGACGCGGTGGCGTCGGCTGCGGCGCCGAGGCGTGCCGGGTTCGGGGCGAAGCCGAACAGGTCGACCGGACGGCCGGTGGTGGCCAGCAGGTCGGCGGCGACCGGGGTGAGCAGTCGGCCGGCTGCGGCGACGTGGCCGCGCAGGGCCTCGTCAAGGCTGGGATCGGTGGTCTGGTCTGCCAGGGCTACCGGCCACGGGGTGGACTGGCCGGCGAAGGCGAGCGCATGGGGCTCGGTGGCTAGGCGATTGAGGAAGAAGGTGGTCATTGCTTTCCTTACTTGTGTTTGGTTGACGTCTTCAAAAATCAGAGGGGCTGGTTGCCGTGGTGTTTGGTGGTGCGCTTGACGCGCCGCTTGGTGGCGAGCGTGGCCAGCGATTCGACAATCACCTCACGGGTCTGTTCGGGGTCGATCATGCCGTCGATCTGCCCGATTTCCAGTGACAGGTTCGCGTTGACGGTGCTGGTCTCGTACTCCTTGATGTACTTGGCCCGCAGCGCATCGACGTCCTGTCCAGAGGCCTTGGCCTTGGCCAGGTCGTGGCGGTGGATGATGTTCACCGCGCCGGCCGCGCCGAGCACCGCGATCTGGGAGGAGGGCCACGCGAAGTTCAGGTCCGCGCCGATGGCCTTGGATCCCATCACGATGTACGCGCCGCCGAACGCCTTGCGCAACACCACGGTCACCATCGGTACCTGTGCGTTGGCGTAGGCGTAGATCACCTTGGCGCCGCGGCGGATGATGCCGGCGTGTTCCTGGTCGGAGCCGGGCTTGTAGCCGGGCACATCCACGAGGGTGACCACGGGCAGGTTGAACGCGTCGCACAGGCGTACGAATCGGGCGACTTTCTCGGACGAGTCGACGTCCAGGATGCCGGCGAGCACGTTCGGCTGGTTCGCCACGATGCCAACCGGCTTGCCGTCGATGCAGGCGAAGCCGACGAGCGCGGAGGCGCCGAACAGTTCCTGCACCTGCACGAATTCGCCGTAATCGACGATGCAACGAATCACTTCGAGCATGTCGTAAGGCTGACGTTCGTTGGTGGGCACGATGGTGGCAAGTCGCTTGGCGGTCTCGCGTTCGGCGCGGGTGACGGCGTATGCGTAGACCGGCGGCTTGCTTTCGCTGTTGGACGGCAGGTAGGCGAGCACGGTGCGCGCATAGTCGATGGCGTCGGATTCGTCCTCGCCGAGGTAGTGGGCCACGCCGGACACCCGGTTGTGCACTTCGCCGCCGCCGAGGTCGGCCATGGAGATGGTCTCGCCGGTCGAGGCCTTGACCACGTCCGGTCCGGTGACGAACATGTTCGAGTTCTCACGGGTCATGATGATGAGGTCCGTCAGGGCCGGGCAGTAGACGGCACCGCCGGCGCAGGGGCCGAGAATCAGGCTCAGTTGGGGCACGAAGCCGCTGGCCTCGCAAGTCTTGCGGAAGATGCGACCGTACTGGGTCAGGGCGGCCACGCCCTCCTGGATGCGGGCGCCGCCGGAGTCCACGATGGCCACGATCGGCACTTTGAGGTCGATGGCCATGTCCATCAGTCGGCAGATCTTCTCGCCTTCGGCGGTGCCGAGGGTGCCGCCCTTGACGGAGAAGTCCTGGGCGTAGACGGCCACTTTGCGGCCGTAGACCTGGCCGAAGCCGGTGATGACGGCCGCACCGGCGTTGCCGCCGGCGATATTGCCGCCCTGGAAGCGGCCGATCTCCTCGAACGTGCCGGTGTCGAAGAGCAGGTCGAGGCGTTCGCGCGCGGTTTTCTTGCCTTTGGCGTGCTGCTTGTCGCGGGCGCGCTCTTCGGCGGCGCGGGCCAGTTCGGCGGCCTTGACCACAGCGGTGCGCAGCGGCTGGTGGGCCGAAGGCTGTGCGGCGTTGGCGGCCGAGGCCGCAGCCGCGGCCTTCACGGCCTGCGAATCCATGATGTCAGTCATTGCCACCCTCCTTCTTGGCGTCGGTGGCCTTATCGGCTCCTTCTGACGAGGGAGCTGTCGACGCAGCCGCCTGAGGGAGAGATCCCGGCGCAGCCGCAGCAGCCTTGGCCTTGCCGGCGTTCACGTCCAGCGTGACCAGCGTGTCGCCGGCCTCCACGCCGTCGGCCGGGCCAACGAAAATCTTCTTCACTTCGCCGGCGGCCGGCGCGTACACGTAGTTCTCCATCTTCATGGATTCGAGCACCACCAGAAGGTCGCCCTTGGCCACTTGCTGGCCTTCGGACACGTTGATGCGCGTGACCACGGCCTGCATCGGGGAGGCGATGACGCCGGATTTGGCGCCGTCGTTGGCCGCAGCGGCACTGGAGGCCACGTTGTGCAGTCCCGCACCGCGCAACGGCTGGGTGGGTCGCTTGGCACCGCGGGCGCGGGCCGAGCCGGTGATGTTCTCCACGATGTCGAGTGGCACGGTGAGCTTGACGCGGCGGTTGTTCATCTCGATGACGAACGTCTCCGACTTGGACTTGTCGGGCGCGGCCGGGGCAGCGGCACCCGGGGCGGCGGCCAAGGAGGCCGGCTGGCCGGAGGCGGCGGAAGCCGGTGTACGGTTCAGGTACGTGCGCTCCAGCCACTTGGTGGACACGGCGAACGGGTGGCCATGCTCGGCGGTGAAGTCGTCGTTGCGGAAGATTTCCTTGAACAGCGGAATCGGCGTGGGCACGCCTTCGATCACAAGCTCATCGAGCACGCGGCGCACACGGGCCACGGCGTCGAGACGGTTCTGGGCGGTGACGATGACCTTGCCCATCATCGAATCGAACTTCGGGGAGATGGTGTCGCCCTGTTCCACACCGGTATCGATGCGCACGCCGGGGCCGGCCGGCCACTGGATCTTCTCCAAGGTGCCGGAGCCGGGGGTCAGGTTGGTGGCCGGGTCTTCGCTGGTGATGCGCAGTTCGAAGCTGTGGCCGCGCAGTTCGGGGGCGCGGGTGAGCTCGCCACCGGCGGCGATATTGAGCTGTTCGCGCACCAGGTCGAGGCCGCTGACCTCTTCGGAGACGGTGTGCTCCACCTGCAAGCGCGGGTTGACTTCCAGGAAGTACACTTTGCCGTTCGGGGTCACCATGAATTCGCAGGTGCCCAGGCCCACGTAGCCGACCGTGGTGAACAGGCGGCGGGAGTATTCCTCGAGCGTGCTGATGATTTCCTCGGACAGGAAGGGCGCGGGTGCCTCTTCCACGAGTTTCTGGTTGCGGCGCTGCAGCGAGCAGTCACGGGTGGAGTACACGGTGAAGTTGCCGTGCGAGTCGCGCCCGGACTGGGTCTCGACGTGGCGTGCCTTGTCCACGAACTTCTCGATGAAGTATTCCTTCAGATCGCCGCCTTGCAGCGCGTCGTGGTTCATGTAGAAGCGGCGCAGCTCCTCGTCGTCATGCACCACGGTGATGCCGTGGCCGCCACCGCCATCAGTGCGCTTCATCATGATCGGGTAGCCGTGGGTGTGTGCGAAGTCGAGCAGCGTGCGCACGTCGGTCACCGGTTCGGACAGGCCGGGCACTGGCGGCACTTTGGCGCGTAGGGCCACGCGGCGGGCGGTAATCTTGTCGCCCAAATCCACCAGCGCGGTGTGGTGCGGGCCCACCCAGATGGCACCGGCATCCTCGACCTTCTGCGCGAAGCTCGGCACTTCGGAAAGGAATCCGTAGCCGGGGTGCACGGCATTCGCACCGGTCTTGTGCAGGATGTCAATCAGCAGATCTTCGTTGAGGTACGTGTCCTTGTAGGTGTCGCCGGAGAGCAGGTATGCCTCGTCGGCCATGTCCACATAGCGGCTATTGCGGTCCTGTTCGGAGTAGACGGCCACGGTGGAGATACCCATCTCCTTGGCCGTGCGCACCACGCGAAGCGCAATCTCGCCTCGGTTCGCAATCAGCAGTTTTTTGACGATAGAAGCCATAGTGTCAAATTGTGCTCTCTATATAGAGGAGAGGGCAAGCCGCGTTCACACAAAAGCTTTCACGCCCTTTTGTAGGCTACGAACAAACGCGCGCGTAGGTTCCGGCAACGCAACCGTTGGCGCCGGCTATCAAAAACGTTGCAAATCCGCCGATTGCACATCCTTGCGCGCCGACTCAAGAAATTGACGTTACGGTTGTGTTCGTCAACTTATGACAAATCGAAATCGACAATTTTGTAAATTGGTACGAAACCGCACGAAATCGAACACCTCTACGATGGCAACCGTAAGTTCGGGGGAAGGCTCATCTGCGGGCGAACGGAAGGTGACCGGACCGGCATCGGTCCATCGCCGCACGATTCGCCCGCACAGGGTCGGATTCATTTGGGACCGTCCACCATATGGACGGTTCGGACTGTCGGGGATACCGCACGACCCGCCGGAACCTCCCCTCATCCATCGCATACCGCCCGCCGTTCACGGCGATATCACGCAACATAGGGGTCATTGATATGCAGACTTCACACACCACCGCATCCGCTGCGGCCACCACATCGCTCGCCCGTCGTATCGTCGCCGCATCCTGGAAGCCGGTGCTGTTCGCCGTGCTGATGTGGCTGTCCGCGGCCGCCGGCGAGATTCCGATTCCGGGCACGCCGGTGCCGATCACGCTGCAGACGTTCGTGGTGATGCTCGCCGGTCTTATGCTGCCGTGGCGTCAGGCCGGCGCCGCCGTCGCCACCTATCTGGCGGCCGGTGCGGTCGGCCTGCCGGTGTTCGCCGGCGGCACCTCCACGCTGGCCCTGGTCGGCCCGAGCGCCGGCTTCCTCTTCGGCTTCCTGCCGGGTGTGGTGGCCATCGCCCTGCTGCGCGGCAAGTCCGACACTTCGTCCTTCGCGGCCGCCGCGCGCACCGCGGGCCGCTACCTGCTGGCCGCGCTGGTCGGCGGCGTCGTGGTGGTGTACGCCTTCGGCTTCGTCATCCAGTCCGCGCTGACCGGTGCGCCGCTCGCCGCCGTGGCCCTGGCCTCCATGGGCTTCGTGGTTGGCGACGCCATCAAGGCCGTGGTGGCCTCTCTGGCCGCCGCCGGCCTGTCCAAGCTCGGTCGCTGACCTGAGCTACTAGCTAGCTACTGGCCGGCTATTACAGCACTCCCACATCGGCGGTGCGGACCGTATGGTCCGTGCCGTCTTGTGTTCTCAGGATCAGTGAGGCGTCTTCGTTGAGGCCGATGGCTTCGCCGGTCAGCGTGGTGCCGTCCGTGAAGTGCGCCTCGACCTGACGGCCGCGCGCCCAGCACACCGCCTTCACCTCCTCGCGCAACGACTCGGCCTGGCCCTTCGGGTCGGCGATGAACTTCACCAACCGCTCGCGGAAGCCCTCGACCTGACGTTCGGCCACCGCATCGCGCATCTCGCCGAACGACGGCAGCCCGGAGACATGCAGCTGCAGCGAGGTCGATTGCGGCGTGGGCAGCCGACAGGCGCCCAAGGCCAGGTTCAGGCCGACGCCGAACACGATGACGACGTCGTCATCGGCATCAGCATCAGTACCGGTACCGGACGACGGCGGAATCACCAGTTCCGAGAGCAGCCCGCCCAGCTTGAGCCCGTGGCAGAACACGTCGTTCGGCCATTTGAGTTCCAGCGAGCAGTCCGGCTGGTTCGGCGCGGCACCGTATTCCTCGATCATGCCGTTCAGGGCGTCCAGCGTGACCAGTCCGGCGATCATCTGCAGCCAGCCATTGACGGATTCGTCGGTGGCGATCGCGCGCGGAATGCGCACGGCATAGGACATCGTCGAGCAACGGCCGGGCTGACTGACCCACTTGTGACCATTGCGCCCACGGCCGGCGGTCTGCCGGTCGGCGGCCACCACGGCCACCGCCAGTTCGCCATCCTGGTGGTCGGGCAACGTCAACGACCCGTCGCCAATCATCTGTACGGCCAGCGCGTTGGTCGAATCGGTTTCGTCCACGGCGACCACATGATCTGCGACGGCTGTAGTTCTGGGTAGCTGCGGCGTTGCAGCTTTCAACGCAATCATCATGGGCACTACGTTACCTCGATTTTGGCGCGATATGCCCGCGTTATTCCATGGAAAAGCGCGCAAAATCAACTATTTTCACCCACATAGCCCATGTTAACGTTCACAACTTCGGAAATTCCGCATTCGCCGACCCCACGCATGCACCCGGCCGTCATATTGGCTTGCGAACAATGGCGATGCCCGGCAGACATCGAATATCAACCGTTGACCTGTGCGGCTACCATATATTGTCATGACGTCACCAGCCACCGCGAAGCTTGCCGCCGTATCCAGCCGCCAGTCCCACCCGCATCTTGCGCGCGCGGGCGCTGCCGCGCGCTGGACACTGGCCGTGCTGGCCGGCCTGTGGCTTGCACTGTGCACGGCGGTCGGCCCGCTGTACTGGGACGAGGAGAACGGCACCCTCGCCCATTGGAACTGGGCCAATACCGCAATATTCGTCGTGTCATTCCTGATATATCTCGGAATCATCACGCTGATGGTGCGATTCGCAGCAGGCCAGCGCATACTGCCGAGGGCTATCGGCGAGCGACTACGTCAACATCAGCGGAATAGCGAAACATCACGGCCCGCCGCCGATCAGCAGGCCAGCCAACCAGCCAAGACCCGTCGTACCGTTCGCGCTATCGTCACGTCCACCGTCACTGTTCTGGACCGCTGGATCACACGCGGCACGAACCGGTTCTGGAAGCTTATGCTGGTGTTTTTTGTCGGCTGGCTCTGGGTGCCGACCACTCTGCTGGCCGCATTCGGTGCGGACCTCCGCTCACAGATCCGTGAATTCAGCTGGGCCTGGAACCAGTGGACCGGCCTGAAACAGCCCTATATCGGCTTCTTCTCCTTCGTGCCGATGGACATCTACCCCACTGCGCACTACATGTGGCCGTCCGATCCCACGTATCTGACCGACCAGCACAATGTGGTACTCACTGTGTTCTATGGCGCGATGGTCACGTTTGCGAGGCATCTGACCGGCTCAAACGATGCCGGTATCGTGACGTTGGCTGCCCTGCAGACGCTGTTCGCCGTGTTCTGCTGCGCTGCCGCCGCCAATCGATTCCTGAACCGGCCTTGGATAGGAAAAACGGCAACGGATTCCGCCGTTCCCCCACAGGCCGGAGGATTGGCCAGATTCCTGATTCTGCTGTTCTTCATGGTCTGCCCGCTGGCCGTGTTTTCCACTATCTCCATCACCAAATCGCCGCTGTTCGCGTTCTCGTTCGTCTGGTGGTTCAGCGTCTGGTATGAACTCGTCCAGACCTGGCACCCCGCCGGCACCCGCAAACATCCTCAGACCCCTGCCATCGCCACGCCCGTCCACTTGCCGTGCCACAGCTTCATCGCCTTCATCCTGGCCACGTCGGTGATGCTGATTTCCGCGAAATATGCGTGGTACATCATCGCTCTGCAAATCGTGCTGGCTCTGATCGCCGACCGCAAACGCTGGGCGACTTACGTCGTGGCGCTGCTCATCCCCACCGTACTGATTCACGGCGGCATCTCCTTCGCCATCTCCTCTGGCGCGATCATCGGCGGCGACCCAATCGAAAGCCGCGGCGTACAGCTGCAAATGATCGCCCGCGTGGCTCAGCGCAATCCGGACGGTATTTCAGACGAAGCCAAAAAGAACCTCGCGCCCGTCTTCAATCTCGATCAGATGGCCGACGCTTACTCCCAGCAGGATGCCGACCCGGTGAAATCCTCCGGTATTCAGGCCAAGAAGGTCAGCTACAAGTGGCGCACGGTGACGCCCGAGGATATGACCAATTTCAACAAGGCATGGTTCGAAATCGTCAAGGACAATCCGATCATCGCGCTGGATGCGTTGCTGGCCAAATGCTTCGGATACTTCAATGTGAACGATCAGCCGTACGTATCGATGGATTATTACGTGGCCAGCGATTACGTGCAGAAAAACTCCACATGGATCAAGGATTACAACCATGACTGGCGTGAGCACATCGCCGGCTTCACTCGCGTATGGGGCAGTATTCCCGTGCTCGGCTGGCCTACGCACGGCAATTTCTACGTGGTGATGACATTGCTGATCGGCGCGGCCGAGGTGATTCGCCGACGTTGGCTCACCCTCATGACCCATATTCCGCTGCTACTGCTGATGGGCGTGATGATTACCGCGCCGGCCAATAATTTCGAGCGGCACATGTTGCCGGTTGCGTTTGTATTCGGATTCGTGGTGCTGACGTATTGGCGAGAGTCTTTGGCTGAAAGGCAACGCCAATCAGCGACGCTACACTAGTGACTATGTCAGATTTTCTCGAACTTCTTGCTGCCGACGTTGCCGATTCGTCCGCACCCGGCATCGCCGCGACCAACCGCGTACGCACCGTGCTGTTCGAGTGCCTGTTCAATCATCTGGCCGACGAACGAGTGGAGTCCCTGTTCACCATCCTCGGCTTCGAGCATGACTTCGATTGTTACGCCATCGCCGGATACCCTGCCCGGTCCGCCGCACGTACGGCCAAGGAAATCGAGAAAATCGTAGCCGATTTCGGCGGTGTGTGTCTGACCGCCAAGCGCCCGATCGGCAACAGCACCGCCGTAGTGGCGTTGATTCGTCCGGTCGGTGCGGCCACGCCGGAAATCATCTGCAATACCATCGCCCCGTCGTTCGCCGCCGATCGGCCAATCGCCTTGGGTCCGCAGCGTACCGGTGCCGATGGCGCGATGCGTTCGATTCAGGCCACGCTCTACTGTCTTCAGGCCGCGCCGGCCCTGGCCGCCACCGTGCAGCCATTGCCGCGCCCGTTACGCACCGACGACGCCCTGCCCGAACGTGCGTTGATCGGCGACGCGGACGCCCGTGACGAACTGGTCCGCGTGGTCTACGGAAGCCTGACAGCAGCAGGCCCGGATGATCCGACGCTGCTCACCGTCTCCACATTCCTGAAGTTCGGCGGTTCGCTCGAGACCACGGCCAAGGAGCTCAACGTACATCCCAATACGATCCGCTACCGTTTGAAGCGCGCCGCCGAATCCACCGGCTGGGATGCCACCGACCCGCGCGAGGCGTACGTGCTGATCACCGCCATCGCGCTGGGTCGTGTGGCCGAAGCGCAGCGGACCGCAGCGTAGTCGGGCAGAAGCATAACCAGCAGAACCGTAGCCGGCAAAGGCCATAGCTGACCGGACATAACCGTCCAGCCCGACAGCCTAGCGGGCCGAATCAGGCTGCCTGAATCTCGTGTACGCCATCGTGCAGTAACGCGGCCAAGGATTCTTGAGTGGCTAACACTTCGTCCACGAATCCACCGGCGGACAGGCTGGCGATCACGCGACCGGACTCGTTGTCCACAATCGGTACACCAACGGCACCGACACCCAACGTCACATCCTCATCCGACAGTGCATATCCACGTTCGCGAGTCAAGCGAATATCCTCGCGCAACTGTTCCACACTGACCAGCGTGTTCTCGTTATATGCCGGGAACGGCGCTCCTGCAAGATAGCGTTCGGCATCGGCATCCTCGAAATACGCCAAGGCCACGCGGCCGGCCGCGCCAGCATGTAGAGGCAGCACGCGGCCCGGGCGCAGGATCAGCGAATCGATGGCATGACCTTGCGCGCATTCCACGCATACCAATTCAGTGCCGGAGACCACACTGAGGAATGAGGTCATGCCGGTTTGCGCGGTGATGGCATGCATGACCGCAATCGCAGGCTGCCATTCGGTACGAGACGTGCGAGCGGCATCAGCCAATCGCAGCCAGTCCAGCGATAATGAGTAGTTGCCATCCGTATCTGTTACGGCCCACCCCACATCGACCAGTCCATCCAGCACGCGGTATACGGAGGATCGCGGGATATCACAGGCGTCGGCGATATCTGCCGGAGACAGGCCATTCTCCGCCGCCAATGCGTCCATCACACGACTCGCCTTGTCTAAAGCGCGGGTCGGTTCACGTTTGTCTTCCGCCATCGCCGACGTTCCTTCCCCCTGACTTATCCCTGACTCATCGTATTCAACTGTTCAGGCCAAGATGATCACCACTGTATCCAAGGCCTCGCGACACCTCGCGGCCGGCAGTCTGCACCAATTGCACCATGTCTTGAGCCGATGCCGTTGCCGGTTTCCCATCTACCAGACAGGCCAGCTCAGGTTCCAAGGAGCGGGAAAGGCCACTCAGGGCGATTGCCGCCTGAATCTCTCCGGCGTGATTGAATACCGGTACGCTGATAGTCACGGAGCCGGCCATGGTCTGGCCGACGTCATAGGTGAAGCCGCATTCGCGTATATGACGAGCCTGTCCCATTGCTGTGGCACGCATCGTGGAGAATGTGCCGCCGAGCTCGTTGTTATAGGCATAGTGTTCCAACAGCTGCTCGTAGCGAGCCGGGGGAAGCCAGGCCGTCAGTACATGAGAGGGAGCGCTCATGCTCAGAGGCAAGCTATTGCCCACCAGCTGTGCATAGCTTTGCAATGCCTCACGGGTGCGTGTCTCGATGCACACCGTGCGCAATCGCCTCCGAACGAACAGACCCCAGATGCCGAACTGGCCGCGATGGGCGCGGAAGGTACGGCGAGCGATCTGCTGAATGTCCAGTCTGCTTTCGATTTGGCCGCCGATACGTACGCAATCGATGCCAAGCCGATACTCGCCACGATTGATGCCGCGTTCCACCCAACCGACTGCGGCGAGATTATCCAGCAAACGATACGTTGAGCTTACGGGTTCACCAGTACGTTCGCTTATGGTTTTTGCGGTGCTTGGCCCCAGTTCCGCCAATACATCAAGTACTGCCTTGGATTTCACCAATGCATCTACGCTACGGTCATCACGGCTTGGCGCCACCATGCGCGTCACCTCCTGGCCTGTATGTTGATACCTCAGCCATCTTACCGGGTATTCAGCGGGTTGCCGCCCAAAACGTACTGGGCCCCGGCAGGAGTATCCCGTCGGGGCCCAAGAGGTTTCTGGCTCCCCTCTGGAGGGGAGCTGTCTGCGCGGCGGACCGGGGGGCCCGGGCGTCGGGCTCCCACGGTCGCGGACGCGCCGCGTCGTTCGGCCTCGCCGTCGGGGCTGGCCGGGAATGGTCCCGGACGTGGGTCTCATGGGTATGCGGGGAGGTCCCGGTGCCCGTGCG
>OLQM01001192.1_pt1 | contig 29593 bp, 30 predicted proteins | sample 1673161 | NCBI WGS metagenome assembly OLQM01 (sample SAMEA3136761, study PRJEB25190) | human gut metagenome | reverse complement strand
CCTCCTTACACACACAAGAGACGAAGTTTCTACTCCGCCTCTCTTTCGTTATTTTCCTATATTATAGCATAGCTCAAAAGCCATTGCAAGGAATAACCATATTGCTATCATTTCATAACAAAAAGGTTGGGAATCACCCAACCTTATTTATTGCGTCGCTGGAACAGTGCTATAAGTAGTTACACCCGATCCATTATTATTGTATGTAGGGGTTGTCGTACCTTGTTCCTGAACATAATTACCTGTGTTTTCACTATAGTTATTGCTATAGGTAGTACCTCCATTGTAGGTACTTACCGATCCACCACCAGCTGCCTCAGATGTCCCAGCCTCATAATTTGAAGAAGCTTCACTCGAAGCCGCACTTCCTTTAGAATTAACGAAATCATCTGAGCCATAGTTAGAGCTACCAGAACCATAGAGAACCAAACTAGTCTTAAGATTAGATTCAGAAACTTTCTTCTTACCGACTTCCTTCTTAATACGGTTTTGTACCTTAAGAATATCCTCAGTTGAAGCTACTTGATAACTTCCACCATTGATCATGGCATCCGAACCAGCCAATTGGTAGGACTTAATATTTTTAAGGGCATCACTATAACCCATCAAGCTACGCAAAGTATTGGTATCACCAAGATCGATACTGGTTTGAACATTTGAACTTACAGCCGACAAAATTTTCTTGTAAGAACCAATAGAGTCCATCTTCAATAGCTTAGCTACAACCTTTTGAATAACCTCACGTTGACGTTTTTGACGACCATAGTCACCATCAGGGTCATCGTAACGCATACGTGAATAGACTAAAGCTTGCTCACCATTGATTTTATGGGTTCCGGGCTCAACTTTTGCCTGAAATTCAGGTTCATTTTCTGCAATCGAAATTGGAAAATCAAAATGATTCGTTACCTCAATACCACCAACAGCATCTACCAAATCAATCATACCCTGCATATTAATCAGTGCATAATAGTCAATATCAATATCTAAAACCTTTTGAATGGTTGAAATAGCCAAGTCAGCACCACCCTCAGCATATGCTGAATTTAGTTTTGCTTCACCCGACCCCTCAATATCTGTCAAAAGGTCACGTTCCAAACTGGTCATGGTTGTTTTCTTAGTCTTAGGGTTCACTGTTACCAAAATCATGGTATCAGAGTTTCCTTCCCAGGTTTCCTTACGTTCTTTGGATCCTGTATCTACCCCCATCAAGAGAATAGTTATAGGCTTAGTCTGTTGAATAGCCTTACTATTCCCTGAAGTTGCTTTAGAAGCCCTAAACGTTTTTGACAATTCGCCTGTGGCGTAATTATAAGTTGTCGTTAGGTAAATACCAGCAGCTACTACTGTCGTTGCAAAAATCGCCAACAACATCAATAAAATTTTTCGTCCAAGTTTCATGTTTTTTCCTAATCTATGAGTTTAGCCATCAGGTAAACATCTAGAAATTCTCCATTTTTAGTTCTGGCACCACGTTTCTTAGTGCCTTCAATATCAAATCCAAATTTTTGATAGAGATGTACTGCCCGTTCATTGCGTGCTTGAACAGTCAACTCTAAGCGACAGATAGCTGGTGTGTTGTTTGCCCAGTCAATCATTATTTCCATAAGAAACTGACCAATACCATTACCCCAATAGGGTTTAGCAACCGCAATGAAAACATCACCAATATGACTGGTCTTCGTGTCTTGATTAGAAGTAACATTACAAACACCAATAACCTCATGACCCAATTTTGCGACTAAGCAAATCTCATTTGGGACACTCTGACGGCTATCAATATAAGAGGCTAACTGTTCGCCATTCAGTACAGAGCTCCTAGCATCCTGAGCCAAAAAATCTGACTCTAGAGCTACCGTCTTTAGTAATTTTGCTAAGGATACGGAATCATCTCTTTGGGCTTCCTCAATGACTAATTCGTACTCAGCCATTTACCATCTCCTCCTGGATTTCTTTACTTCTAGGACCAAAAGATTCCAGAAGCAGTTGACGTCCATCACCATGATGAGTTATCGAAATTAAGAGATAATCTCCCAGGAGACTTTCATCTAAGAGTTCTCCCCACTCAATAATCGTCACACCGTCACCGTATAGAAAATCATCTAAGTCAATAGAATCTGGATCATCACCAATACGATAAACATCTAAATGGTATAGCGGCAAACGCCCCTCATATTCTCTAACAATAGTATAGGTTGGGCTCTTGATCATCTGTGAAACATCCAAACCTTTAGCAATTCCCTTAGTTAAAGTGGTTTTACCAGCTCCCAGATCACCTGAGAGAACAATTATATCTCCAGAATTGAGCAATCGACCTAACTTTCGGCCTATGCTAATCAATTCCTCTTCATTTTGACTGTAAATCATGTTTTCATTATATCAAAAAATAAAAATATGGACTAGAATCCACTGTAAAAATACAGTAGAAACTTATAAATATTGAATCATTTAAGTAAGAAGTTAAGATATGTATTTTAATCTTCAATTTATTTTAACCACATCAATCACTCATAGATTAGAAATCGTTTTGTAAAACTTACTATAGATTTGAAAGTTAATCAAAAAAACTCTCTCACATTCCCCAGATAAAATCGCAAAAGAAAAAGCCTGACAAATATACAGACTTTTAACTTTCAAGCTTTAGAACACAGCCATACTGATGAAGTTAAGGATAAACAAGATATCCAAAATCCACATAATAAAGTGGACATCCTTAGCTTGACCTTTGACGATTTTGACCAAAGTATAAGTAAGGAAACCAGCTGCGATACCATAGGTAATACTATATGAGAATCCCATGAAAATAGAAGTGAAGAAGGCAGGAATAGCTTCAGACAAATCTTCCCAATCGACACTCTTAAGGTTAGAGAGCATCATAACACCTACAATAATAAGGATAGGCGCTGTGGCAGCATTAGGAACGATTGATACCACTGGACTAAAGAAACTAGAGATGGCAAAGAGTACAGCAACCACAAGAGCTGTCAAACCAGTACGTCCACCAGCACCAATACCTGCTGCAGATTCAACGTAAGTTGTAACATTTGAAGTCCCTGCAATGGCACCAATACTTGTACCAACAAGGTCAGAGTAAAGAGCACGGTCAAGAGCTTTTGATTCGTTGTTATCACCTGTTGAAGCAATGATACCAACCTTCTCACCAGTACCAATCAAGGTACCGATAGTATCGAAGATATCAGTCAATGAAAAGGCAAGAATAGCCATAAAGACACCAGGCAAACGAGAAACGTCTGCAAAGAGTGATCCCAATCCCTTAGATCCAAGCGCTGCACCAAAGACCTGACCAAGATCTTTAATAGATGATGTCAAGCTAGCTGCGTGCCAGTCAATGCTTCCAAGATCAACGACACCAGCAAAAATAGCAATGATAGTCGTTACGAGGATTGAAAGAAGAACACCACCACGAATACCTTTAACAATAAAGAAAATCGCAATCGCAAGACCAATCAAACCTACAATTACAGTTGGATTATTGAAAGCAACCAAACCTGGTGTAGCTGACGATGAAGCTGTAATTGACGCCTTGGCCATGTCAGCACCTTTACCTGCTACAGTGTAGGTATGAGGATTAATTGAGAATTTCAAGAAACCAGCATTTTTAATTCCCACATATGCAAGGAAAACACCGATACCTGCTGAAATCGCAGATTTGAGGGCTGTTGGAATAGACTCAATAATCATCTTACGTACTTTAGTTACTGTGATGATCAATGAAATAACACCACATAGAAAGACCATTGCTAAGGCCTCTTGCCAAGTGTAACCCAAAGAAAAAACCACTGTGTAGGTGAAGAAGGCATTAAGCCCCATACCAGGCGCTTGGGCGTATGGTAGGTTAGCATAAAATGCCATCATCAACGTCCCTGCAACCGCACCAATAATTGTTGCTAAGAAAACACCTTGTGCAGGCATTCCTGTCTGAGCCAACATCGCTGGGTTAACAAAGAGGATGTAAGACATGGCAAAGAAAGTTGTCAATCCGGCAGTCACTTCTGTGCGGACGTCAGTACCATGTTCTTTCAATTTGAAAAACTTTTCCATGAAAGTTTAGACTCCTTAATAAAAAATATTGTCAAAATCCGAATAATTTCGGAACATTCTCATGTAGAATGCAACATTACTATTCTACATGAAATTATTTGACGGTGCAAGGTTTATTTCCTGAGACTTTTCTTATGAAAAACCGAACGTTCTTAGAAAGCTCTTTCTTAATCACCAACAAAGGACAGATTTTTGCTATAATAGGAACATGACAAAAAAATTGATTGCACTAGATCTTGATGGAACGCTCTTGCGCCCAGATGGAACTATTTCAGAATTTACACAAAAAACGATTAAAGACGTACAAAACAAAGGACACCAAGTCGTTATTGCTACAGGTCGTCCTTATCGTATGGCTATTGACCATTACAAAACGCTAGGGTTAGAAACACCACTCATCACTTTTAACGGCTCCTTGACCAATCTTCCAGACCAAGACTGGGCTTATGAGCATTCGGTTAAATTAGATAAGAAATATCTGATTAGCCTCTTACAACGTCATGATGAGTTAGAGATGGATTTTCTGGCTAGTGAATATCGAAAACACTTCTATATCACTATGAATCACCCAGAGCGTATTCAACCACAACTCTTTGGTGTTGATAAAATTATTGAGGCTATGCGTTTAGAACCAACTAAAATCACGCGCAACCCTAACGCTCTCCTTATGCAAACTCGTCATGAGGATAAGTACCAACTTGCCGATGACATCAAGAAGGACTTCAAGGAAGAAATTGAAGTTGATTCTTGGGGTGGCCCGCTTAATATCTTGGAATTTTCGCCTAAAGGCATAAACAAGGCCTACGCCCTAAACTACTTACTTAAGGCCATGCGCAAATCAACGGATGATCTGATTGCTTTTGGAGACGAACACAACGACACAGAGATGTTGGAACTTGCTAAAACTGGTTATGCCATGAAGAATGCTAGCTCTGTTCTTCTCCCCCACGCTAACGAACAAATTGAGTGGACTAATGAAGAGGATGGCGTTGCTCGCAAACTCCAGGAACTCTTCTTATAAATAACAAAAGACACCGAAAATTTCTTCGGTGTTTTTTCTTATGATTAAGGTAAAATAGCCACTGCACGCACTGGGGAGCCTGTCGCCTTGTCCCAGTGAGGAAATGCAATCGAAATCAAAGCACCAACGGCTGGAACTTGATCCAATTGATTCAAAACTTCTACCTGATAAATGTTTTGTTCCAAGAGGTAGTATTCATTGACCAAGCCATGCTCTGCTGCTGGAATACCTGCATCGGTATCAAAGGTTTCATGACCTACAGCCTTAACATGGCGTTCATGAATCAAGAATTCCAAGGCTTCACGGCTCCATCCTGGACTTTGTTGAACCCCATTTTCATCAAGATTGCGCATAGCATCTTGATCTGGCCAACGTTTTGACCAATCACTACGGAAGGCAACAAAAGCACCCTCAGCAATTTGTCCATGCTCTGCCTCAAAGTCTAAGATATCTTGTTTGCTCAAGATAAAGTTTGGATTGGCTGCAACTTCTTTAGACTTGTCGATAACATAAAGTGGCAAGAGGAGATCTTTGAGGTCAATCTCATCCAACCAACGACCCCCTTCTACAAAGTGAATCGGTGCATCGATATGAGTTCCGTATTGACCAACCACTGTAAATTTTTGAACATGGAAACCATCTTTTAATGTGAAAAGATCTTCTTGTTGCAAGGCAGGAAGGGCTGGGAAGTGTGGACTTTCCGCATTGATTTGGTGACTCAAGTCCACCCATTTTTTAGCTTGCAATTCTTTATAAATACTTAGTAAATCTGACATGTTTCTTCCTCCTTATTCGCCCCAAACTTCAGCGACAATTTCCTTAATCAAACCGATTTTTTTCCATTGGTCTTCTTCTGTCAAAATGTTTCCTTCTTCTGTCGAAGCAAAGCCACACTGAGTAGACAGGTAAAGATTTTCCAACGGTACATACTGACTTGCTTCTTTAATACGAGCAATCACTTCGTCCTTATTCTCCAATTGACCACTCTTAGATGTCAAGAGGCCTAATACCACACCTTTTCCAGGAGTTACTTCTGCAAGTGGTTCAAAACCACCAGCCCGATCAGTATCAAACTCTAGGAAGTAAGCATTGACGGCTTCTTCTCCAAGGAGTTCTTTGGCAATCGGCGCATAGCCACCTGATGAAGCCCAAGTAGAATGGAAGTTCCCACGACAAACGTGCGTATTGACGGTCAAACCAGCTGGAACATGTTGGTAGACATCGTTGTTAAAGGTCAAGAAGAGATCAGCGAGTTCTCGGCGAACCTCATCTTTTGACTTGCCTTGAGCTGCTCCCCAAGCCGTCAAGAAATTATCATCTACCAAGACACCCCACGTACAGTCATCTACTTGAAGAGTCCGAAGACCTGCATCATACAAATCTTGAATCACTTGAAGATAGGCTTGCTTGATATCTTCACGAACAGCCGCAAAATCAGGATAGATGGTATTCAATTGTTCTACATGTTCTGCATCACGGATCAATTCAAAATAGAATTGCGCAGGTGCTGGGATAGTATATTTAGCCTCTACACCATCTACATCTGCTACAAGATCCCGCAAGAACTTGTAATGCTCTACAAATGGATGATTGGCTCCTGTGATTTTTCCAACGACAAGCGCTGAGTCCGCCTTGGTTGTTTCATCATGGAATTGATAGCCTTGGGCAGCTTGGACATGATCAATGCCACCAAAGCCCCAGAAGAAATCCAAATGCCAATAAGCTCGGCGGAATTCTCCATCTGTTACTGACTTTAGATCAGCAGCAATTTCTTTTTCAACGAGGTCACGAATCGCCTGATCTTCTACTTTTGTTAAGTCAGCCTGACTGATTTTTCCAGCTGCGAAATCTTCACGAGCCTGAACCAAAGTAGCTGGACGAAGAAATGAACCAACATGGTCTACGCGATAAGGTGCATGTGTATGTGTCAATATGATTCCCTCTTTCCTATAAGTTTTACATTAATTCATCAATGCAACCATTATAGCAGTCCAACACCTGACAAACAAGGGTTTGAGATAATCTAATATCTTTGATATCTATATAGCCTTAGACTATAACAAAAAAAGAAGTCCTTGAAGGACCCCTTTTCTTAATTTTTAAATGCATCGAGCATGACTTGGAACTCTTCGTTCGTGAGTGTAATGCCTTTTCCCATCTTTGTATGGTCGGGACTCCAGGTCCGGATATCATACTTAGCAGGAGCACCATTAAAACTCACACGGTTCAATTCTTTGGTCCAACCCTTGTCATTTTCTGACAAGACCAGTAAATGTTCTTCGATTTGGAATGAAAATTCTGCCATTTCACGACTCCTTTCTCGCCTTCTCATCTCTAATATTCGTAAATCATTTACAAAATCGTTGAAATTATCTATAATATATTGTATCAAGTTATGGAGAATTTAGCTATGAAAAAATTTCTCGAGATCGTTAAAGACCGAGCAAATGAGTTTTTCAATGGAAAAGTCAGTACCCCTGCCCCATTAGAAGATGAGAGAATTATTGACATCATTCAACAAGCATTGCGAAAAAAACAAGGGGTACATGTTATTTTTTCAAACAAGAGTTTTACAGGCGATATTGTCAAGTATGACCAAGAACGCCGACAACTGATCGTGAAAAATTTCAAGAAGAGTATGTCCACGATTATTCGGATTTCTGAGATCCAGAAAATCAGTTTGGTCCCCAATAATATTCGCATCGCCCAACAAAAAGGAGAGGTTTAACCCTCTCTTTTTTTGTTATACTCGAACAGTTTTACTTGCCCCATCTTTTGAGTAGAGATTGATTAAGCCTTCCTGGCAAGAACGAATCATATCTCCTGGCTTGACTTCTTGAGGGACCGTGATCGTGAGAAGTTCCATCGGATTTGGTGCGCGATCAATCTTCACTCCATCCTTATCATGCAAGTCTTGGATCTGGCATTCAAAATGACGGAAGCCTGGTCCATAGAATTCCACTTGGTCGCCTTCATTGATGACATTCCGTTGGCGAATCGTCGCAGTCATGGTAGATGGATCAAAGTCCACGACTTCTCCTACAAATTTGTATTGAGGAATCTTACGACGTGCCCCAAACAATTGTTCATTTTCAGTCGGTGTTTGGTAGTAGAATCCAGTTGCTAATTCACGTTGAGCAACCTTCCACAATTCATTGATCAAATCATCCTTGATAGCATAAAAGGCTTCTGGACTTTCCATATAGGCATCACAAGCTGCCTTGTAACAGTTGGCAACAGTTGATACGTAATGGACAGATTTCATCCGGCCTTCAATCTTCAAACTATCAACCCCATTATCAATCATATCTGGAATATTTTCGATCATACACATGTCCACGGCTGACATAGAGTATTCTTCTGGGACTTGTCCTTTGATACTCTTGCGTTCTTGGCCAAATGGCATGTCGTAGAGGTCATATTTCCAACGACAAGATTGAGAACAACCACCACGGTTGGCATCTCGGTCAGACATGTGGTTAGAAAGGGTACAACGTCCGGAATAAGAAATACACATGGCTCCATGAACGAAGGCTTCGATCTCAAGATCGGTACGCTTACGGATCTCTGCCAACTCTTCCATGGATACTTCACGGGCCAAGACAACACGGGTCAAGCCATATTCTTTCCAGAAATGGAAGGTCTCCACGTTGGTTGCAGAAGCTTGCGTAGACAAGTGAATATTGAGTCCAGGTGCATAAGTTGCACAGATTTCAATCAAGGCCGGGTCTGAGACGATCACGGCGTCAAGGCCCATATCTCGTAATTCACGGAACCATTCACCAGCCCCTTGTTCATTTCCCTCATGGGTCACCATGTTCGAAGCCACGTGTACATCTACGCCACGTGCATGCGCATATTCGATACCTTCACGAAGCTCATCCATGGTAAAGTTTCCAGCACGGCTACGCAAACCATAGGCTTGTCCACCGACGAACACTGCGTCTGCCCCATAATTAACGGCAACTTTTAATTTTTCTAATGTTCCAGCAGGTACCAAAACCTCTGGACGTTTTTTTGTATTTGTCATGTTTTCTCCAATTTACAAGATTGTCGATATGATGAATAGCCTCTTCGTTCCCTGAAAAAGGAAAACTCACAAACGAAGAAGCCCTAGTTTTTTTATTATTTTACACGATCTGGTTCATAATCATAGAAACCAGTATCCAAACCACGATTAGCTGGATGCAATTTGCGGATTTCTTCATCAAACAGATAGGCTTGATCCTGTGTAAATGTTCCTTTTTGAATCAAATCACGGGCCTTGACAAAGTACTCTGTAATCTTGACAAAGTTTTCACCCGGACAGTAGACACCATCGAGTTTCCAATGATCAAAGCCATGTTCTACCAACTCAGACAATTTGGTCATCATATTCAAGTCATTATTTGAGAAGATATGGGTTCCATGTTTGTCCTCGTAGACCGAATAATGAGAATTGGGATCTCCTGGCTCGGCCAAGAACAGATCCCGATCTTTGGTCACAGACTCTTCTGTCTTGATGAAGTTGTAATAATTCTGAAGAAGAGGTCGTTTCGAATGGTGAATAATGCTAGCACCATAGACCAATACTTCTGCTGGAATCTGAAGATTCTCAGCCATTACGAATAATTCGGCAGATGGAATCTCACGAGCCAAAACAGCCTCAGAAGCTCCTGCTTGTTTTCCCCAGAAATTGATCTGGCGGCTAGAAGTGACCATGGTTGATGCATCGTAGATGGTTTTGAATGGATAGCCATCTCGTTTCAAGACATAAAAAACGCCCGCATCTCCGACAGTAATATAATCAGCCTGAATTTCCTTTAGAAAATCTAGGAAAGGCTTGATTGAATCCATCATCGATTGGTGCATGAGTGCATTTACAGCTACTGTCAATTCTTTGCCAGCAGCATGGACCAGTTGGGCAATTCGATTTATTTCGTCATAGCTTAAAGTTTGAGGCAATCGTAATCCGTAGTCTTTTTCACCGACATAGATTCGGTCAACCCCTGCATCAATCAGGGCTTGCGCTTGCTCAACACTCTCTGCTGTTGCTGTAATAATAATATTTTTCATAGAACCATTATAACAAAAATTCCGATATTCTAGAAAAATTTATTCATTTTGTAAAATTTGTAACATTTTTGTAACATTTATATACCTGAATTCATGATAGAATAATAGAGTACTGTTAGGAGAGAGAAAATGCCCGTAAGAAATTTAAGACACCATGAAGAAGAATTCGATTATATCGAATTAACCAAACAAACCCAAGAAACCCCTATTCAGGACTATGCTCCTGAAGTTGAACCCGCACCTCAATTAAGTGAATTGCTATATTTTTTAAATATCGCTATTTTCTGTGTGTTGACGGTTGTATTTAGTTTTATCTTTTTAGCAACAAAAATGAATACCTTCTTTGCGTTTGCTTTAGCGATTGGTTCTAGCTTTGCTAGTATTCAAGGGTTCCGAATTTACTACAATAAACGAAAAAAATAAAAATCAGGTTCGCCTGATTTTTTTATTTACTCGAATTTTTTTAATTGGAATAACAGTTGGAAGACAAAACTTAACTGCCAATTGCCATCTTACCTTCCATAAAAAATGAGGCTCACTGAGCCTCATTTTTTTATACTTCTTTTGTTTCTTCTTCAGCTGCTTCTTCAGGATCTTTTTCATCCAAGTCTAGCACGATGTCTTCTGATTCTGTTTGTTTGCGAATGGATTGAACCAAGTCATTGCCACTTAGATTTTCTTTTTGAAGTTTATCCTTAAATGAGTGATAGACTTCTTGAGATTTTTCAACCACATCTTGCGTTTTTTCTTTGACAGATTCCAAAACAGTTCCTGTCGTAATTTCTCCAGAACCAACTTTTTCTTTGGTTTGTTGGATCACTTCTGCTGCTTGTTTTGAAACATCCTTAGCAGTTTGTTTTACCGATTCATGTACTTCTTGAGGATCTTCTTGATAATCTTTTACGAAGCGCACCACTTTTTTAGTGACTTTCTTTCCTTGCTCTGTTGATAAATAGTAGGCTGCTGAAGCACCTGAAATCACACCAATTAATAAACTAGATAAACGTCCCATATTCTTCCTCGATTCTATTTAAATAATTTTGAAGCCATCTTAATCGCTTTTAATCCGATAGAGGCTTTCACTGTTTTTCCACCAGCTGATACAGCTTTGACACTCAATTGACGGGCTTGATCATTCAAATCTGAAACAGACTCTGAAAGATCCGCCACGGCTGTAAAGAGTGGGTCAATCGTTGCAACTTTTTGATTCAAATCATCCGTTAAAACATTGACTTTTGCCAATAGATCATTGGTCTGATGCAAGGTGACATTGACATCTGATGTCAAAACTTGGATGGTTTTTTGCGTCTCATCTACAACTTTTCCAATCTTTGAGAGGAAAAAAATCATATAAATGACAAGCGCTACTAAGGCAAGGCCTAAGAGGCCGTAGGCAATTTCAATAAACATATATTACTCCTTTGCTTCTACATAATAAGGGGCTTTTTTGCGACGTTGGTAGATGATGATGGCGAGTCCAACTAGAATCAGGATCATCGACAACCACTGGGAAACACGTAAGCCTGCAAACATCAAGCTATCCGTCCGCATTCCTTCGATGATCATCCGACCAAAACCATACCAGATAAGGTAAAAGGCTGTGATCTCACCTTGCCTCAAAAATTGGGATTTTCTACGAAGAATCAAGATCAAGAGAAATCCTAACAGATTCCAACTGGATTCATACAAGAACGTTGGCTGACGGTAACTACCATCTATATACATTTGGTCTCGAATAAAAGAGGGCAGGTAGTTAAGACTTTTAACAGCAGCTCCATAAGCTTCCTGGTTAAAGAAGTTCCCCCATCGCCCAATACTCTGTGCAATCATGACGCTTGGGGCCGCAATATCTAAAAAGTCGATCGGTTCAATCAAACGTCTACGAGAGAATAGATAGAGGACAAGGGCACCTGTCAAGAGGCCACCATAAATCGCGATTCCTCCGTTCCAGATGGCGAAAATCTCACCCAGGTGCTGGCTATAGTAACCCCATTCGAAAATAACGTAATAGAGTCTAGCCCCCACAATCGCAAGAGGAAAGGCGATCAAAATGAAATCAATGATAGCATCTGGATCAATTTTTTTACGGGGCGCTTCTTTCATAGAAAGATAAACGGCTAGAATCAAGCCAGAGACAATACAAATCGCGTACCAACGAATACTGATCGGACCTAATTGAAGGGCTACTGGATTCATTCCTTCACCTCATTTTGACTAATCAACTGGGACAAACGTTCTTCAAAAGTTTTGGTAGCATCATAGCCCATTTCTTTGGCCCGAACATTCATCGCTGCAGCTTCGATCACGACCGAAATGTTCCGACCAGTCTTCACAGGGATGCGAATCCGAGGAATGGTCACGCCACCGATTTCCAACTCTTCTGCATTATTACCAAGACGATCATAAACCTGATCCTTAGCATAATTTTCCAAGTAAACGGCGATTTGGACTTGTGAAGAATCCTTCACAGCACTCGCACCGTAGAGACTCATGACATCGATAATCCCGACACCACGGATCTCTAGTAAGTGGCGTAGGATTTCAGCTGGCTCTCCCCAAAGGGTCATCTCATCTCTCGCATAGATATCGACCCGGTCATCTGCTACAAGGCGGTGACCCCGCTTGACAAGTTCCAAACCTGTCTCGCTTTTTCCGATTCCGCTATCTCCTTGGATCAAGACACCCATCCCATAAATATCCATCAAGACACCGTGTACACTCGTACGTTCTGCTAGCCGACTATCCAAATAGCTAGAAAGCTCTCCAGATAAACGACTGGTTGCAACATTGCTCTTCAAAATGGCTAGTTGCTTCTCTTCCGCAGCACGCAACATTTCTTCTGGAATTTCTAAATTCCGCGCGACAATGATGACAGGTGTCTCTGGCTGGAACATCTTGCGCAAGACCTGATGACGGTTGTGAGAGCTCATCTTCACCAGGTAGGACCATTCTTTCATTCCTACAAGCTGAATCCGCTCAGGTGTGTAATAGTCGAAATAGCCCGTCATTTCAAGACCTGGACGTGAAATGTCCGCAGTCGTAATTTCCTTGCTTAAGAGGCTATCATCCCCATAAACAACCGATAGACGAAGCTTTTCCAGTATATCGCGAACAGTAACTGCCATATCATTCTCCCTTTTCAAATTCTCTCTCTATTATAGCAGATTTTCTCTTCAGACGAGAGACTGAAGTGTCATTTGAAAGATCCATTTTCAACTCCTTTTTAAAGCAAGCAAAAAGAGGCCAAGACAAAGGTCTCCAACCTCTAGGAAATGATGGGAACATATGAAGAATGCTCTAGTCTTCGCCTTGCAAAAAATCTTTAATCATAGATTTGATTCCGGTAGAGACTGCATAAACCACCGCGTTTGAAGGAAATGAGATCAAGCCTAGCATAAAGGTGGTAGGTCCTCCCCCCAGCAAGGAGAAAACCAAATACAAAACCGGCAGAAATAAAATCGAAAACCGATAAATTTGTGGCTTTCTAGCCATTTCTGTTGGCAGAAACAAGAGGTAGAAGAGACTATTCCAAATGCCCAGTGGAAAAAGGAGCATTCCGATCAAAACTGTTCCAACTCCTTCACCAAAAAAACGATTTAAAATGAAAAACTGTCCTATAAAACTGAAGAAGAGATATAGAATAAAAGCAAGGGAATAGAACTTCTGCTTCACTCGGATCTCCTTTTAGAAAAATGGACTATCATTCTGATCATGGATGGGTTCAGCCTCTTTTCTTCGACGAGGTCGAGGGCTATCGTCAAACATTTCCTGCTCCTCCTCGTCCTTATAAGGCAAGGTCGTATCTAACAGTAAATAGATAATCACACCGATAAAGGCATGAGAAACCGTAAAAAGAATAAACAAGAAGCGTAGGAGAGTTACACTCAGACCAAATTTATCAGCTAAGCCAGCTAGCACACCTGAAACCAGGCGATGTCGTTTTAATTTGTAAAATGATGATGTCATTTGATTTTCCTCTTTCTAGTTAGACCTATTTTAGCAGAGTCGAACTGGAAAGAGATCCGCCTAAAGACTGATTCTTACACTTGTCTCATTTCAAGAAATTGCAGGCGGCTGTGACAGCGACCGCAGGCATATTTCTTCAGATCGATTTTTCGCTTTCGTCTATACTCTTGGCCACAATGGGGACATTGATAGAGATAGATCCGCTTGACTCGCCCAGTTCTATCTGGTAGAGGAGGTGTGAAACGAAGACCGTCCACTTGCTGGAGAAGTTGCTTAAAGTCTAGATCTTTGTGGCGATAGCCTTTACCTTGATCGTAAAGATGGTAATGGCAGAGCTCGTGACGGACGATTTTACGAAAGACCTCTAACCCGAAAGCTTGGTATATTTTCGGGTTGAAATCAAGGTGTTGATCTTTGGGAAAGAAACGACCCCCAGTAGTTTGAAGACGTGAATTCCACTCTGCTTGATGGCGGAATTCTCTCCCAAAATCTTCTAGGGATACTTGGCGTACATACTCAGTCAGATTCATTCGGAGCTACCAAACTGAGATTGACTTTTTCGCGTTCCACATCAATCTTCTTCACCCAGACGGTTACCAAATCACCTACTGAGACGACCTGGCTTGGATGCTTGATAAACTGCTTGCTCATATGGGAGATATGAATCAAGCCATCTTCGTGAATGCCAATATCGACAAAGGCTCCAAAGTCAACCACATTGCGCACAACCCCTTCTAATTTTTGGCCTATATGGAGGTCTTTAATATCTAAGACATCCTGACGGAGCACGGGTGCATCAAAGGAATCCCGCAAATCGCGACCTGGTTTTAGGAGATCGGCAATGATATCTTTCAGGGTTTCTGGTCCCAGATCCAGCTGAGTAGACATCTCCTTTATGTTCACAGCTTTTAATTTTTCCTGAGCGGATGCATCGAGGTCGGTAATTTCAAGAAGTTGAAAAAGTTTTTCAACTTCCTTGTAACTTTCAGGGTGAACGCCGGTATTGTCCAAGATATTTTTACTTTCAGGAATGCGTAAGAATCCAGCCGCTTGCTCGAAAGCCTTGGCGCCGAGACGAGGGACTTTTTTAATCTGTGCTCGTGAAAGAATCATTCCTTCTTCTTCCCGGTATTTCACAATATTTTCAGAGATGGTTTTATTGAGTCCCGCTACATGCGCTAAGAGAGAGGGACTAGCCGTATTGATATTGACCCCAACTTGGTTGACGACAGTATCTACCACGAAATCCAAGCTTTCTGTCAGTTTTTTCTGATTGACATCGTGTTGGTATTGACCGACACCGATGGATTTGGCATCGATTTTCACCAATTCTGCTAGCGGATCTTGCAAGCGACGGGCAATGGAGATGGCCGAGCGTTTTTCAACGGTTAGCTCTGGGAACTCATGACGGGCCAACTCACTAGCTGAATAGACAGAGGCTCCGCTTTCATTGACAATAACATAGCGAACTCCTGGATGGTCATGAAGCACCTCTGCGACAAAGGCCTCACTTTCACGGCTGGCGGTTCCATTTCCAATCGCAATAATTTCTACTCCAAACTCCTTGATCAAGGAGGACAGATCCTTTTTAGCCTGCTCAATCTGAGCTGGTTTTGCAGGAGCAACTGGATAGATGACCTGGGTAGCGAGCATCTTTCCTGTCTCATCGACAACAGCTAGTTTAGCACCGGTCCGAAAGGCTGGGTCAAATCCAAGGACCACGCGCCCTTTTAATGGAGGAATGAGCAATAGATTCCGTAGATTCTCAGAGAACAATTGAATGGCCCCGTCTTCTGCCACCTCCGTCAACTCTGTCCGAATCCGACGTTCAATCGCAGGAACGATTTTTTTCTTAACCGCTTGTTGAATAACCTCATCCACATAGGCATTTTTGGTTTTAAAACGAGCCTCAAAAATACGAATGATCCGATCCAGTTGGTGCTCGAATCCGACTTTGAGAACGCCCAATTTTTCCCCACGATTGAGCGCCAGGGTCCGGTAGCCTTGCATACTCTTGATCTTCTCAGAAAAATCATAATAGATTTCAAAGGTTCTCTTAGGATCTAAGCTTTCATCCTTCAAAGTTGACGTCATGAGGGAATGCCCATGAATTTCTTGATAGGTGAGGGCCCGTAATTGGGTATCCTCTGAAATAGCTTCTACCAGAATATCCACTGCACCAGCTAAAGCTGCGGTTTCAGTTGGGAAGGCCTCACAGGTAAATTTCTGAGCCTCTGCTTCCAAGTCTGGACTATTTTGCAAAATGAGACGTGCCAAGGGGAAAAGTCCTGCTTCTCGGGCAATCGTCGCCTTGGTCCGCCGTTTTTCCTTATATGGGAGATAGAGCTCTTCGACATCCGCTAATTTTTCAGCAGCCTCAATAGCCTGCTTGAGCGCCTCTGTCAGTTTGCCTTGTTCCTCAATCTTAGCAAGGACGGTTTCCTTTCGTTCGGCCAGAGCCGTTAACGATTTGTCCCGGTCAATAATGGCCTTGATCGCTACTTCATCTAAATTTCCCGTCATATCTTTTCGATAGCGGGCAATGAAGGGAATGGTTGAGCCTTCTGCGGTCAGACTCAATACGGTATCGATTTGTTTTAAGCTAACACCCAATTCTTGGGCTATTTTTTCATATTTATCCATAGTTTCTATTATAGCATATTTTGCTGCCATCAAGGGGTGAGATCGCCTGTTCTGGTCTCTGTTTCAGGGATTTTTCAGAGAATAATTTTGACCCTATGGTTCTTTCCTTTTATGCTCCATTTCCCCCTTGCTCTTTCCTTTTTGTTATAATGAAAGAAAATAAAAAGGAGGCCCAACAATGGCTATTAAATTCTCAAAAACAGATGATCTTGATAAAATGTTTGAAAACTTTGCAAGTTTTCCAGATGTAGAAAAAACAGTCGAATTCCCCGAAGAAAAAAAGAAGACAGAAACTGCTACAACTAAAGAAGCAAAGAAGGTTAAGTAATGACATTCTTTCAACACCTTCCCTCTAGCGTCTTGCAGGCTGGGGCTATTTTTCTCTCGATTATTATCGAGGCCCTACCGTTTGTCCTAATCGGAAGTATCATTTCAGGGATTATTGAGGTCTATATCACCCCCGAGAGGGTCTACCGCTTTCTTCCCAAGAATAAATTTGGGCGGATCTTCTTTGGGACCTTTATCGGCTTTATCTTTCCTTCCTGTGAATGTGGAATTGTTCCCATTATCAATCGCTTTCTAGAAAAGAAAGTCCCAAGTTATACTGCTGTTCCCTTTCTGGTGACAGCACCGGTCATCAATCCCATCGTTCTCTTTGCGACCTACTCAGCCTTTGGGAATTCTGTTAAGATGGCCCTCTACCGCGCCCTTGGTTCCTTGCTTGTCGCAACAGTACTAGGGATCTTCCTTGGCTTTATTCAGACAGATTCGATCCAAAAAGAACATCGCAAACCTGTGCATGAACATGATTTTAGGGACTTGAGCAAAGGCCAAAAGCTCTTTCAAGTCTTGGTGCAAGCCATTGATGAATTCTTTGATACAGGACGTTACCTGGTATTTGGTTGTCTCTTTGCCAGCCTCGTCCAAGTCTATGTCCCAACACGGATCCTTACCTCGATCAGTGCGACACCGGTTATTGCTATTCTCCTCCTTATGGTCTTGTCCTTCCTCCTCTCACTTTGTAGCGAGGCGGACGCCTTTATCGGCTCTTCTCTTTTGAGTAGTTTTGGAGTAGCGCCTGTGCTTGCCTTTCTGGTGATTGGGCCTATGCTTGATGTCAAAAATCTCCTCATGATGAAAAATTATCTCAAAACCCGTTTTATCTGGCAATTTATCGGGATTGTGAGTGGAGTTGTGCTCCTTTATGCTTGGTTTGTGGGGGTAGTGCTATGATTCGTTTCTTGATATTAGCTGGCTATTTTGAGCTCACTATGTACCTGCAATTATCTGGTAAGCTCAATCAATACATCAACTTACACTATTCTTACTTGGCTTATATTTCCATGTTCTTGTCCTTTGTTTTAGCTCTTGTGCAGCTGATCATCTGGGTCAAGCAGATGAAGATCCACAGTCATCTCTCTGGCTTCTGGGCAAAAGTGGCGAGTATTTTCTTGCTCTGTATTCCTTTGTTTGTCGGGCTATTTTTCCCTACAGTGACACTGGATTCCCAAACAGTCTCTGCCAAAGGCTACCACTTCCCGGTTGCTGCTGGTTCTTCCAAGGAAATCCAGCAGGACGAAGGAACAACTACCCAGTATCTCAAACCAGATACTAGTAGCTATTTTACCAAATCTGCCTATGAGTCAGAAATGAAGCAGGCGGCAAAGAAATATGTTGATAAAAAAGTGATCCAGGTGACCACTGAGAATTACATGGAAGTCATGGAGGTCATTTATGATTATCCAGATCAATTTGCGGGGAAAACCATCGAGTTGACCGGTTTTGTATACAATGACCCCAATAACAAGGACAGCCAATTCCTCTTTCGCTTTGGGATCATCCACTGTATCGCAGATTCCGGCGTCTACGGTCTCTTAACGACGGGGGCTCCGCAGCATTTCGAAAACAATACCTGGATCCATGCTAAAGGAACCTTGTCCATTGAATACCACAAGCAGCTCAAACAAAGCTTGCCTGTCCTCCACATTAGCGATTGTAAGACCATTACAAAACCGGATAATCCTTATGTCTACCGCGTATTCTGATGGAGTTACCAAGTTTCTTCTGTGGTCGATCCAAACAGCTTATAGCAGTTGAAGCTAGAATCCACATTGGTTCTAGCTTTTTCTATGCTTTCCTCTCAGATCTTCCAATCCAAGCGGAAAATATTCGGAACAACGATTCCATCAAAGAAATCTTGTGGATTTTATGGTAAAATATGGTTAATAAAATAGGAAATAGGTACTTAAATGTCTTCAAAAGTTATTGTAACCATTTTCGGGGCTAGTGGAGATTTAGCCAAGCGCAAACTCTACCCATCCCTTTTTAGACTCTATAAATCAGGAAATCTATCTGAACACTTTGCGGTTATCGGAACAGCTCGCAGACCATGGAGTAAGGAATACTTTGAATCAGTCGTGGTAGAATCTATCACAGATCTGGCAGATAGCCCACAACAAGCTCAAGAATTCGCTAGCCATTTCTACTACCAAAGCCACGATGTCAATGATACCGAACATTACATCGCTCTGCGCGAATTGCAAAATAACTTGGATGAAAAATACCAAACGAAACACAACAAGGTCTTCTTCTTGTCCATGGCCCCTCAATTTTTTGGAACCATTGCCAAACACCTCAAATCAGAAGGCATTGTGGATGGACAAGGCTTTGAGCGCTTGATCGTTGAAAAACCTTTCGGTACAGACCTAGAAACGGCTAGTCAGCTCAACAAAGAATTGGAAGAAACCTTTGATGAAGAACAAATCTTCCGAATCGACCATTACCTTGGAAAAGAAATGATCCAAAATATCTTTGCCATTCGTTTTGGAAATCTTATTTTTGATAATCTTTGGAACCGAGATTTTATTGACAATATCCAAATTACTTTTGCTGAACGCTTAGGAGTTGAAGAACGCGGTGGCTACTATGATCACTCGGGGGCCCTTCGGGACATGGTGCAAAACCATACCCTTCAGCTGTTGTCTTTGCTTGCCATGGATAAACCAGCTACCTTTACTAAGGATGCGATTCGGGCAGAAAAGGTTAAAGTTTTTGAGCAATTGCACAATCCAACAGATGACGAATTGAAGAAATTCTTTATCCGTGGTCAATACCATTCAGGTACGATCGAAGGGAAAAAAGATATCTCTTATCGCAGTGAGCCGAATGTCGACCCTGAGTCTACTACAGAGACCTATGCTTCTGGTGCGTTCTTTGTTGATAGCGATCGCTTCCGCGGTGTGCCTTTCTTCTTCCGTACCGGAAAACGCTTGACCCAAAAAGGAACCATGGTCAATGTGGTCTTCAAGCAAACCGACTCCATCTTTGGACATAGCTTGCAACCAAATATCTTGACCATTTATATCCAACCAAACGAAGGTTTCTCATTGAGCATCAACGGAAAAGAGGTCGGAGAAAAATTCAGTATCGCACCGATTTCCTTTGATTACGAAACAGATGCGACCGCAACTGGGGCTTCACCAGAGCCTTATGAAAAATTAATTTTCGACGTTTTGAACAATGACTCAACCAATTACAGCCACTGGCACGAAGTTCGTGCTTCATGGCAATTGATTGACCGAATCGAAAAACTATGGGCCGAAAATGGAGCACCACTCTATGAATACAAGTCTGGATCCATGGGACCAACTGCATCCGATGATCTCCTTGCAGAATACGGAGCCGAATGGGTTTGGAAACCTGAACCTAAGAATTAAGGAAAGCCACCTTCGGGTGGTTTTTTTGATAGCGCAAGGAAACAAAAAGACAAATTGTTCTTCCAACAATTTGTCTTTTTCTATTCGACTCTTAAATCAAGCCTTCCAAGAGGCCTCTCATGAAGTTTTCTGAATGGAATGGTCCGATGTCATCAATCTTTTCTCCGAATCCAATCAACTTCACTGGGATGTCCAACTCTTCACGGATCGCAAGGACGACCCCACCTCGAGCCGTTCCATCGATCTTGGTCAATACAATTCCTGTCACAGGCGTAATTTTTGAAAATTCTTTGGCTTGCACCAAGGCATTTTGACCAGTCGATGCATCAAGGGCCAGCAAGGTTTCATGCGGTGCATCAGGTACCACACGCTTGATAATGCGACCGATTTTTTCCAGCTCCGCCATGAGGTTGTCCTTGTTTTGCAGACGACCAGCTGTATCAATCATCAGAACATCAATGTTTTCAGCGATCGCACGTTCCATTCCATCAAAGACGACACTAGCAGGATCTGATTTTTCAGGACCTGTCACAACTGGAACATCTACGCGGCGTCCCCATTCTGCCAGTTGAGCTACTGCTCCTGCACGGAAAGTATCTGCTGCAACCAACATGACTTTCTTGCCTTCTTGTTTGTAGCGGTGGGCTAACTTCCCGATAGAGGTTGTTTTACCAACTCCATTGACCCCAACAAAGAGCATGACCGTAAGACCGTCTTGAAAACGAATAGCTTCATTAAATTGGCCATCCTTTTCATACAAGTCCACCAATTTTTCGATGATCACGCGCTTGAGAGCATCTGGTTTTTTGGCATTTTCCAAACGGGCTTCATAGCGCAACTCTTCGGTTAAATTAGAAGCCACTTGAACCCCAACGTCACTCATGATCAAGAGTTCTTCCAATTCTTCAAAGAATTCTTCATCGACTGAACGGAAATTGGCAAAGAAGGCATTGAGACGTGCTCCAAATCCAGTTCGTGTCTTTTTCAAGCTACGATCGTATTTTTCCTGAATGGTTTCTTGCTGAGGCTCAATCTCGTCTGGAATTGGCTCTTCTGCCTCTTCAACAGTTCTTTCCTCGACGGTTGATGCAGGTTCTCCTTGAGGAAGTCTAGACTCGGCTTCTGCTACTTCTGAAGTTTCCTCCACTTGAGCAATCGCTTCTGATACTTCAGGTTCTGAAACTTCATCCTGAGCTTCTACTAGTTCTGGAGCCTCCTCTTCTGTCGTGCTCCCTTCTACTAGCTCAGCTTCAGATGATGGAAAGGCAATTGGTGGCTCTTCTTTCATTTCTGAAGTATTAGCCCCATCTGCTTCCTCACCATTTTCAGTAACTTCCGCTTCAATTTTCACTTCTTCAAGAGGCTCAGTCTCCGTTTCATCAGCTAGTGGTGAAACTTCTTCAGGACTTGCTTCTGTTTGAGCAGGTTCAAAGGCAACTGGAGACTCCTCTACTGGTACTTGGTCTTCATTAGTCTCTGATGTCACAATTTCTTCAACAAGAGGTTCCTCTGCTGGCTCTTCTTGAGCGACGGTTGAAACAGGTTGATGAGTGGCTGCAATTCGCGCTTTGAGCTCTTGGTAATAAGCCTCCATATCAGCGATTTTTTGCTCTTCCTTGTCATTTAAGGTAGCCGCCGGCTCCTCTTTGACAGTTTCTTCAACCTCAGTACTTTCCGTCACTTCTTCAGAAGACGGAAGCACTTTTTCAGTTTCTTCTTTTTTTCCAAATAAACGATCAAATAATCCCATTTATTCACTCTCCTTTAGCACATAATTTTCAATCGCCCATGCGACGGCATCTTGGTCATTGGTCACAGGGGCCACAAGCGTTGCAACTTCCTTCACTGCTGGAATCGCATTGCCCATGGCAACCCCCAGTCCAGCCCATTGTATCATAGACAGGTCATTGGCTTCATCTCCACAGGCCATGACTTGATCTGCCTCAAGACCCAAAATAGAAGCCAGAGCTGCTAAGCCCGTTGCCTTATGAACATTTTTAGGGCACCATTCCAGCAACATTTCCCGAGATTTAAAAATTTCATAGTCTTGAAATAAGTCCGGCTTGATCTGCTTGATCGCTGCATCTAAAAAGTCTTGATCGACGGCTGTCACACACTTGTTGTAGGAAATCGTGGATGGCAGGTCTTTAAAATCTGTCTCAATAAAGTTCAGATAGGGATTGTAAAGGGAATAGAGAGACTTTCGATCTGCATGAATCTCATAAACCGTTCCCTCACTGATAGCATCCAGCGGAAGGCCTAGACGGGCTGTTTCATCATGAATGGTTGCGACATCTTCTGGTGCCAAGACAACTTTTGAGAGGATTTCTCCATTATTTCGCTGCACTAGACCACCGTTGAAGGTAATCGTATACTCTTCTTTGAGGCCTGCTGTTCCCAATTCTTCCAAAAGAAAATCCATAGCTTTCAAGGGACGACCAGTGGTTAGAACCACCTTGACACCTTGGGCCTGTGCAGCAGCGAGGGCTGCTCTATTGCGAGGGGAGATCTTTTTTTCAGAATTGAGAAGGGTCCCATCTAAATCCAGCGCAATCAAGGAAATCTGACTCATACAATTTCCTCCATGTAGCGGAGGACAGAACCAGTCGCATGGTGGCCGATAACTTTTTCAGCAATCGCCAAGATTTCAGGACGTGCATTTTCTGGCGCTACAGGATGGCCCACGACTTGCATCATATGGAGGTCATTTAAGTTATCCCCGAAAGCCATCACCTGATCCATCGAGATCCCTAGTTTATCCGCTAAGGCGGTAATGGCCACTCCCTTATCGACATAATCGAGGACAATATCAATCGATTCAAAACCTGTCGTCATCGCTTTGACACCGGGGATATTCTCAGTGACCCATTGCTCACCTTCAAGCACAAGAGCTGCATCAAAGTTGGTGGTCAATTTGAAAATTTCATCCTGAATATCCGCTAGGCTTTTCACTTTTTGAATGTTTTCATTGTAGTGCTGACTCAAGGCCAGATAGTCGGGATCTACTGTTTCTAAGACATAGCTCCCTTTTTTCCCAGTCAAAAGAAGCTTATTCGGGTCTGCATAAGGTGAGGATTTCAAAGCCTCAAAAACACCCAAATAAAAGTCTTTGGACATGGTCGCTTCGTAGAGATCTTCTCCATGAAATTCTACCACACTACCATTTTCAGCAATGAAAATCATCTGGTCCTCAAATCCTTTAAAGAGGGATTTGAGAGAAAGGAGGGCACGGCCACTCGCAGCAGCAAAATAGATGCCTTTTTCTTTGCAGCTTGCTAATACCTTGCGTAAAAGGTCTTGATCGTACTGATGTTGGTCATTTAGAAAGGTTCCATCCATATCCGTAGCGATCAATTTAATATCATTATTCTTCATTTTCTAAGTCTTTCAATTTTACTGAGACGATTTTAGAAACCCCAGATTCTTGCATGGTCACACCATAGATGGAATCTGCAGCTGACATGGTTCCCTTCCGGTGCGTCACGACAATAAATTGGCTTTCCTTATCAAAGCGGTTCAGATAATCTCCAAAGCGCTTGACATTGGCCTCATCTAGGGCAGCCTCTACCTCATCTAGAATGACAAATGGAATGGTCTTGACACGAATAATCGAGAACAGGAGAGCCAAGGCAGACAAGGCCTTTTCTCCACCACTCATGAGGTTTAAGGATTGGATCTTTTTACCAGGTGGCTGCACAGAAATCTCAACACCAGCTGTCAGAAGATCTGGCTCTGTCAGAATCAAATCAGCAGAACCCCCACCAAACATTTGACGGAAAGTGACTTTAAAGGATTCACGAATGGCTTCAAAAGTTGATTTAAAGCGTTCCTTGACCTCGTCATTCATGTCGTTGATGGTAGACAGAAGCATATTTTTCGCAGCCAAGACATCCTCACGCTGGCTGGAAAGGAAATCAAAGCGCCCCTTCACCTCGTCGTACTGCTCGATCGCATCCACATTGACTGGACCAAGTGCCTTAATATCTTTTTCGATGCTCTTGAGCTGGTTTTCAGCTGCTGCAAGATTTTCAACAGGTTTGGCCTGCTCTTTGGCTTGGTCAAAGCTTTGCATGAATTCATCGGTAATTTGCGTTAAGATCTTGTTCAAACGATCCGCATGCTTTTCACGTGTCGCTTCAGCCTTGGCTTGTTGACGAATCCATTCTTCGTTTTTCTTGCGAGCTTGTTCCATCTGTTCTGCCACATCTTCGGCCTGTCCTTCCAAATCATCCAGCTCAAATCGTTTCCGAATGACCCCTTGTTCCAAGTCCGTTTTCTTGGCTTGTGCCTGCGTCAATTGGTTGTCTAGCTGCTCCACATCAACTGTCTGGACTTTGGCCTCGCCTTGTTCAATCAGCAATTGCAACTGATGCTCTTCTACTTCCAACTGGGAGATCGTCTCTTCCAAGCGACGAGCATCTGTTTGCTCGTAGCTTTGTTGGCTCAACCATTCCGTCTGTTGAAGTCGCAATTCTGCCAATTGCTCTTGCAAGTTTTGTACTTTTTGTTGCAGAACGTCTTTGTCCGACTTCATGGTTTCAATGTCGCGATTCAAATTTTCTTTTTGAAGCTCAATTTCTGCCAATTGCTCAATAAGGGACTCCAGCTCCTCTTGGAGAGACTGGGTCGCATCTGTTGCCAATTCTGACTTCAAAGCTTCTAAGAGTTCCTGAATTTCTTTCAGTTGCTCTTGGCTTTGTTGGTAGGCCAATTGGGCCCGCTGTTGCTCTAGACGCGCTTGCTCACCTTGGCTTTGAATAGAGGCCAGGTATTCTTGCGCCTGCTTGAGCAGATTGTCCTTGGTCTCTACCTCCTGCTCTGCTTCTCTCAAACGAGCATCCAGAGCTTGCATTTCCTGCTTCAAACTATCCAATTCTGGTTTGACAAAGACCGTATTTTGGGAACGATTGGCACCACCGGCATATGATCCTCCGGTCCGCAATTCAGTCCCATCCAAGGTCACCATCCGAACTTGATAGTTGACTTTACGAGCCGCCTCACGCGCATGTTCCGTCGTGTCAAAGATGGCCGTTACTCCAAGCAAGTTTTGGAAAATCTCTTTAAAACGATTCTCATACGTCACCAAGTCACTGGCAATTCCAAGAAATCCTGTACTGGTTTGAATCAACTCCAAATTTCGTGGAGAGAGTTGACGGGCTTTGATGGTCGTTAGCGGAAGGAAGGTTGCCCGTCCTAAGCGATTGCGTTTCAAGAAATCAATCGCTCGTGTTGCCGCCTTTTCATCTTCGACAATGATCTGTTGGCTACTAGCTCCCAGAGCAATTTCAAGTGCCGTCTGGTAGTCTTTTGAGAAACTCAAATTCTCACTAACAGCCCCACAGATGCCTCCTAACCGTTCTGCTTCTTGCAAAACGCTCTTGACGCCTGCATAGAAGTTACTATGGTTCTTCTGAATGGCTTCCAAGCTATTGATCCGCGCCCGCTTATTCTTGCTCTCATCCATCAAGTCAAACATGGCCGCTTGAGCCTCTTGGTAGGCAGCTTTGGCCTGCTCCACTTTTACCAATTGCTCTTGGTATTCTGCTAATAGGCCTTTGACCGTCGCTTGTGCCTGATCCAACTCTTCCAATTGTCGGACTTCTTTTTCCTTGGCAGTTTCAAAGTTTGTTTGTGCCTTGGTCAAATCCTCTTGACGATGGCTTGATTCTTGCAAGAGTGCTTGGATCCGGCTCTCAATGGCTGTTCGCTCATTCGATTTTTCAGCCTCTGTCTGCAAGAGCGCGACATACTGCTCGCGTAGATGCTCAATGACTTGTTCCGGATCTTCTTCGTAGTTGGCTAATTCTTTTTCCAACTCTTCTTGTTGCTGACGGTTCTCTGTCAGTCTTTGTTGAAGCACAGCTAGCGTCTCTTGTTTTTGAGCCAGCTCTTGTTTCGCTTCTTCCAGACGGGCTAAAACAGCATCCAGCCGCTCAAGATTTTCCCTGCGACTATGGGCTGCTTGACTCGATTGCAACTTAGCTACTTCGATTTGCTTTTCTAAATCACTGATCAAACGAGTGACCTCAAGCAAACTGGCCTGGTCCTCAGCTAAGCTCTCATCCAACTGATGGCGGGCTTTCTTGATGCGTACATTGTCTTCTTCTAAGACCTGACGACGTTGGTAATAAGAGGACAACTGTTCTTGAATGGCCTTTTCTTCTTGATCAGCCTTTTCGTAGAGCTCTTTTGTCAAATCGACTTGAGCAACTAAAACATCCAGCAAGAGAACCTGCCGTTCTTGGTCTAATTCCAAGAAACGGCGAGCGACAGTCGCTTGCTTTTCAAGAGGTTGGATTTGTCCTTCTAATTCATAGAGGATGTCCTCCAGACGGTCCAAATTCTCCTGGGTTTGGTTGAGTTTGGTCTCGGTTTCCTTACGCCGCGTCTTAAATTTCAAGACACCAGCAGCTTCTTCAAAAATAGCCCGTCGTTCTTCCGGTTTGGAGTTAAAGATCTCCTCTACACGACCTTGGGAGATAATCGAGAAAGAATCACGTCCCAATCCCGTATCCATGAACAAATCATGCACATCTCTGAGACGTACTTTCTTGCCGTCGATCTTGTACTCGCTGTCTCCAGAACGATAAATATGCCGTTCGACACGAATTTCTTTACCTGCCTGTTGGATAAAACCATCCTGGTTATCTAAGACAACTGTGACACAGGCATAATTAAGCGGTTTTCGCGATTCTGTCCCTGCAAAAATGACATCGGGCATCTTTCCCCCACGTAGACTCTTGACACTGGATTCCCCCAGGGCCCAGCGCAAGCTCTCCGTGATATTTGATTTTCCAGATCCATTAGGCCCTACAACGGCAGTGACACCTTTGTCAAATACGACTTTTGTCTTATCCGCAAAGGATTTAAAGCCTTGGATTTCAATCTCTTTTAGATACATGGCCCATCATTCCTCGTTTCAACTGCATTGCGGGCTGCTTCCTGCTCCGCTAATTTCTTGGAACGACCATGACCATGTCCCATCGTTTGACCGTTCACGAACACTTCTACTTCAAACTCTTTGGCATGAGCTGGACCGGACTCGCTAACCACTTGATATTGGATCTCCACATCTCCGTGAACCTGTAACAGTTCTTGCAAGCGAGTCTTGTAGTCAATGACTTGAGAAAATTGACCCGTTTCAACCTTTGGAATCATGACCTGATAGATGAAGCGTTTGACTGCTTCCACTCCTTGATCTAGTAAAAGAGCACCTAAAAAGGCTTCAAATAAATCGCCAAGAATCGTATCGCGGTCCCGACCACCAGATTTTTCTTCGCCCTTGCCCAGTTTGATGAAATGGTCAAATTGGCAATCTCGAGAAAAGCCAGCCAGACTCTCTTCACGGACAATCATAGAACGGAATTTGGACAAATCTCCCTCCGGTCTGTTTGGGTGTTCCTTATACAAATATTCGGAAATAACTAATTGAAGAACAGCGTCTCCTAAAAATTCCAAACGTTCGTTATGTGAAATTTTTAAGAGGCGGTGCTCATTGGCATAAGAGGTGTGCGTAAAAGCTGTATCTAATAAACTGCTATCTGAAAAAACGATCTGAAACCGTTCCGATAACAGGGCTTGTAATTTCTCCATAGGAAGCCTACTTTCTAATAAATTCATACCTTTAAGTATACCAAAAATTTATAATGAATGCTATCAGATATCAGTTTGGTACAGTTAGATATTGATTAAAATAATTGAATACCGCGTTTGTAAATTTACTTCATGAACTATAATTATCTTCAACATACGCAATTCTAAATCTTATTAAACTAACACCCATTTCTCTTGGTAGATTTTATTTCTTCACTTCCTTATTATTTCATTCCCTATTGTTATTTGTTATAATTAAAACAGAAACGTTTAGGATTGAAACAATAAGGAGAATTACTATGAAAATAGGAGTTAGAAAACCTAGTCTTTCAAAAAGTCTAAAAGCTCGTACAACATCTAAATTAAAGAGACAGGTCAAACGAGCAGTTATACCAACTTACGGCCAAAAAGGGACAGGCCTTATTAAAAATCCTAAGCGTGCTATCTACAACAAAATTTACAATCAAACTACTGTCGATGCTTTAGGAAGCATAAAAAAAGGAAAATCACAGAAACAAAATCAAGCGATTAACACACTGGTTGATAAAAAAATCCACCCTGCATCTTCGTGGTACTTTCCAGTGGGGTTGCTTGCGTTTTGCACCTTGTTGTATTTCGTCATAAACCCAACAATTGGATTTATTCTTTTGTGTTTGACTATTATTTTATATATTGTAAACATCAAAAATAATCCTTTTAAAACCAAAAAAGATATCCAAGAAGCCTTGGACGAAATTCAGAAATCTGAAGAATTAACCTCGAAATAGAGAGGTTATGAACAATGATGGTTGGATCCTTGAACATGAATAAGTGATATTGTTAATGAAAGGATAATAAATGGGTTTTATAAAGAAGATGTTTGATCATTTCAAACAAACTGCTACTGCTACTGAAATTAATAAGATAAAACGTGAAGATGATACGCTACAAATTGGTGATATAGTTCTTTTGTATTGGATCGATACAAACAATGGGGATTTTTTCCCATCATATTTTGAACAGGAATATAAAATCAACCCTCAACTTCATAGAAATAAATTAATCCGACTAGGATTGCTGACATTTCAAAAATCAGAAAAAAGTTTATCGAAACTTAAAGTTGCAGAGCTAAAAGAGATTTTAAAAGTTAAGTCTTTGTCAGTTAGTGGTAAAAAATATGACCTCATACAAAGAATTATGAATAATTTTGATCTGCTAGAAGATAGTATCCCATCATCGATTTGTACCACGAATACAGGGCAACAGATTTTAATTAATTACGAAGGTCTTATTAGAGCACACAAAGATCCATATATATCAGCATTTGAATATATGGAATACTCTGAAAATGACTCTTACCTTTCATATGACATTATTAAAATTAAAATTTTGAACGACCGGATCAATAACAATATCAACTCTAAATTATTTGGCCTTGTTAGAAATGACTGCCATGCTTTTGGTTGCTTCTTTCTAGATAAGAAAGATTATAAGTTAGCATTAAAATATTTTATCGAAACAATGTTATTTGATTGTTCTGGGCTTAGTAATAGTTATG
>OLQM01001185.1_pt1 | contig 29717 bp, 22 predicted proteins | sample 1673161 | NCBI WGS metagenome assembly OLQM01 (sample SAMEA3136761, study PRJEB25190) | human gut metagenome | reverse complement strand
TCGTCCAAAGCACGGCCATCGGGACGGATTTTGTCTACAGAAATCATGTGACGGACAATTTCCTTTGTCAGATGGTCAAGGCAATCTGCTACCGCAGCTGTATGATCGGGATATACTTCCTTGAAATGATCTTCCGCTTCTTTTTTCACTTCCGCCATAACGGCTTCACGGGTAAGTTTATCGGGATTAAAAATCGCTTTTTTCAGCGGTTCTTCCGCATAAGTCCGGATAGATGTCTCAATTTCTTCGGGAATTTCAGGAAATACCAGTGTCCGTTTCTGCTTTCCCACCTCAGCAATAATTTTATTTTGGAAAGCCACTAATTCTTTAATAGCCTCATGTCCGAACATGATAGCTTCAAGAACATCTTCTTCGGGGGCTTCATCAGCGCCGCCTTCTACCATTAAAATGGCCGTTTCCGATCCCGCTACGGTGATATTCAGGGAAGACTCTTCGAGCTGTGCTTGTGTCGGATTGATAACAAATTCATTATTTACACGACCTACACGTACACCTGCTATAGGTCCGTCCCAAGGAATGTCGGAAATCCCCAGTGATGCGGAAGCACCGAGCATACCGCAAAGTTCCGGTGCATTATCATAGTCGACAGAAAGTACTGTCGCCACTACATGCACGTCATTTCTGCATCTTTTGTCAAACAAAGGACGAATAGGACGATCGATCAAGCGGGCATTTAAAATAGCCGAGTTTGCGGGACGCCCTTCTCTGCGTAAAAAGCCGCCCGGCATTTTTCCTACGGCATACATTTTTTCTTCATAGTCTACTGTCAGAGGGAAAAAATCTGTCCCTTCTCTAGCTTCTTTACTTCCCGTTGATGTCACGAGGACAACGGTTTCTCCATATCTTACTAAAACTGCACCACTTGCCTGTTTAGCCATTTTTCCCGTTTCGATAATCAACGGACGGCCTGCAAGTTCCATTTGAAAGGTCTTAAACATGTCCTTCCTCCTCTTATTATTTAATCTTTTTTAAATTATGTACCGTTTTATTATATCATGCACTTACATATTTTAATACGTTATCATAAAAATAGTAGACGGCTCTTATTTTTATTTTTAAATTTACTGCAAAACATCTGATTTTTATAAATTCTGTTATCTTCTATCACGCCGGGTTCCTTTCTTTCATAAAAAAACAGCAGTAGATTATAGCTACCGCTGTTCTTGTTTCGTATTTCTTACTTCAGACGAAGTCCGAGCTTTTCACCAAGCACTCTGTATCTTTCAATATCACTACGACGAAGGTAGTCCAACATATTTCTACGCTGTCCGACCAGTTTAAGTAATCCGCGACGGGAATGGTGATCCTTTTTGTGACTTTTCAGATGTTCTGTCAAAAGTGCAATCCTTTTGGAAAGGATTGCAATCTGCACTTCCGGAGATCCCGTATCCCCTTCATGAACTGCATACTGCTCAATAATTTGTTTTTTTTCTGCTGCATCTAACATAATAATGCCTCCTATAAATAAATTGCTGTATCTAAGTGATCCGCCGGAGAGTCGAGACCCCTGGATACAGTTCACATAAATGAAATTATACACACATTACTTCTTTTTTTCAAGTATTAACTCAAAATCATCTTATCGCTTAAATCATTTGCGTTTTCTTCGAATTTCTTGAGAAGTATTTCTATGGTCAATTCTTTTTTCTCTTCCGGTGCATAATCGGCAATAATCCGGCCATCATTCATCATAATCAGACGGTTTCCATAGGTCAATGCATCTTTCATATTATGAGTAATCATGAGCGTTGTCAGTTTCTGCTCCTGTACAATCTCATTCGTCAGTTTTAAAACCTTATCTGCTGTTTTCGGATCTAATGCAGCGGTCGGCTCGTCAAGCAAGAGAATGTCCGGCCTTTTCAGTGTCGCCATGAGTAAGGTTACGGCTTGTCTTTGCCCCCCGGAAAGAAGTCCTATTCTTGTTTCAAGCCTGTCTTCCAACCCTAAGTCCAGCCGGGTAAGCATCTTTTTATAATAGGCATGATCATTTTCAGAGAAGGCCCATTTTAATCTTCTGCGTTCCCCACGACGGGCTGCGAGCAAGAGGTTTTCTTCCAACTGCATGCCGCCTGCTGTTCCTTTCATGGGATCCTGGAACACCCGTCCAATAAATTTTGCTCTTTCAGATTCGCTCATCCGGGTGATATCGGTATCGTTAATTTTTATACTACCCTTATCAGGAATATATGCCCCGGCAATCGAGTTAAGCAGTGTACTTTTCCCGGCACCGTTCCCACCGATTACCGTACAGAAATCACCGTCATTCAAGACCAAGGACACATTGGTAAGTGCCTTTTTTTCATTGGGTGTTCCGGGGAAGAAAGTTTTGCTGATACCGTCTATATGCAGCATAATCATCCCACCTTTCCCATTCTTACTTTATCTTTAATTAAAGGAAGTGCCAATGCAATCATAACAATAATAGCCGTAAATAATTTCAAATCATTAGGCGGCATGCCAAGGTAAAGGACAACGGCTATAACAATTCTGTAGATAACTGATCCTAAAATAACACCCATAAGCGAAGATGAAAAGCTGTCAGCCCCTAAAATAACTTCTCCAATAATTACGGACGCCAATCCTATCACGATAGTCCCAATCCCCATTCCGACATCAGCAAATCCATTATTCTGTGCAACCACGGCTCCACATAAACCGATAAGTCCATTGCTCAGGCAGAGTCCGAGGATAATCATGGAATCTGTATCCACACCTTGGGCACGAACCATTTGCGGGTTATCCCCTGTTGCACGAATGCACATGCCCAGTTCTGTACCAAAAAACCAATAAATAAATGCTGCAATAATCAATATGAAAAGAGTGGGCACAATAAATGAAGCTACCGACGGACTGACATGAAAAATTCCGGCAGTGAGCGAAAAAATTGTATCTGCTCTGAGAAGTGAAATATTCGCTTTGCCCATTACGTGCAAATTGATGGAGTAGAGTGCTATCATGGTCAAAATTCCTGATAAAATCGCAGGAATTTTCAGTTTTGTATATAAAACGCCTGTAACAGAACCTGCTAATATGCCTCCTGCCATGGCTCCCAAAACTGCCCACAAGGGACTTACCCCGGCAGAAATCAAAGATGCTGCAATAGCTGCGCCTAATGGAAAACTCCCCTCACAAGTCATGTCCGGTACATCAAGTACTCGGAAAGATAAAAATACACCGATGGCAAGCATGGACCACATAAGCCCTTGCGCCACTGTAGAAATCACTAAATCTCCCATTCATTCCACCTCTGAAAAATCTCTACGGTCTTGCATTCTGTCCGTCGTAGAGGTAAAGCTTTCTTGCCTTTTGCCATATGTCATTCGGCAATACAATGCCTAACTCTTTTGCGACAGACATATTTACAATCCAATCAGGATCCATTTGTTTTGTTATCGAAATCTCAAAAGGCTTTTTCTCTCCTTTTAAAAGTTCTGACGCTATTCTACCGCCGCTGAATCCCATGCGGTAATATTCCGCAGAAACAGACAAAAGTGCGCCCTTCTTTACCATTTCGGCATTTTCACCGATAATAGGAATTTTATAACTTCTTAAAACACTTACGATTTTTTCAAAAGAAGTTTGTATTTTTTCATCAGCCGGAATATAGACTGCATCGACGTTCCCTTTGAACTTCTTTACCTGGCTTTCTATTTCCGTGTTTTTATCAAAAGCAATTTCAAAAAGCCGGATTCCCTTTTTTTCTCCTACTTCACGGAGCATGTTCAGCTGTGTCACTGCTTCTTCATCTTCCGGATTGAATATAATACCCAAAGATTTCACAGGAAAAATTTTTGATGCCATTCGTACCTGGTTCAATATCAGAGGCATATCGCCAATTCCAGTCAAATTATATTTGTCCTCAAAAGCAGGTTCACTCTTCATCTGAAATGCACCGACTCCTACAACAGGAATCACTTCAGTTTCTTTGACTACAGCTTTTGTCGCTTCTGTGCCAACAGAAATAATTAAGTCGGGTTTTTCATGCACTATTTTTTTCGCCTGTGTTTCCATTTGCATGAGATTCCCTTGGCCATTGATTATTTCCAGATGGATATTCTTTTTCTCCGTAAATCCTTTAGATTCTAAAGCAGCTATGATTCCCTGTTTCATTTTCTCATGTACAGGAAAAGAGTTTTCCTGAAAAAGAGTAACCTGATACATGCTTTTATGAGGAACTGGTTTTATTTTTTGTTTTGCTTCAGAATTAACATGAACGATAAATATAAATATTGCGGCCGCAATCACTGCTAAAAGCAATGATAAGCGCCAATACCGCCTGATTGCGGTCATTCTTTTATCCTTTCTCTTCTACTTAAATCAATTCCGCTCTTTCTAAAACCGCCTGCGGAATTTTTATGCCTAATCTTTCCATTTCCGCTTTATTAATATATAATCCGGATTTATCAGCGCCTTCAACAGGAATATCTTTGATTTGCTTTTTCCCTTCCAAGATATCGGCTGCCATCAATCCTGCCTTATGTCCGATGTCATAAAAGCTGATTGATTCCGACGCAAGTACACCGGATCTTACATGTCCGACTTCAGCACCGTAAACCGGAATTTTCTCCTTATCGGCTATTGCCATGACTGTAGGAATGGATGACGCAATTATATTGTCTGTAGGAATAAAAACGGCATCTACCTTGCCTCCTAGAAATCCCTCTGCTACCTGCTGCACATCATTTACTGAATTAACCGTCAATTCAACCAATTCTATTCCTAACGGTTCGCAGGCTTCTTTGAGCTTTTTAGCTTGAATTACGGAATTGATTTCACTGGAGTTATAAATTGTCCCCAGTTTTTTTATATTCGGTGTTATTTCTTTTATGAGCAACAACTGTTTTTCCAGCGGTCCTCGATCATTCGTACCTGTTATATTCGAATCGGGACTCTTTTCTGACTTCATCAGCTTAGCACTTTCATAATCGGAAATTGCTGTGCCTATAATGGGTATTTCAGCAGTAGCATTGGCCATCGCCTGTGCCGCCGGAGTAGAAATTGCACAGATTAAATTATACTTCCCTGACACGAACCTGTTCGCGATTGACCGTAAATTCGACTGGTCTCCCTGGGCATTTTGCTGATCAATATCAACCTTATCCTTGAGCCCTCTCTCCTCAAGTGCATCGATAAATCCTTTATTTGCCTCATCAAGAGCCGGGTGCTGTACGATTTGTACTATCCCCACCTTCAGATGTCCGTCACCTTTGGCGGTTTCCGATTCTTTTCCACACCCGCTCATACAACCGGCTATGCAGAGGCCTATCGCACCTGCCACCATCCATTTTTTCCATTTACCTACTACCATTCTGCCACGCTCCTGTTCTACAAAATACTTCAATAATAAAATTAACTTCCGTTTATTGTAGCATAAAACAAATAAATGAACCACAGAAATCAAATAACCCGTTGCAACAGCACCTTAAAATATAAAAAATACACCCCCTGGAGGAGTGTACTTATTTTGAAAATTAACCTTCGGTTTTTGCCTGAATAACTGATTTTCCTTTATAGAAACCACAAATCGGACATACATGATGAGGTAAAACCATAGCATGGCACTGTGGGCATTCTACAAGACCCGGAACGGTCAATTTCCAATTGGCACGTCTTTTATCACGACGAGATCTTGAATGTTTGCTCTTTGGTACTGGCATTTCTTGCACCTCCTTACCGATCGGACCATTTATCGTCTTCTATATTCACTAGCACTTAACTTCCCTATTATACGAGACAGAAATTTGATTGTCAATATCGGAATGATTGAAATGACAGGTTACTTCTTATCTCCAAATTCGTTCTGTATGGTATTAATAAATGCTCTGATATTTACCAACCAATCAAGAACTTTTTGCCGCGTGTACTCCGCTGCACTTTCCCCTTTTTCTGTAATGCTGTAAATACGTTTGCTTCTCCTGTCCGGCGCATCCCATTCACTGACTACATATCCTTTGCTTTCCATATAGCGGAGCACGGGATACAATTCATTAGGATTAGGACGATATACATTATTTGTACGGGTATATATTTCTTTTTCAATCTTATTCCCATAGCTGCTTTCCCTGCGTAAGATATCAAGAACAAATGTAGCGGTTAACAGCCTTTTCCATTGCTTACGCCTTACTAATTCATCGACTTCCGTTTTATAATCATCAGACAATACATTTTTTGTGCCTTTCATTATTTAATGCCTCCTTATTTTAATATAAAACGAAAAAAGTAAATATCAATCTTATCAATTTCACCTGTACTTTAAAAGTATATATGATTAATTCATATGTTACAACATAATAATAATAAATTCTAATAACTCTTTTCTATAACTTGCCCTTATTAATATCTTTTATGATGGATATTTCTTTTTATTTTTCCATTTCTTCTCCTTGTAAAACCATCATTTTCTCGTCTTTTCTCATTCTGAAAAAACGGTACACCCGTTCCGCCACCGTTTTATTCATGCCTTTCACCAAAGATAATTCTTCCATGGACGCTTTTTTCATTTCATCAAGAGAACGGAACGCATGCCACAACGCATTTCTCCGGTGAGGTCCTATTCCCGGTATATGATCCAGAATAGATTCTGTATTTCTCTTTGAAATCCATTTACGGTGGTAAGAAATAACAAAGCGATGAGCTTCATCACGAATAAATTGAAGTAAACGGAGTACCGGCTCGTGAGCATCAATAACAATCGGTTTATTACTTCCCTCTACATATATTTCTTCCATTCTCTTTGCCATACCGATAACAGGGGCGTCAATTCCACATTCGCGAATCACAGGCAATGCCGCATGAAGTTGTCCCTGCCCTCCGTCAAGGACAATCAGGTCCGGTTTGGCCCAATCTTTTTCTTTTCCATACCGTCGGTGCATAATCTCCGCCATTGATTTAAAATCATCGGGAGTGCCTTGTGTTGTTTGCAATTTAAATTTACGATATTCTTTTTTATCAGGTTTTCCATTTTCAAAAACGACCATTGCGCCGGTTGTTTCAGCTCCCTGGTTGTGAGAAATATCAAAGCATTCCATTCTTTCCGGTAACTTTGGCAGGCCGAGTAATTCCTTCAACTTTTTCAACGCACCTTGCTCGCGTGCATCCCGGTATTCCCATTGCAGTTTTTTATCTGACAGATATTTCATGGCATTCGTCTTTGCCATTTCTTTCAAGCGCCTTTTGAACCCTCTTTCAGGTACATAAATTTTGACTTCGCTCCCACGCATACGGGAAAGCCAACTCTCCAGCAAAAGATGCTCCCCCGGCAGGACAGGAAGAATTAATTCTTTGGGAACAGCCGTCTGACGTCCTCCATAAAAATCTTTTATAAAAGCAGTCATAACCGCATCATCTGGCTCGCTGACGGTGTCTGCTATACTGAAATTTTCTTTCCCTATCATTTTCCCGTATCGTATATAAAATATCTCAAGACCGACATGATTATCCTGTCTCGCCATGCCTACTACATCAAAATCCCCTTCTTTAGCCACTATATTTTGCTTTTGCCGGACCTGTTCGACCGCTTTTAACTGGTCTCTATATAGCGCTGCTTTTTCGAAATCCAGATGGGTAGCCGCTTCAGTCATACGCTCCCGGATATCTTTTGTCAGCGATGTATTTTTCCCTTCAAATAAATCACATATACTCGTTACATACCCCTTATATTCTTCCTCTGTACACAAATTTCCACAGGGGGCACAGCACAAATTCATGTGATACTGCAGACATGGCCTTTGTACTTTCATACTGCGGCAGGTACGTACAGGATACAGTTTCCTGATTAAACTCAATGTTTTCCTGAGACTTCCCACATCTGTAAAAGGTCCGAAATATTTTGCTTTATCATCTCTTCTTATGTTACGGGTAATAAAAATACGGGGCCATTTTTCTTGTACGGTAATCTTCACATATGGATAAGACTTATCATCACGTAAGGAAATATTATATTTCGGATGAAGTTCTTTAATCAGGTTACATTCTAAAATCAAAGCTTCCATCTCAGTCGCAGTCATCGTAATATCTAAATCATCGGCATGACGAATCATCGCTGCCACCTTCGGTGACCGCTTCTTATCTGCCCTTACATACGAGCGGACTCTGTTCCTCAGGTTAACAGCCTTGCCTACGTATATAACACGACCATTTTTATCTTTCCAGCGATAAACTCCCGGCGAACCGGGAAGTCTTTCCACTTTCGCCCGAATTTTATCATTAACGTCAATCATTTCATGTTCCCTTCATCAGTCTTTTTGTTCTTTCTATAACCGGCTGTAAATACTCTCCCGTATATGATTTTTTTACTTTGCAAATATCCTCGGGAGTTCCTACAGCAACTACTTCTCCACCGCGATTTCCGCCTTCCGGTCCCAAATCAATAATGTAATCTGCTACCTTTACGACATCTAAATTATGTTCAATAACAACCACCGTATTCCCTTGATCTACCAGTTTTTGAAGAATAATAAGTAATTTTCTTATATCCTCACTATGAAGGCCAGTCGTCGGCTCATCAAGTATATACAGCGTATTCCCGGTTCCCCGTCGCATCAGTTCAGTCGATAATTTCACCCGTTGTGCTTCTCCGCCGGACATTGTTGTTGCCGGTTGTCCCAAATGAATGTATCCTAAGCCTACTTCTTGCAAAGTTTTTAATTTACGCAAAATCTTGTCATGATTTTCGAAAAAAGGAACCGCTTCTTCTACAGTCATATTTAATACATCAGAGATATTTTTACCTTTGTACCTGACTTCCAGAGTTTCTCTGTTATAACGTGCACCATGGCAAACTTCACAAGGCACATATACATCAGAAAGGAACTGCATTTCTATTTTTATAATCCCATCTCCATGGCAGGCCTCGCAACGACCTCCTTTGACATTAAAACTGAATCTTCCCGGCTTATACCCCCGCATTTTAGCTTCAGAGGTCTGGCTGAAAAGTTCACGTATATCAGTAAATAATCCGGTATATGTGGCAGGGTTTGATCTGGGTGTTCTTCCGATAGGCTGCTGATCTATATTAATGATTTTATCAATATATTCAGCGCCCTCTATAGATGTGTATTCCCCTGCCCCATAAGAAGTTTGATTTTTTAAATTTGACAGTCCTTGAAATAATATTTCATTCACCAAGGTGCTCTTCCCTGAGCCGGACTCTCCTGTAACAACGGTAAATGCTCCTAAAGGAAATTTTACATTGATGTCTTTAAGGTTATGCTCTCTGGCCCCATTAATCGTAATAAACATTCCATTTCCTTTTCTTCTTTTTTGGGGAAGCGGAATGTATTTATTCCCTTTCAAATACTGGCCCGTCAGTGATTTCTCTACTTTTTCAACAGACTCTACAGTCCCCTCTGCAACAACATGTCCTCCATTTTCACCGGCACCGGGACCGATATCGACAATCCAGTCAGCTGCACGAATTGTATCCTCATCATGCTCAACAACAATCAATGTATTTCCTAAATCTCTCATTCCTTTAAGTGTAGCTAAAAGCTTATCATTATCTCTCTGGTGCAATCCGATAGACGGTTCATCCAGGATGTATAGAACCCCGACTAGCCCCGATCCGATTTGTGTTGCCAGACGAATTCGTTGTGCTTCCCCGCCGGAGAGCGTAGTTGCCGTTCTTCCCAATGTCAGATAATCTAAACCTACATTAACTAAAAAAGTAAGCCTGTTATGTATTTCAGAAAGAATCTGGCTTGCTATTATCTGTTCTTTTTCTGTCAGTTCCACCTGTTCAAGAAAGGTAAGCAAATCTGAAACCGACATATCGGAAAGCTCGGCTATGTTCTTTCCGCCCACCATAAAGGCAAGACTTTCCGGACGCAGTCGGGCTCCATGACAGATAGGACAAGGTTTTGCTACCAAAAAATTGGCAAGCGTTTCTTTCATCTTATCTGTCCATGCTTCCGTATAACGTCTCTTTGTCATCGGGAGAAGTCCTTCAAATGCCCTTTCATAGGATTTGGTCTCGCCCTCAAGATTCGTATAGTTAAAAGAAAGCAGCTCTTCCCCACCGGACTGCAATTCTTTTTGTGCTTTCGCCGGTAAATCATTGTAGCAGCAATCAATTGTCAGGCCATACGATTTTAGAAATGCATCCAACTGCTTATAAAGCCAGCTTTCTTTATTATATGGAAATGGTCGTATGGCTCCCAGGCGAAAAGAAACTTCGTGATTGGGAATAATACGTCCGAAATCTGCTTCTAACGAGGCTCCCAGTCCGGTGCAAGCGGGACAAGCGCCGAAGGGATTGTTAAATGAAAAAATGCGCGGTACCGGCTTAGGTAAAGAGATACCGCAATCAGGACAAGCAAAATGAGAACTGAATATATAATCCTCTCCGTCTATTACGGAAGCAATCATCATCCCGTCACCCAGCTTGAGTGCCGCCTCTACCGAATCGGTCAATCTTTTTTTTATATTTTCCTTGATAATAATTCTGTCTACCACTACCTCGATGGTATGTTTTTTATTTTTTTCTAAATCAATCGTATCTGACAAAGAATATACTACTTTGTCTATACGAACTCTTACATATCCTTCTTTGCGCAGTTCTTCTAAAAGTTTTTTATGTGTTCCTTTCTTACTGACCGCTACCGGACCCAAAATCATTAATTTGGTTCGCTCTCCTAAAGCCGCAAGAGCATCTACCATTTGATCTACAGTCTGCCGTTGAATCCTTTTCCCGCAATGAGGACAAAAAGCACGACTGGCATGCGCAAAAAGCATACGTAAATAGTCATGGATTTCTGTCACGGTACCAACAGTAGAACGAGGATTATGACTTGTTGACTTTTGATCAATTGAAATAGCCGGGGAAAGGCCTTCTATTTTATCAATATCCGGCTTGTTCATTTGTCCCAAAAATTGCCGGGCATACGCGGAAAGAGACTCTACATATTTTCTCTGCCCTTCCGCATAAATAGTATCGAAAGCCAATGAAGATTTTCCCGATCCCGAAAGTCCGGTGAACACGATTAATTTATTTCTCGGAAGTGTTAAATTTATATTTTTCAGATTGTTCTGACGTGCTCCCTGTATAGTAATTCCTTTTTCCATCTTTTCCCTTTCTTTATCAAATCCGTTTCTTCCGCGGTTTATGAATTCTATGAATTTGGCTCGCCTGTCTTTTCAATGCCGTTTCTGCACGAGATCCGTGTCTGTCTGTCCATTGTTGCTTATATTTGGAAAGCTCATCTCTCCATTTCGCCGCTTCTTCAAATTCCAGATTTTTAGAGGCTCTTTTCATATTTTTTTCCGCAGTTTTCATTTTTTTATATAAAGCTTCATCAGTTAAATTTTCCGTTTCGCCCGAACTGTTATTTCCATACTTTTCTTCCTCTTCATTGATAATCGTAAGATCAATGAGATTTTTAACTTTCTTATTTATTGTTTTAGGAATAATATGATGTTCTGTGTTATATGCCTGCTGAATGGAACGTCTGCGGTTTGTTTTTTCTATAGCATATTTCATCGATTTTGTAATTCTGTCAGCATACATAATGACATGGCCGTGTGCATTTCTTGCTGCTCTGCCGATAACCTGAATCATCGACGTATCATTTCTTAAAAATCCTTCTTTATCAGCATCCAAGATTGCAACCAATGATACTTCCGGCATATCCAACCCCTCACGGAGTAAATTAATTCCTACAAGAACATCAAAAACACCGGCACGTAAATCCCGTATAATTTCTGCTCTTTCAATGGTCGCTATATCAGAGTGAAGATACCGAACCTTGACACCGGCTTCGGAGAGAAAATCGGTCAAATCTTCTGCCATCTTTTTTGTTAATGTGGTAATCAATACACGTTCATTACGGTCTTCTCTCTTATGAATTTCTCCCAACAAATCATCCATTTGCCCTTCAATAGGTCTGACCTCTATGCTGGGATCAAGCAAGCCCGTGGGACGGATGATTTGTTCTGCTATATTTGTCTGTACTCCCATTTCATAAGGACCGGGTGTTGCCGATACATAAATAATCTGATTAATCCGTTCTGTAAACTCCTCAAAAGTAAGAGGCCTGTTATCCAAAGCACTCGGCAATCTGAATCCATAATCCACAAGAGTATGTTTTCTTGACCGGTCACCATTATACATAGCATGAAGCTGCGGAACTGTAATATGGGATTCGTCAACCATTATGAGAAAATCTTCGGGAAAATAATCAAGAAGAGTAAACGGCGGATCTCCGGGCAGGCGGGCGGACATGTGGCGGGAATAATTTTCTATTCCTGAGCAATATCCGACTTCCTGCATCATTTCAAGATCGTAGTTGGTTCTCTGTTCTAATCGTTGCGCCTCCAAAATACGGTCCTGTCCCCGTAATTCTTTTAACCTGTCTTCCAGTTCTGCCTCGATACTGGTCATCGCCTTTTTTAACTTTCCCGATGTCGTCACATAATGGGAGGCAGGAAATATTCCTATATGATCTCTTTCTGAAACAACATCCCCTGTTAAAACATCAAATTCTGAGAGTGAATCTATTTCATCGCCGAACATTTCAATCCGAACAGCCACATTATTGGCAGATGCGGGAAAAACATCAATGGTGTCTCCTCTCACGCGAAAAGTATCTCTCGTGAAATTTAAATCATTTCGCAAATATTGCATTTCTACAAGACGAGATAAAATTTGCTCTCTTGTAATTTCTTCTCCCGGACGTAATGATAAGCCCATCGTGCTGTAATCTTCCGGGTCGCCCAATCCATATATACAAGATACGGAAGCAACAATAATTACATCTTTTCTCTCAAAAAGAGCCATTGTCGCCGAGTGACGAAGACGGTCAATTTCTTCATTGCGCGATGAATCTTTTTCAATATATGTATCTGTTTGGGGAATATAAGATTCGGGCTGATAGTAGTCGTAATAGCTGACAAAATAATAAACTGCATTATCCGGGAAAAAATCTTTAAATTCACTGGCAGTTTGGGCAGCTAATGTTTTATTAGGTGAAATAATTAAAGTCGGTCTTTGCACCTGTTCGATTACTTTTGCCATCGTAAATGTTTTTCCTGTACCTGTTGCCCCTAGCAGAACCTGTGCCCAGTGTCCGTTCTTGAGACCGTTTACTAAAGAACTCACTGCCTTAGGTTGATCTCCTGTCGGCTTGAAAGGTGCTGACAACCGGAATGGAGTTTCTTGCCCGGGATATTGTCTTTTCACTCTTGAATAATCCATTACGCATTTCCTTACATAATTTATAAATCCAAATGTGTCCTATTAAAAATCTCTTTATAATTATTATATCGTTTTATTTCGATATTGTATAGAAATACATAAAAACAGAGGTCACTAAGACCCCTGTTTTTTCTGATTACATCTAAAGTATCAAAAATACCTTTTTAAAAAATAAATTATTCCGCCTACTGCTAATATAGCCAGCCCCCAAAGAAGGAAAAACCAGACAATAATAAAGCCTGCCGCCAAAAATGCAAGAATCCCCAAAACACCCAGTACTTTTTTCCACCACGGCAATTCATTTAGTCGAATCGTTTTTATACGTATAAAAGGAGTTTCTTCGTGAAGATTCTCTTTTTCTCCTTTTTCGTTGAGAGTTACTCCATCATAATCTCTTATGTCTGTTTCCGACATAGTGCGGGGTTCTTGAGCATTTTCTCCCTGATTGTCATAAGTACTCATAATTGAGAAAGCTTTTGGGACAAAAGTTGGTTAACAACCTGGGGATTTGCCTGCCCTTTGGTCATTTTCATAATTTGCCCTACCAATGCTCCTATTGCCTTTTTCTTACCGGCTTTAAAATCTGTAACTGCCTGGGGATGTGCTTCAATCACCTGCATTACAATCCCCTCCAGTTCACCGGTATCACTAATTTGTACCAGTCCTTGTTCTTCAATGATTTTTTCCGGTGTACCGCCGTTTTTCCACATCTCGGCAAAAACTTTTTTAGCAATTTTGCCTGAAATCGTCCCTTTTTCAATAAGCACTAACAAATCTGCCAGATGAACAGGTTTCACTTTGGCTTCGGATATTTCAATACTATTGGTAGAAAGCTGACTTGCCAACTCTCCCATAATCCAATTCACTGCTGTTTTAGGATCTGCTCCTTCAGTGACCATAGCCTCAAAATAATCGGCCCTGTTCTTATCATTAGTTATGGAGTCTGCATCTTCGGAAGATAATTTATAATCTGACATATAACGTTCTTTTCTTGCATCAGGAAGCTCCGGTAACCCTTTACGTATTTCTTCTATGTATTCCTCACTCACCGTAAACGGAACAAGGTCCGGTTCCGGAAAATACCGATAATCATTAGCTTCCTCTTTAGATCTCATACTTTTTGTTACATTTTCTTTTTCATCCCAAGTTCTCGTTTCCTGGATAATAGTTCCACCCTCTTCAAGAATCTTGGCTTGGCGCAAGGCTTCGTATTCAATAGCCTTTTCAACGCCCTTAAAAGAATTGATATTTTTAATTTCTGTCTTTGTCCCCAATTCCTTTTGCCCTACAGGACGGACAGAAACATTGGCATCACACCGCAGACTTCCCTCTTCCATGCGGCAATCCGATATACCTACATACTGAAGAATAGCACGCATTTTTTCCATATAAGCAACAGCTTCTTTTGCCGACCTCATATCCGGCTCAGATACAATTTCCAAAAGAGGTGTTCCCGTACGGTTATAATCTACCAAAGAGTAATCCGAATCGGTAATGGATACTCCATGATGTACCAATTTCCCCGCATCTTCTTCCATATGGGCACGAGTAATACGGATGTGTTTCTTCTCTCCATTTACTTCTACATCTAAATAGCCCGGACCGCATATAGGTAAGTCGAACTGAGAAGTTTGAAAGTCCTTCGGCAAATCCGGATAATAATAATTTTTACGGTCAAACTTACTGAAACGTGAAATTTCACAATTGAGTGCCAGCCCTGCACGAACCGCGTACTCCAAAACTTTTTTATTTAATACGGGAAGTACACCCGGCAAACCTAAGCAGACAGGGCATACATTTGTATTTGGTGCTTCCCCAAAAGAAGTTTTACAACCGCAAAAGATTTTTGTTTGGGTCTTCAGCTCCGTATGTACTTCTAATCCTATAACTGCCTCGTATTTCATTATAGCTCTCCTTTCGGTGCTGTTTTGGTAAATTGCGGATTTCCCTGCTCAAATGTATAAGCGGCACGTAGAATTTTTTCTTCTCCCAGTGCAGGCCCGATAAGTTGCATACCAAGCGGCATACCATCTTTAAATCCCACAGGAATACTGATAGCCGGCGCACCAATAAGATTAACCGGAACCGTACAAATATCTTCCATATAAAGAGCTAACGGATCGGAAAAAGCACCAAACTTAAAAGCAGCTCCTGAAGCAGATGGTGCTATCAGAACATCACATTTCTCAAAAGCCTGTTCAAACTCCTGTTTCAAAAGTGTACGAACCTTCAGTGCTTTTAAATAATAGGCATCATAATATCCTGCTGACAAAACATAATTGCCGAGCATAATACGCCGTTTTACCTCTTCGCCGAACCCGGTACTCCGCGTCTTGATATACATATCAATAATATCTTTTCCCGGTGCACGATATCCAAAGCCGACCCCGTCATAGCGGGACAGATTTGAACTTGCTTCTGCGGGAGCAATGATATAGTAAACGGAAACACCGCCGGTTATATGGGGAATAGAGACATCTATTATTTCCGCTCCTTCTTTTTCATAGTAAGATAATGCACTCTTGATTGCCTGTTTAGTTTCTTCACGGATTCCTTCTCCGAAAAATTCACGAGGTACCCCTATGCGCATACCCTTTACATCATTTACAAGTGCCTTTTTATAATCCTTATCTTCTTGCGGAATCGATGTTGAATCTTTTGCATCATGTCCTGCAATTGCATTTAAAACTATAGCCGCATCTGTTACATCTTTCACAAGAGGTCCGATTTGGTCCAAGGAAGAAGCAAATGCTAAAAGTCCATAGCGGGAAACAAGTCCGTATGTCGGTTTCAATCCTACAATTCCGTTGAAGGCTGCGGGTTGTCTGATAGATCCGCCTGTATCGGATCCCAATGCCCAGACAGCTTCCGTAGCAGCTACAGCCGCTGCACTCCCACCGGAGGAGCCTCCCGGAACACGCGAAGTATCCCAAGGATTATGTGTCGGACCAAAGTAAGAGTTCTCTGTGCTGCTTCCCATGGCAAATTCATCTAAGTTAACTTTACCGGCAGAAATATAATCTTGCGTTTTTAATTTTTCTATTACCGTCGCATTATAAGGAGCTATAAAGTTTTCAAGCATTTTTGACGCAGCAGTACAAGGTTGTCCTTTGATGCAGATATTATCTTTTATCGCCCCGGGAATCCCTGCTATATCAGAAATCGTTTCCCCGGCTGCTATCTTTTCATCCACCTTTTTAGCTGTTTGTAAAGCTTCTTCATCATTAGTAGATAAAAATGCATGAATATCATTTTCAATATCATTTCTATGACGGATTAACTGTTTGGTCAATTCCACAGCTGACATTTCTTTTTTTACCAGTTTTTCATGAAGCTCATGAATTGTATATCCCACGATGACCCCCCCCTTATATAATTTTAGGCACTTTAAAATAACCGTCTTCTTTTTCCGGTGCATTCAAAAGTGCTTCTTCATTGGTAAAAGATTTATGTGGTTCATCTTCACGCATGACATTATATTGTTCGACAGCATGTGCAGTAGGATTTACATTTTCTGTATCATATTGATTCAGTTCTTCCATATGACTCAAAATGCTATTCATAGACTCACGCATTTTTTCCAAATCCCCGGGTTCAAACTCGAGCCTGGAAAGAAGTGCTATTTTTTCTGCCTCTTCTGTAGTAATTTTCATACTTAAACTCCTTTATAAAAGATTTTAATTCCAAATACGATTTTATTATAACATAGCCTTAACGAAGATGGCTTCAGAGAATACAAAGGGAGAATAAGTCTGCAGTTGTAATAAAAAGGAGCGGCTGTCATTCCGCTCCTTTTTATTACATTTATTTTTCCCCTATCCCTGCACGGGCCAAAAATCCCGTTTCACTTAAAACCGGAATGCCTCTTTCTTCTGCTTTTTTAAGCTTACTTCCGGCCTCTTCACCGGCTATAACTAAAGTGGTGGAATTAGTAACAGAACTTTGCGTTGTGCCTCCCAGTTTTTTTATTAAATCAGATGCTTCTCTACGTCCCATAAAATTCAATTTCCCCGTTAAAACGACAATTTCTCCCAAGAAAGCGTCTCCTTGTTTTTCTTCTTTCAGATTTTTGGTAATAACACCTGCCTCTTTTAATTTTTCAAGAATTATCAGGTTTTGTTCATCACGGAAATAACTATACAAGCTTTGGGCAATGACTTTTCCTATTCCTTCTGTTTGTTGTATTTTCTCTACAGAAGCTTCTGATATGTTTTCGAGTGATTGGAACCGAGAAGCAATCAATTCCGCTCCCTTCTCCCCCAGAAAACGTATACCTAAACCAAAAAGAAGCTTGGCAAGACCCCTTTCTTTGCTGTTTTGTATGGATAAAACAAGTTTTTTTGCACTTTTTTCACCCATTCTTTCCATCCGACGTATATCGTCCTCTTTTAAAAAATACAGATCCGCCGGGTCTTTTACCAAATCATAAGCCAATAGGTTATCCACAATCGCCGGACCGAGACCCTCAATATTCATGGCATTGCGCGATGCAAAATGAATCAGTTTTTCTCTGATAATACCTCCGCACTGTGGATTTACACAGCGGACGGCAGCTTCTTCGTCTACTCTGTGTACAGGCCTTCCACAGACAGGACATTCTCCGGGCATTACAAACTCTTTTTCGGTTCCGTTTCTTTTATCTTTCAGTACGGTAGCAACTTCGGGAATAATCTCGCCGGCTTTATAGATCTTCACCGTATCTCCTACACGTATATCTTTTTCACGGATAAAGTCTTCATTATGAAGAGTCGCTCTTTTTACGGTTGTTCCCGCCAAATGAACAGGTGACAAATCTGCAGAGGGCGTAAGAACTCCTGTACGTCCCATGGTAATAACAATATTTTCTACTTTTGTGATTACTTCTTCCGGCGGATATTTAAAAGCAATTGCCCATTTAGGATCTTTAACCGTAGTCCCTAATTTTTCCTGTTGGTTAAAATCATTGACCTTGATAACCATTCCGTCTGTATCATAACCGAGCTCTTTTCTCTTCAGTTCCCACTCGTTTACTCCCGAAATGACACCTTCAATAGATTCCCATTTTTTATAATGCGGATTCACTCTGAAATGAAATTCTTTCAACTGTTTTAAAAGCTGTTCCTGGGTGTGAACATCAAGTCCTTCCGTCTCACCCAACGCATAGGCGAAAAAATCAAGACTTCTTCCTGCCGTAACTTTGGGATCCAGCTGCCTCAGTGATCCTGCCGCTGCATTTCTGCAATTTGCAAAAGGCATCATACCGGCTTCATCACGTTGTTCATTTAAGGTAATGAAACTTTTGCGGGGCATATACACTTCCCCTCTTACTTCCATATAAGAAGGAGCATTTTCGATGTACAAAGGAATTGTTTTTATCGTTTTAATATTAGAAGTAACATCTTCCCCTACTCTGCCGTCTCCACGAGTTACTCCTTGTACTAAAACGCCGTTTTTATAAATCAAATTCATTGATAAGCCATCAATTTTAAGCTCTGTGATATATTCAACCGATTCTCCGGGAAGGCCGTTTTTTACCCGTATATCAAATGCACGAAGCTCTTCTGCACTAAATGCATTAGCAAGACTTAGCATAGGTTTTGTAAATTTAACCTTATCAAAAGCATCCGATGCCTTTCCACCGACACGCTGCGTAGGGGAATCGGACGTGATAATTTCCGGATATGCCGCTTCCAAATCAACTAATTCCCTATAAAGCTTGTCAAACTCAAAATCACTGATTTCAGGCTTATCAAGGACGTAATATAAGTAACTGTGATATCTCAATTCTTTTCTGAGTAATTCTGCCTTTTTCTCGATTTCTTCCGTTGCCATTTCAATCCTCTTTCTCAATGGGGGCAAACGCCACCATTACTTGACGAATTTGATTTCCCGGAAAGGATAATTTCAGCATCATATTCTTCCCGGCACCGGATACCTCAATAACTTCCCCTTTACCCCACATACGGTGAGACACTTTATCTCCCACTTGCCAATCAAACCGGGCTTTAACACTTTTCTTAACAACCGGTTTATGAAAATCAGATGCTTCTGAAAGTGCCCATTTGCTCCTTTGCTGCATATCATTTCTTATATAAGTCCGCCGTTTGACTTCATTTTTATTTACATGTACCTCATTCATTAAATCCGGCGGAATTTCATCTAAAAAACGGCTGGCTATATACGGTTTTAATTCCCCGTACATAGTACGCATATTTGATGTTGAAATATAAAGCTTTTCTTTTGCCCTGGTAATTGCCACATAGCAAAGACGACGCTCTTCTTCCAGTGCCGTTGAATCCATCAATGACCTGACTCCCGGAAATATTCCTTCATCCATACCCGGCAAAAATACAACAGGAAATTCCAATCCCTTAGCACTATGCATTGTCATTAAGGTAACACGATCCTCCTGCTCCTCAAAGCTGTCGACATCATTGACCAGTGCAACTTTTTCAAGAAATTCCGGTAAGCCGCCATCCGGCATTTCATGGGCAAAATCTTTAGCTACATTAAGTAATTCTCCCAGGTTTTCCTCTCTGCTTTGCGACTGCGGATCTTTACTTTCCCGAAGCATGCTTATATAACCGGTATCTTTTATGATTTTTTGAATCAAATCAAAAACATCACATTCCGTGGCTGCATTTAATAAATTAAAAATGAGTGCACTGAATTCCTGTAATTTAAGCTTTGCCGAAGCGGAAATATCAGCTTCCTCAATATTCATAATACTTTCAAACATGGATATATTTTTGGCGTCAGCAAAATTATTTAATTTTTGTATAGTCACCTGCCCTATTCCCCGCTTAGGCGTGTTAATGACTCTCATTAAACTTATATTATCCCTAAAATTTGCTATCAGCTTCAGATATGCCAGGATATCTCTGATTTCAGCACGGTCATAAAATCTTGTGCCGCCGACCATTGTATAGGCAATTCCTCTCTTAACCATGCTTTCTTCTATCACACGGGATTGGGCGTTCATGCGGTATAATACCGCCATACTTCCATAAGGAACATCATTTTCACGATGCTCTTTCATCATTGTCTCTACAATAAAGTCCGCTTCCCCATGTTCATCTTCAGATACATACTTTTGTATCGCTTCTCCGGTATTATTTTCTGTCCATAAATTCTTTGCCGGACGGTCTATATTATTTTTTATAACCGCATTGGCTGCATCAAGAATAGTGCGGGTTGAACGATAATTTTGTTCCAATTTAATAATTTTGGCATTCGGATAATCTTTTTGAAAATCCATAATATTTCTTAAATCGGCACCACGCCATGAATAGATACTCTGATCCGCATCTCCCACTGCACAAATATTCTGCCGTTTCCCTGCTATGTATTTAGCCATTAAGTATTGTGCATGATTTGTATCTTGGTATTCATCAATCAGAATATAACCAAACCGTTTTTGCCACCGGTTTCGTATTTCTTCTTGGGATAAGAGCTTTGTGGTAACAAAAAGAAGATCATCAAAATCCAGTGCATTATTTTGCTTCATATAGCGGTCATATAAGTCATAAACATCCGCCACTTTTTCACTGTAAAAATTTCCACCCGTTTCCTTTCTGAAATCTTCCGGTCCCTGAAGTGCATTTTTTGCATTGGAAATACGGGCCTGTATACTCTTGGGCGGATATTGTTTGTCATCCAAATTCAATTCTTTCAGTATATTTTTTATCAACTGTTTGGAATCATCCGAATCATAGATTGTAAATCTGTCCGTATACGTAGAATAACCTTTGATTTCCCGTCGGAGAAACCGAGCACCAAAAGAATGAAAGGTATACATCCAAATTTTTTCCGCATCGTTTCCTACCAAATTATGGACTCGCTCTCTCATTTCCTGAGCTGCTTTGTTCGTAAATGTAATAGCCAATATTTCATGCGGAGAAATTCCTTGTTCAAGCATATAAGCAATCCGGCAGGTTAAGGCCTTTGTCTTCCCCGACCCGGCTCCGGCCATGATAAGAACCGGACCGTCAATTTGCCGGACCGCTTTCTTCTGCTCTGCATTTAATGTATCCAAATAATTCATATCGTTATTTCCTCACAAAAAGAAACTCATGTTTTCCTAAATCCACCCTAAAAGAAAAACTCATATAGGACATTGCCGTCTATGAGTTTTCCCCTTCTGCTATATTATTCGTTATAAGCTGCCAACAGTGGCGGAGCCACTTGTTTCTTTCTTGACATCACCTTGGGAAGATATAGCGCTTTGTTTTCAGCTTTTGTGCGAAAAGCCTTTTCTGCTATGATTTCCGCACCGTCTGTATACCATAAGAATGTGTCTTCTGCCAAAATATCGGTAACCATAAGATATGAGGCTTCATATCCGTGCTCTGATTTAATCGTTTCCAATTCTTTTAATATGTCAATCTTTTTTGCATTAATAGGATTTAAATCCATAACGGAAATCTGACCTATTGTAAAAACTTTTCCTCCTGCAGTGAACTCTTTTGTATCATTTCTTGCCAACTTAGAAACCGGATAATCAGATATGTCCGCCCCTGCTTTCAACATTTCCATTCCGTATTTTTCATAATCTACACCGGCAATTTCAGCCAATTCCCGGACTGCTTCTTTATCTTCTTCCGTCGTTGTTGGTGAACGGAAAAGCACCGTATCGGAAATGATAGCAGACAGCATCATTCCCGCAATTTCTTTTGACGGTTTAACTCCATACTGCTTATATAAACCATAAATGACAGTGTTAACACATCCTACCGGACGTATCAGTATAAATATCGGATTTTCCGACTCAAAATCACCCATACGATGGTGATCGATAATTTCAATAACTTCCGCATCATCCATACCATCTAAGGTTTGTTTCGATTCATTATGATCAACAAGAATAACCTTTTGTTTTTCGTCTTCCGGATTTTTTCTTTTTAAAGATGTAACTAATTCCGGAGCTTTCAACCCGAAATAATCCAGTGCAAATTGTGATTCTTTATTTACTTCTCCGGCTCTGATCCCCACGGCATCCATTCCAAGTTCACGTTTTAAGTAGGAATAACTGAGTGCCGATGCAATGCTGTCGGTGTCCGGAGACTTATGTCCCGTTACAAATACTCTGCTCATATAAATTCTCCTTCACTTTATCTTTTTCATAAAATTTTACTTTCTCATTATATCATATTTTTATCTGCCATTATAAAAAAACAACTCTCGCAAAATACGAGAGTTGTTAGATCCATTTCAATTCTTTAGTCTATTCTTCAACCGGCTTTTGTTTATGATTTCTTCCTCCGATATGAAAATTCTCAATGAGAACAAAAAGCATCGGTACAATAAAAATTTGGAATATTGTAGCAGAGAGAACCCCAAAAACAACGGCAATCCCCATCTCAGACCTGGAATTAGCCCCGGCCCCTGTAGATAAAGCCAACGGAATATTTCCAAGTATGAAAGCCAGTGATGTCATCAATATAGGACGAAGACGAATCTTTGAGGCTTCTATAGCCGCTTCCAATGCGTCCATTCCCGCATCAGTACGCACTTTTGCATATTCTACAATCAGAATAGCGTTTTTGGCAGCCAGTCCGATAATTGTCAGCAGTCCGATTTGGAAATAAATGTCATTATACACAGTGAACAACCATGCCGCCAGACATGCCCCGAAAAAACCGGTCGGCATACCGAAAATAACGACAAGCGGCACTTTCCAACTTTCATAGAGAGCCGCCAATGAAAGGAACACGAAGAGCATGCCCAAAGATAACGCATAAATCGTTTTTCCGCTCGCTTCACGTTCTTGTGCTGATGATTCTGCAAAAGCATAACCATATCCGTTCGGTAATACTTCATTTGCCACTTCTTCCAATGCATTTAACGCTTCACCAGAAGAGTATCCGTCTGCCTGGCTTCCGCCAATCTTGACCGCCAGAAAATTATTATATCTCGTAATAACCGAAATGGCATTTGATTTTTTAGGAGTAATAAAAGTACTGATCGGTACCATATTTCCTTTATTATCACGGACGGTAAGAAATTTATTATCTTCCGGACTCATGCGATAATCAATATCCGCCTGTGCAACCACCTTAAAATTGCGCCCATAAGCAGTAAAATCATTAATCTGTACAGAACCGTAATATACCTGGAGTGCCGTAAATATATCCCCCACATTCACACCGCTCTTCTGTGCTTTCTCCCGGTCTACATCAAAATTATAAGAGGGGGTATCCATACGGAATGTAGTATATGCCATCTTAATTTCCGGTCTTTGGTTGGCCGCTTGTAAAAATCTCCCAATAACGGCCTGCATATTTTCCGTTGAATCTCCATTCTTATTTTGGATATACATGGAGAATCCGCCGGAAGCGCCCAACCCCGGAATAGGCGGAGGATTCATTGCCATGACAGATACTTCCGGATGTACGGCATTGAAAGCAAATGCTTTGGCTATAACTGCATTAATTTGTTCTGATGAATCCGTTCTTTCTTCCCAAGGCTTCAGCTTAATAAAAGATAGCCCGGCATTCGGTTTTTGCCCTCCCGATAAAATATCAAAACCCGTCACTCCCATTGCTTCCTGGACGCCGGGGATTTCTTTCATATATTTCAGATAATCGGTAATCGCCGCATTTGTTCTGACATTGACCGCCCCCTCTGGCAATGAAAACGAGGTTATAAAATAACCGTTATCTTCTTGCGGTAAAAAAGCAGTCGGCAAAGTAATAAACAGAGCTACCGATGCAATGGACAATCCCAGAAGAACAGCCATCGGAGCTATGATTCTGTTCCCCATTTTTTTGAGAAAATGACCATAGGATTCTATCATTCGATCAAAGTAATCATTAAATCTATCCCAAAACTGCTGAATAGAACTCCGTCTTTGTTCTTTTCCCGGTACATGAAGCATTCCTGCGCAAAGTGCCGGCGTCAGAGATAATGCAACAAAGGCTGAAATCAAAACCGATACCGTAATGGTCAGTGCAAATTGCTTGTAAAGAATCCCCATGATTCCGCCAAGAAAAGCAACAGGCACGAAAACAGCAGCCAAAACAATAGCAACACCGATAACAGGGCTTTGTACTTTTTCCATAGCCACCATAGTTGCTTTTAGCGGCGACAAATGATTATACCGCATTTCATATTCGACTGCTTCAATAACCACGATAGCATCATCCACTACAAGACCTATCGCTAAAACCATAGCAAACAATGTCAATGTATTAATTGTAAATCCCAAAACAGCAAATGAAGCAAACGTCCCCAATAATGATACCGGTACGGCAATCATAGGAATTAATGTCGATCTCCAGTTTTGTAAGAAAACGTAGACAATAATTCCTACAATAATAAGCGCCTCCATGAAAGTCTGCAAGACCTCTTTAATAGACGCATAAACGAAATCCGTATTGTCCACGGAAATACGATAGTCCATATCATCCGGAAACGTTTTCCTGTCTTCTTCCAATTTTGCTTTGATTTGATTAATCGTATCAATGGCATTTGCATCATCGGTTAAAGAAAATGCTACAACAGAAGCGGCATTTTCTCCCAATCGCGCAATAAAATCATAGCTTTTCGCATCCAACTGAATACGTGCCACATCTTTTAAACGCAGCATACTTCCGTCTTGATTGGTTCGTACCACTATATCACCAAATTCTTGCTCGGTAAGCAGACGACCTTTAACGGTAACAATATATTGGAATGCCTGATTTTTATTGACCGGTGCAGTTCCTATATTCCCTGCTGCCACTTGCTGGTTCTGCGTTTTTACGGCAGCAATGACCTCCGTGGCGGAAATCTTATTTTGTGCCATCTTTCCCGGATCAAGCCAAATCCTCATAGCAAAATCCGATCCGAATTCCATGACGTTGCCCACGCCGGGAATGGACTTCAATTCGTCCAGATAGTTCATGCTAAAGTAGTTTTTCAGAAATGTATCATCATATGTGCCGTTGGGAGAAACCAAACTGATAACCAGTGCCATATCCCCCGACGATTTCCGGGTCGTAACTCCGATTGCACGAACCGTATCCGGTAATGCCGCATCAGAAGCGGTAACTCCATTTTGCACACGAATGGTTGCCATATCGGAATCCGTGTCCGATTCAAATTGAACGGTCATTGAATAAGAGCCGTTTGAATTACTCGTTGAACTGATACTGCGGAATCCTTCCACTCCAACTACATTTTTTTCTATAATTTGTGCCACTGTTTGTGCCACAACTTCCGAATCCGCCCCCGGATAGAAAGCATGTACTCCGACCTGGGGAGGCGTAATTTTAGGATAACGATCCACCGGTAGAGTAAGCATGCAAAGCATTCCTGCAATTGAAATAACCAAAGCTACCACAATTGCGAATATTGGCCGGTTGATAAAAAATTTTGCCATAACCTCTCCTTATTTAACGCCATGCTGCTGCCCGATTGCTTTCGTTGCAGACTCTTCCATTTGTTCTTTTGTTATTTTCATCGGGTCGACAGCTTGCCCCACCTGTACTTTGTTTTGTCCTTCCACAATAATTTCATCGTTTTCTGTAATACCGTTCTCGATAATAGAATATATTCCATATGTCGCTCCGACTTTTACGGATTTCTGCTGTACCTTTCCGTCTACAACCACATCAAGAATATCTTTATTCAGCAGCTGCAATATAGCTTTAGTCGGTACAAGAATACTGTCCTTTGACACCTCTGCGTCCGAAATGACCGTAGCATACATTCCGGGCACAAGAATACTACGAGGATTTGCAAAAGAAGCTTTCATCGTTAACTGCCCGCCGCTGAGCCCGGGACTTACCTGAACAATGGAACCGGGTTCCTCATAAATGGAACCGTCGGATAACCGAAGCTTTAAATGATTCCCCAGTGTTCCGGTTCCCGACTTTTCTCTCTTCAGTTGTAAATACTCGCTCTCAGACATATCAAACTGCACATACAGAGGATCTGTAGAAGAAATCGTAACCATTGGCGTCTGCCCTGCCGTCACAAATGTTCCGACATTTACATCATCCATGGAAAGCGTTCCTGAAAAAGGTGCCGTCACAATCGTATCCCCTAAATTATCAGAAGCCATTTGTACTTGTGAGCGTGCCGCCTCGTATGCGGCACGATATGATTCTGTGGCAGATTTCTGTCTTTCATATACTTGTTTAGAAACAGCACCGCTTTGAACAAGCATTTCATACCTTGATAAATCACTTTTGGCATTTTCATACACGGCCTCTGCCTGTGCCGCATTTGCCTGTGCCGCTGCAAAAGCCGAAGAGTACGCTCTTGTATCGATCCTGTATAAAGGTTGTCCCGTTACAACCTGCTCTCCGCCCTGTATATACTTTTCAATGACGGTTCCGGATACTTTCGCCCGTACCGGCAACTCCTGCAACGCAACAACGGTACCGCTATATTCACGCATAATCGGCGTATCCGATCTGAAAGGGTTCAATGTATTCACTTTAACCGTCTGAGGCTGAGATTGTCCCGACCGGGGAGCGGATCCGCACCCTGATAAAATGCCTGCTGACAAAATAAGACTTCCTGATAATACGACAGGCAATATTTTCTTATACTTCATCATTACCCCCTTGAGTTATTCCATAAAACTTTTTCTTTCCTTGCTTATTGAGAAAGCGTCTAAAAAATAAAACCCGGACACGACTGCAAGTCGAAAACTCATATTTTTATCATATTATCAAATGTGCGACCGCCGGTCAATATAATGAGCTTTTATTTTCTTCAGGCCAAATCATCAATAGGACATTTTAGTACCGCTTTCCTGATTTTTTGTGCGCCTTTTTCACCGCAGCATAAAGGTCTGTGTAAATCATAGGGATAGCAAACGGCAAAATCCCCTGTCCTGAGAAATATTTGGCTTTCATTTCCTTCCGACTTATAAAAATATAAATCCCGTTCGGGATAAGATTCCGTTTCTTCCCCGGCATCCCGGAAAGAACGGCATCCGATAATTTCTTCTATCACATCTATCTCATATACCACATCAACAAATTTTTTATGCCCCTCCAGCTTTCTTTCTGCTGCAGATTCTGTAACCGGTGATTCTACAGACATGTTATATCCGTTGATTTGATATGTACCATCCTCTATTTCATCAAAATCAATAGCTTTTATTTTTCTCAAGCAATCATAAATTAAATCGGGAATTTGATCTTTATAATCCGATAAATAATTTGCATTTCCAAAAATCATTGTATGCTCCTTTTATATATCAGTTCCGGTCGATTTGTTTCGGTTCATATACCGCCAAATTACAAAATAAATAACAGACACAATAATTACAATAATACTTAATCTCAGTGCGTGATCTTCCATATTTACCACATCATGCCCTATTACCACTTCCAGAGCGACTGACGGTAATTTCCCAATTAAGCTTCCAATAAAATAGTGCTTGGCAGAAATTCCTGATAAAGCACATACTGCAGTCACTAATCCGTTCGGCATATACGGAATCGCTCGTGCCACAAGGACCGCCTGCCAGGAATCATAAGAATCCAACTTCATAAGCACCTTACTTTGCAAAATAATTTTTTTTGCAATACCTCTGAAGAGTGTGCGCATAACCCAAAAAGACAGCATAACCCCCGTGGTTTCTGCCAACCAGGAGATGACTGTCCCCCAAAACAAGCCGAAAATAAGTCCGTTTGCCGTGGATATAAATATGGAAGGAAGAAAACCCACAATATTAATAATGACATCTATAAAAAAGCTTACAAAAGCAGCATAAATCCCAAAGCCCCTTAGATATTCTATAGTTTCCTGTAAATTTCCACTTTTGGATAAATGGTAAATCGTTGTATAAAAATCAGGATCCAAGAAATGAATCCCCGTCATGACAATAACCAGCAAGGCCAACAGACCATACTTTAATTGCCGTTCTTGTTTTTCCTCCAATTCAATATTTTTCATTTACATCCCGGGTCCTGCAATAATTAATGCATCGCTATACTCTCTAATTACTTTCTCCATATCCTGCCTTTCAACGATATCTGGGAATCTCTTTTCTGCCGTTTCCAATGATTTTAATTGCTTAGGCACTGCAATGCCCGTTTCTTTCTCCAACATGCGTAATGTATCGTAAGGATTCTCTTTTGACTCCAGCCCCAAAGCGTCCGCAATCGCTCCCGGAAACTTATAGGGATGTGCTGTACCTATAATAACAGTATGACTATGCGGTTCGATCCCGCCACGATTACAAATCTGTTTGTATACATCATAAGCCACTGCTGTATGGGGATCCATTAAATAGCGGTACGCTTGGTATACGTCAGCAATTGCCCGCTTCATTCTTTCTGAGCCCGTCCATCCGCCTCGGATATTTTTTAATGCGGTCTCCAACTCATCGCTGGATACTTTATATACTTTCTCCGTTCTTAGTAAATGCATCCACTGGTTTACCTTATCGGCTGACCCTGTCATGTAGTATAAAAATCGTTCAAAATTCGAAGATATTAATATATCCATAGACGGTGATTCCGTCAGATGAAAATCTCTACGGATATCATATGTTCCCGTTTCAAAGAAATCAGCTAAAACATGATTCTCATTGGATGCACAAACCAACTGATTAATAGGTGTGCCGATCCTTTTCGCTATATAAGCTGCCAGGATATTTCCAAAATTACCGGTCGGGACAACCACATTGAACGATTCTCCCTTATTAATCGCCCCGTCTTTTACCAGCTTTGTCCAAATCCATACATAATAAACAATTTGAGGCAACAGTCTGCCGATATTAATAGAATTTGCGCTGGAAAAAAGTATCCCTTTCTCTTCCGAAGATTCTCTTAAAGATCCGGCAAATATCTGCTTCAGCATACTTTGAGCATCATCAAAATTACCGTTAATACCGACAACTTTGACATTCTCTCCCAATTGCTTTTGCATTTGGTCTTTTTGTAGCGGACTGACTCCATGAGACGGATAAAAAACCATGATATCAATTCCCGGGACATCACGAAATCCTTCAAGTGCCGCCTTTCCCGTATCACCCGAAGTTGCTGTCAAAATTAATATCCTTTTTGATTTTTTCTGTCGCTTTTGTGCCCAGTTCAATAAATAAGGAAATAATGAAAGTGCCAAATCCTTAAATGCACATGTTTTCCCATGGAACATTTCTGCTATAGAAAAGTCTTCATTTATCTTTCTCACGGGAACAACCTCATCGGTTTCAAAATTTCCCGTATATGCAGTTTTTGTAAATACCGAAAGCTCCTCTTCAGATATCTCCGGCAAAAATGGCGTTAATATAAATGATGCCAACTCCGGATATGACAAATTTTTTATTTTTTCATAATCAAAAAACGGTTCCGGCAATTTATTCGGCAGATACAGTCCTCCGTCTTTGGCCAATCCTTGCAGGAGTGCTTCTTCCGCAGTTTTAGTTTCTCCGCTTCTGGTGCTTATATATTTCACAAAAACCTCCCATAAATTAAATCCTAGTAGTATTATGTCATTTTACCATAGAATCATTTTATAAGACAAAGCTTTCTCAATTGTATAAATCAGATGCTTTCATCTTCCACACATCTTTCTCATTACA
>OLQM01001172.1_pt1 | contig 29869 bp, 18 predicted proteins | sample 1673161 | NCBI WGS metagenome assembly OLQM01 (sample SAMEA3136761, study PRJEB25190) | human gut metagenome | reverse complement strand
ACAATCGAACCGGCTGTTTATTATAAATGGCGTTTTGATGATTCTGATAATTCACTCCGTCGGCGCGCTGGCAACGGACGAATCGATGCAGTTCCACTTTGATCTCACCATAGACGGCGAGCACACGAAAAACGTTCTCCGCGGCGATGTGATCACCGTTGTCTTCGCCCTGGAACGCACCGACAGCGCCCAGAATTACACGGTCTACGGCGTGCAGAACGAGATCGAATACGATCCCACATTCTTTGAGTTCGTCGAGGGCAGTGCGCTGCTCATGCCGGGCATCGATAAGTCGCAGGTCGCTCTCGTTGACGGGATGCATCGGTTTTATATGAACTTCCTCTCTCTCGGCGGCGGCACGCAATGGCCCGCCACCACGACGCTCGGCAGCTTTCAGCTGCGCGTCATTGCCGAGACGGGCGTGACCCATATCCGCAGCAAAGCAAATTTTGTCTCCACCAGGGACGGCGTGGATCACTACGCCTCCACCAAGGACGACGTTACGGTCATCCTCTCCGGCGAGTGCATCATCCGCTTTGACCCCAACGGCGGCAGCCAGGTGGATGAGATCCGCGTGCCCTACGGCGAGAAGATCCCCCGTCCGGACGATCCGACGCGTGAGGGAAAATACTTTGCCGGATGGTTCACCGATATCGAACGCACCCACCCCTGGGACTTCGACAACGACACCGTTGAGGGCAACATGACCCTCTACGCCGGTTGGAGCGACGCGCCGCTTGATACCGACGCGTCGGAGAAGACCGGCGGACATCTGCTTGCGTGGCTGCTGCCGCTGCTCGGCCTGATCGGTCTGCTGCTGATCCTCCTTCTCCTGCTGCGCAAGCGTGTGCAGTTTGCGACCTTCGGCGGCACGGAGCTTGACGATGTGCGCGTCTGGCGCGGCGCAAAGATCGAAATGCCCGCCACGCCGCTCAAGACCGGCTCGCTCTTCGGCGGCTGGTTCAAGGACAAAGAATGCACGCAGCCGTGGGACTTCGACGAAGACACGGTCGATAAGAACATGACGCTTTACGCACGCTGGAACTGATGACCCGGCCTTACCGCTCCCCGGCGGACGAAGAACGCCGCGCGGGGAGACGGAGAAAGGAAACGTGAATGTGAACAATCAAACGATCTCCCGTGCGCTCGGCCTTGCGCTGGCGGCGGCGCTGCTGCTCGGCTGCGTGTTCGCCGTGAGCGGCACGCAGCGCGTCGAACCGCCCGATCCGCGCGAAGAGAATACGGCGCTGCTCCGGCCCGAGGCGCTGTCTACCGGCCGCGCCGCCGGTCTCGGCGCCGACTCCGATACCGAGATGCCGTCGGATGACCTTTCCGGCGAGCCCAGCCCTTCCGCGCCGCCGGATGAGCCGGACCGATCGCCGGATCCGTCTTCTGCGCCCGACAATCCGGAAAAATCTCCGGATCCGTCCTCCGCGCCCGACGATCCGGATGGACCCGACGGCCCCAGCCCGACGCCCGGAACGACGAGCCGCCCCTCCGATCCCGGCGATGGGAAGGATACCCCCGGCGACAATACCGGCGGCGATGACGGCGGCCACGGCTCGGGCGACAATCCCGGCGGCAACACCGGCGACGACGGCGGGGACGATACGCCCGAAGGAGTGTACATCGTCACGGATCTCGGCCAGTATACGGGCGTGCCCGTATCGCCCGCCGATCTGACGGACGGGATGCTCGCGTTCCATGCGCGCGCCGAGGGCGGCACGGGCCTCTCGCTCGAAGTCCGCTTCCGCCATGAGAAGGACACGGGCAACGGCAGCATCCTCTATGTGAACGGCCGGCAGGACTACAAAGCGCCGCTCCATTTCGGCAAGAACTACATAACCATCACGCTCCGCCAGAACGGAAAAGCGCTCGATTCCAAGCGCTACACTATCCAGTACATCCAAAAGGCGGACAAAGATACCCCCGAGACCGGCCATTATCCCCCGTCGATCACCATGGCCGCGCCGGACGAGAGCAGCTGGCCGCTTGTGACAAGCAACCGCAATTTCAGCTTTGAACCGCATGTGACGGACACGCACACCGGCAAACCCCTCACGCCGAGCAAGAATATGACTGTGGTCGTCCGTGACGGCTACGGCGATGAGGTCCCCTACACAAACGACGGCTACGTCTTCGATCTGTGGCTCGAACGCCCGAACCGCGGCGATGTGGCCACCTATACGATCTCCATCACCGCCTGGGACGAGGACGGCTGCTCGGCAAGATACAAAGAATACCTTCTCACTTACAACGCCATCGACACCGGCGACGAGATCGGCAAAGCCACCATCGTCATCGACGCCACGACCGTCGGCATGGGCGTGCTGGACGTGATATACGACGTACCCGTGCAGCAGGACGTGCCGATCTCCTCGCTCGTTCTCAAGGTGCTGCCGGAATATGGCTATAACGTCAATTATAACGGCACGGAAAAGATCGGCTTTTACATCCGCAGTCTGGATTCCGGCTCGATCAACGTTGGCACGGTCCCTGAACGGCTGTGGACGACGGTAGAGCGCGACGGCATCGGCATCATGTACGACGGCGCCGGAAACGTGAAGCGCTCGAGCGACAGTCTCGGCGAATTTGACTTCACGCGCGGCTCCGGCTGGATGTACTCCATCAACGGATCGGTATACGCTCCCAAGGGCATGTCCCAGCGGTATCTGCAGGACGGCGACGTGCTTTACCTCCGCTTTACGCTCGCCTACGGCAAGGACATCGGCGGCTACGATGCCACCGGCGGAAACTACGGTCAGTTCTCCACCTACTGCTACCGCTACATCGGCGGGGACGAGATATTCATCGCCCACAGCGATATGGAGGAGACCGAGCGGCAGGAGCCGACGGAGACCGAGGACGGCTACATCCTGCGCGAGTGCGTCCGCTGCGGCGAGCAGGAGCGGGAAGTCCTTCCCGCGACAGGCCCGACGGAGAGTCCGGATCCTTCGCCCAGCGAAGAGCCGACAGCGACACCCACAGCAACACCCACGGCAACGCCGACGCCGGAGCCGACGGCAACACCGATGCCCGCGCCGACACCCACCCCCGAACCGCCGCCGACACCGACCCCGGCGGCAGAACCCCCAAAACCGGAAGAACCGGAAGGAGGAAATGATCCGTGAAAAAGCTTATTGCGCTTCTGCTTTGTGTTGTTTGCCTTGCGCAGAGCGCCTTTGCTGCCTCCCCGGCGGAGAGTGCCAGAGATCTGGCACTCTCCGCCGTCTCGGGGCAGAAGTTCCTCGCGGGCGTGAGCGGCGAGCTGCTCGCGCAGGGCGAGGATTTCCCCGCGGGCACGTCCGTGTGCGACTGGACGGCCATTGCCTTCGCGCTTCTCGGCGCGGAGGACGGCGCGGCGTATCTCGCCGCGGAAAACGAATATATTTCCGCCAACTTCCCGCTCCCGGCGAGCGGACGGGCCCCTGTCGCTACCGACTGGCAGCGCGCCGCACTCACGGTGCGCGCGCTCGGCGGCGATCCCACCGCGTGCGGGACGGACGGCTCGGTCGATCTGATTGCCGGGGGCGTTTACGACTATGCTGGGGATTCTCTCGGCATGCAGGGGCTCAATGGCTGGATCTTCGCGCTCATCGCGCTCGACTGCAGCGGTTATGAAGTGCCGAAAGGCAGCCGGTATACGCGCGAGGATATCCTGAACGAGATCCTCTCGGCGCAGGAGCCGGACGGCGGCTTCGGTCTCGTGTCCGGCGCTTCGGATACGGACATCACGGCCATGGCGGTGCAGGCGCTCGCGCCGTATGCTGATGGCGAAGCGGCCTCCGCCGTGGACGCCGCGCTCGCGTGGCTCGCCGCGCAGATGACCGAGGAGTGCCTTTTCGCCTACTGGGGCCAGCCGAGCGCGGAGAGCTCCGCGCAGGTCGTCATTGCGCTCTGCTCGCTCGGCATTGACCCGGCGGAGGATGAGCGCTTTGCGAAAAACGGAACGAACGCTCTCGAAGCGCTCTGCAATACCTACCGCCGCGCGGACGGAAGCTATGTCCACACGCCGGAGGATGAGCGGGGCGATTTCATGGCGACCGAGCAGGTCATGCTCGCGTTCACGGCGCTCTGGAAGCTCCGGAGCGGTGCGGGGCGGCTGTACGATATGACCGCCGTGCCGCAGACCGCAGTGGAGACCGCGCCGGAAAAAGCCCCGGCGGGGACGCCGTGGCTGACCGTTATACTTTGCCTTGCCGCCGCTGCGGTGGCCGTTGTTGTTATTGTAGTCATGTGCCGGAAGAAAAAGGAGAAGAGAGCATGAACGAACTGACCGGAAAGATCCAGACAGAAATAAAGAAAGTTATCGTCGGCAAGGACGACGTCGTCCGCCGCGTGCTGATGGCCATTCTCGCGCAGGGCCATGTCCTTCTGGAGGACGTGCCCGGCGTCGGCAAAACGACGCTTGCCATGGCCTTTGCCAAAACGCTCGGGCTCAAGACCGCGCGCGTGCAGTTCACCTCCGATACGATGCCCTCGGACATCATCGGCTTTTCGGTGTACGACAAGGATACCGGGAAGCTCTCCTATAAGCCCGGCGCGGTGATGACGAATCTGCTGCTCGCCGACGAGATCAACCGCACGTCGAGCAAGACGCAGTCGGCGCTGCTCGAGGCGATGGAAGAGAAAAACGTCACCGTGGACGGCGTGACGCACGCGCTTCCCGCGCCGTTCATCGTGCTCGCTACGCAGAACCCCGTCGGCTCCGCCGGTACGATGATGCTGCCGAACTCTCAGCTCGACCGTTTCCTTATCCGGCTCTCGATGGGCTATCCTGATCTCAAGAGCCAGACGGAGATCCTGCGCGAGCGTCACCATGAAAACCCGCTCGACAAGGTGGAAGCCGTCACGGATATCGCGGGCCTTCTCGTGCTCATCGACGAGGTGACGAACGTCCACTTTGCCGACAGCGTGTACGATTATGCCGCGCGTCTCGTGGAAAAGACGCGCTCCAACGCGTTCGTGACGCTCGGCGTCAGCCCGCGCGGTGCGCTGGCGGTCTGCCGCGCGGCCAAGGCCAACGCTTACCTTGCCGGGCGCGACTATGTGATCCCGGACGATGTGGCGGAGGTGTTCCCGTTCGTGTGCGGCCACCGTCTCATCCTCAACGCCAAGGCCCGTTTGAACGAATATACCGCCGAGCAGCTCATCGAGAGCATGATCGGCGAGGTGAAAAAGCCGGATGTGCAGGAGTTCCGGAAGTGAAAGCACGCCGAATCACCGCCGCCGTGCTGTGGCTTCTGGCTGCGGCGGCACTTGCGGCGGTCTGGGCCGCCGGAGGCGGCGCGCTCTGGCTGGGCGCGGCGATCGCTGTGCTGCTTCTGCCGGGAGTATCGCTTCTGCTCGCTCTTGCGGCGCGGCGGGGCGTGCGCCTCTCGCTCACGCTCACGCCCACGGTGCCGAAGCACGCCGCGGCGCAGGCGGTGCTCCTCGTGAAAAATGACGCGCTGCTGAGTGCGCGCGCGCTCTTCCGCGTGCGCGCGGTGAACGCGCTCACACGCGAGGAAACGGTCACGCTGCTGCGCTGCACCGTTCCGCCGAAGGGCACGGAGGAGCTGCGCTTTCTCGTGGAGAGCCGCCGCTGCGGTCAGATCACCGCGGCGGTGGAAAAGGCAGGCCTTCTCGATATATGCGGCATTTTTGCCGTACCATTGAAAACGGAAAACATCGCCGCGCGCACGACCGCCCTGCCGGACATGTTCGCGCCCGGGATCGATCTTGCGCTCGCCTCCTCCATGCCGGAGGAGAGCGACAGCTACGCGCCCGGCTGCCGCGGGAACGATCTCACGGAGATCTTCCAGCTGCGCGAATACGCCCCCGGCGACGATCTGCGCCGCATCCACTGGAAGATGACAGCCAAGACCGACCGGCTCATCGTCCGCGAGGCCAGTCTCCCGCTCCAGCGCTCGCTGCTGGTGTTCTGGGACAAGACAGCGGCGGATAAACTCGCGCCGGATGCGGCAGACGCGCTTGCCGAGAGCGTTTCCTCCGTCTGCCAGAGCCTGAGCGAGGCGGGCTTTGCCTATACGCTCGGCTGGAGCGGCGAAGGACAGAACGTTCTCGAAGAAGTGCCGGATACCGACCGGCTGCTCGCGCTGCTGCCGCGCATGGTGCGCTCCGCCGGAGCGGGGGAGAGCGGAACGGCTCAGCTCGTCCGGCAGGGCGGCGAGAATTTTTACGGCCGCGTGCTGCTCTTCGCGCACGCCGTGCCGCCGGAGATCGAAGCGCTGGCCGAGCGGTGCGCGCTGACGCTCCTTCTCTGCTCACGTGCGGAGACGGCCTCGCCGTGCCGGACCGTTCGGTTCACGCCGGGGGACTATGCGCAGCGTCTGCATGATCTGGAGTTTATGGAATGAAAAAGAAACATAAGACCGGCCTTGTTCTCCGCGTGCAGCGCTCCGCCGCGCCGCCGCGGGGAAAGGCGTTCCTTTCCGCGCTGCTCCCGGCGGCGCTTCTCTCGCTCGGTCTCGCGCAGACTGCGGCGTCGGTGTTCCCGTCCGGCGTGAGTAACGGCTGGGCGGCTGCGGCGATCCTCTTTGCCTTCTCGCCCGCACTGCTCGCTCTGGCGCAGACGAAGGCCGCGCCGTGGATGCTCGCCGCGGGCGTGCTCGTCCTCGGCGCTGCGGCGGCGATCTTCTTTGCCCCGCTGCGCGACGGCTTCTGCGCACTCGGCAACGACATCCTCTCCGTCCTGCCGGAAAAGACCGGACGGATCCATATGCTCTGGGACGTGGAAAACACCGCAAACGCGCGCGCCGCGGCGCTATTTCTTGCTGCGGCGACGGAGCTTCTGCTCTGCACCGGCGCGGTGCCGTCGCTGATCGTCGCAGCGCTCCTTGCTCTCGGCGCTGCGGCGGGTATTGTCCCGGCGGGCTGGGGCGCGGCGGCGTTTCTCACCGGGCTCGTGCTCTGGCTGCTGCGCGGCAGCGGCGGGGAGAGATTTTCTCTCTCACTCGTCTCCGCGGTCCTCTGCGCGGCTCTCGCCGTGGCGGGGGTCTTCGCGCTCGGCGGCGCGCCTGCCGCGGCGCAGACCGACGCTGCGCTTGCATGGCACGCGCTGCGCTACGATGAAAACACAAACTCCCTTCCGGAGGGACAGCTCAAAGATCTCGGCGCATGGAAGAAAAACGATACCCCGGCGCTCGCCGTCACGATGGACACGACGCAGAAGCTCTATCTTCGCGGCATGACCGGCGAGGTATACACCGGCACGGCCTGGGAAGCTCTCCCTGCTGCGGAGAGGGCTGCGTGGGCGGACGATTTCTACTGGCTGCACGCCGACGGGTTCAACGCGCTCACTTCTGTGTCCGCCGCGGCGGAGCTCGCCGCCGGTACCCCGGCGGCGGACATGATCGTGGAAAACCTCTCGGCCTGCCGGGAGCGAGCCTATCTCCCGTATGCGCTGTGCGCATGGGAGGGGCTGGACGATTCGCTCATCGGCGATGCGTCCGCGCCGGGCACGGCAGAGGAAACGCTCTCGTATATCCCCGGCAGCGTGCCGGACTGGTTCACCGCGCAGTCCGCGCTCTCCGTGCGCCAGCGCGGGGCGGACGTGCAGGTGTTCCTCGAACTGGAAGCGGACTACCGCGCGTATGCCGAAGCGAACTATCTCGCGCTGCCGGACGAGGCGGCGGCGGCCATCGGCCGCGCGCTCGATCTCCCTGCGGAGAAGCGCACGCTCTCGCAGATCAAGGACATCATCCTGCAAACGCTTGAGAGCTGTCTGACCTACAGCGAGAGTGTCGTGAGCTACACCGGTGACACCGACTTTCTCACCTATGCGCTCGAACGCTCTGGCAGCGGCTACAGTGTGCATTACGCGACCGCCGCGGCGCTCATGCTCCGATACTTCGGTGTTCCGGCGCGGTATGTCGAGGGGTATTTCCTCTCCGCCGAGGAAGCCGGGCGCTATGCCGCCGGGGAGCGGATCGTTCTCACGGAGAGAAACGCTCACGCCTGGGCGGAGTATTATCTCGACGGTGTCGGCTGGATCCCGTTTGAAACGACGCCCGGCTACACCGATGACGAGGAGCTCAACGCCGGTCCCGGCACCGGCCTCAAGACCGAGCGCTACTACAGCCAGACCGAGCCCGAGCCGCCAGAGGACAACACGCCCGAGGATATCACCGAAAACGGCGGCATGCTCCGCCACTTCCGCGTGCCGAGCTATGTAACGGCGATCCTTCTGCCGCTGCTCGTGCTGCTGGCCGCGGCGCTCTTCGTGCTGCTGCGGCGGCGGAAGCTGCGCGCGGCGCTGCAAAGGATCGAGCGGCTGGATAACCGCGGCGCGATTGCCGCGCTCTACGGCTACGCCGCGGCGCTGCTGCGCCGCACGAGTCTCGCGCCAAACGAGCTTGACGGCGGGGCGGAGGCGGCAGACCTCAACCGCGAGGCGCTCTTCAGCGCGCACGCCATGACGGACGCGCAGCGCGATGCCATGAAGAAATATGTCCGCATGGTGCTCGATGCGTGCCGGCACCGCTGGAGCTTCGGACAGAAGCTCGTATACCGCTGGATCGAATGCCTGTATCTGTAAAAGGAGAAAAGGACCAAATGAAGAAACTGATGGGAAGCAAACGGATCGCGGCGCTGCTGCTCGCGCTCTGCCTGATGCTGTCGGCGCTGACGGTACCGGCGGCGGCGACGGATTCGCAGCCGGGGTATTTCTATCTGAGCGTTGTGACGAACCAGAAAACGGTCATCGCCCCGACGCGTGTGACGTATACCGCCGGGCAGTCGGTCCTCGACGCCATCGAATCGAGCGGGTTTGATTTCAAATTTCAGGGCGGGGACAAGGTATCCGTCGAGACGATCGAAGGGGTCAGCGCAAATTTCGTACGCTTCCACGACTATACGATCGGCGATAACGACTATGATCTGACCGTTCCTGCGGAGAAGATCAACGTTCTGGCCTTTACGGAGACGATGGGGCAGAACAGCGCCTCCGTGACCGCGCTCATCCTCGGTCTCGGCAAGTTCGCCGAAATGACGAACAATGTGCAGAGCTACGGTCCCGCGGCCGAGGCATACGACGCCGCGCTCACGGGCCTCCGCACCACCTCCGCGGAGGAGGCCGACGCACTTCTTGCCGGACTCAACGCCGCTGTGAAGGAATACGAGGCGCTGCTTGCCGGGACAAAGTACACCGTGACGTTTGCGCCCACGCAGAACGGCGCGTCTCCGGCCAAATCCCATATCCGCATGACCGACAGCTACGGCAACGTGACGGAAGCGGACGGCGCGTCCATCTCCGTTATCGCTGGAAAATACAGCTTTGAGGTGACGGACGGCGGCTGCAACAGCGTCCGCGGCACGCTCACCGCCGGCGAGGGAAGCCCCGCTGGGGCGGTGGCCGTGACGCTGCCGCACGGCCAGTGGTTTGACGCCGTGCGCCTGAGCCGGAATTCCGGCTCCCCGGCGTTCGATAAGGAGATCTACCGCTCCGTGTACGCCGGAACGAATGAGGGGACATTCTATGTGCCGGACTGCACGACGCTCCTTTATCTCAACGCGCAGATGGGTGATGTCCCGGATGAGAAAAACACCAAGCTGTGCACGGTATACGCCTATACCGACACCGGGAAGGATGCCTCGGAAACGACGCGCTCCTGGGATTCGACCTATACGAGCATGGTGCAGTGCATCGGCTTCGGCATGGACGGTATCACCGTGCCGCTCGAGGGACGCTATACGGGCGCGGACGGCTACATGCAGGTGCAGACGTACACGATGCACATCGTGCGCATACCGACGCTTAAGTCCGTCACCGTGAAAGCGCCGGACGGAACGCCGCAGATCGTCGAGCCGGTTTTTGACCCCTATACGAACGAATATACCCTGACCGCCGTGACGGACAGCATCCTTCTCGCTGCCGAGGGCTACGGCGAGAGCTACACCGTCTCCGGCACCGGCAAAGTCCAGACGGCGGCGGGTACCGACGCGGAGATCTCCGTTTCCGCGAACGGCCAGACGACGAAGTATACGCTGCATATCACGCGCCGAACGGCGGCAAATGTCAAGCTCACCGTGCCGGATGGCTGCACCGCGGAGGTGCGCGACGCGGCGGGCAACGCCATTCCCGCTTCAGCGGATGGGAGCTATGCACTCATCCCGGGAGGCTCCTATACCTGCGTCACGACGAAGAATGTGTGGTACCACGCCTCCGCTGTGTTTACGGCTTCGGACGGTCTCACCGTGAAAGCGGCCTCGCCCATAACGGCGGACGCGATCACGGCCGCGGCACTCTTTGACAATTTGTCTTCCTCCACCCGGAACGAGTTCAAGCCGGAAACGCCGTTCGCGGCCGGTACGCACAGCGTGCGCTATGTGATCGCGGACACGATCAGCCGCATGTACGCCCAGGCAACCGCAGCCAGCGGCTATACCGTGACGGCCATCCACGACAACGTGGAAAATTCCACCGGCCTTGTCAACGGCATCAAGGAAACGCCCGTCACCGCCGCCGTCGGCGGCAGCAGTGCAACGCGGCTCAACAACCTTATCCAGACCGGCGGCACCGCCCGCACGCTGACGCTGCGCGCGTCCAAAACGAGCGGCGGTACCACTTACTATCAGGACTACACGCTCTTCCTTGTCCGCAGCCTGCATCTCAAGAGCCTTACGGTCGCCGCCGACGGGGAAACACTCTCGTTTACCGACGCCGATAGCACCAGGATCACCTTCAACGGCAATGTAACGGACTATTACATGCAGGTCGCCAACACGACCGCGTCGGCGACGGTGACGGCGCAGTACGCCGCCTCGGGCGGCTACGCTGCGGACATCGGCGGCGAGCGCTGCGCAGATATCCAGGGCGTGACTGTGGCGCTCGATCCCGACAAGGCACGGGAGACCATCGCCGTCAAAGTGCTGCACAGCGATGCGAACGTCGTTTCCACGGTCTATAACCTCCACTTCGTCAAGAAGCAGCCGGTGGCGATCACGTTTGCCGTGACGCCGTCCGATGCCAACGTGTTCCTCGTGAACAACGATACCGGCAGCTGCGTCTATACCGACGATACCGGCACGGCGATGCTTCCGCCGGGAGCGAGCTTCCGCTACACCGTGACCCGGAACGGGTATGCCGGCGTACAGGAAATGTCCTACACTGTGCCGGATACGGCGGAGACAGTCACTGTGACGCTCGAAAAAGCGCTGGAGCGCTCGTATGAGCCGATGGCCGAGGTCTGGCCGTCGTTCCGCGCGGACGAATATAATAACGGCGTGGTGAATGCTAAAACGCCCACCACGGCGGAGGACGCGGTGCTCTACTGGGCGACGCAGCTCGGCGAGGACTACAGCGCCGACGCCTGCGGCTGCCCGATCCTTGTGGGCGATCATCTCTATACCTACGCCAAGGACATAATCTATAAGCTGAACGTCGTGACCGGCGAGATCGAGAGCAAGGGGAAGATGGATCACAGATCGTCCTTTGCCATCAACAGCCCGACGTATGCCGAGGGCATGCTCTTTGTCGGACTCTCGGACGGCGGCGTGCAGGCGTTCGACGCTGATACGCTCGAATCGCTCTGGATCTACCGGGACTCACTCGGCGGCCAGCCGAACTGCCCGATCTACTACCATAACGGCTATATCTACACCGGCTTCTGGCAGGGCGAAAAGGAAAACGCAAACTTCGTGTGCCTGTCCGTGACGGATGAAGACCCGACAAGGGGCGACGAGGAAAAGCTCCCCACCTGGCAGTACAGGAGTCTCGGCGGCTTCTACTGGGCGGGCGCGTATGTGGCGGACAACTATGTCCTCATCCCGACGGACGACGGCGATTCCGGCTATACGAGCGGCTACGCGAGCATTCTCTCGCTCAACCCCCGAACCGGCAAGCTCATCAGCTCGATCCGGCTTCCGCATCCGGGCGACGCGCGCAGCAGCGTGACCTACGATAACGGCCGCGCGTACTTCACAACGAAAGGCGGCTACTTCTACAGCGCTGCCGTGTCCGAAAACGGCGAGCTCAGCGATCTCCGGCACATCAAGCTCTATAACTACGCCAACGACGCGAAGAACCCTGCTATGAGCACGTGCACCCCGGTCATCTATAATGGCCGCGCATACATCGGCATCTCCGGCGTCGGCCAGTTCAAGGCATATTCCGGCCACAACATCACCGTGATCGATCTCAACAGCTGGAAGATCGCCTACACGGTGCGCACGCAGGGCTACCCCCAGACGAGCGGCCTTCTCACCACCGCCTATAACGAGGGCGACGGCACGGTGTATGTGTACTTCTTCGATAACTACACGCCCGGCAAGCTGCGCGTTCTCCGCGACAAGCCCGGCCAGACGCGCGCCGACATCACCGTGACGGAAACGGCGATCGAGGGCGGGAAGGAAATCTCCTACGAGACCGCGGGGGTGCTCTTCACGCCCGACGGAAATCAGGCGCAGTATGCCATCTGCAGCCCGATCACCGACGCCTCCGGCACGATCTACTTCAAGAACGACTCGGCGTATATGATGGCGCTCGGCAGCGTCATCACGGAGCTTCGCGTGGACGGGCAGCCCGACAAGCTCGCCTACCGCGCCGGGGAGACGTTCGATCCGGCCGGCATGAAGATCACGGCGGTTTACAAAAACGGCTTTGAGCGCGATGTGACGCAGTACGTCACATTCTCACAGCAGCCGCTCGGCAGCACGGACAGTGCGTTTGAGATCCGCTTCGAGCACGTCATGTATCAGGATAAGGATGGTCAGGGCGGCTCAAAGTACCCGGTCGATCCGCCGTCGGTGACGATCGCTCTTACGATCGCGCCGTCGATCCCCGGCGACGTGGACGCCGACGGCAATATCACCGCCGAGGATGCCGCGAAAGTGGCCGAGCACGTGCGCAATACCGAAAGCAAGAATGCCGGCGGCTTCACGCTGACGGAGACGGAGATCAAATACGCGGACGTGAACGGCGACGGGAAAGTGACGATGGAAGACGCCGAACTCATCTGGCAGTACAGCCGCGGCGAGATCACCGAATTCCCGAAAAAGGAAACGACCGAAACAACGAAAACCGAATAAAACCACAAAGCCCGGCCATCCGAAGATGGTCGGGCTTTTCAAATGCCTCCCTTGTGTAAAGGGAGGTGGCAAAACCGCAGGTTTTGACGGAGGAATTGCAGAGCACAGAGTGTTCCGAAAGAGAACAATCCCTCAGTTAGCCTGACGGCTGACAGCCCCCTTTGCACAAGGGGGCCTCTTTTTACAGATTAAGCAAATCTTAAAGAAATCCCATCTTTATTATTAAAGCCGGGGATGCTATGCTGTAGCTGTAAATGAGAGAGGGGAAGAGCCATGTACAAAATACTCATCTGCGACGACGAGCGCGATATCCGGAACGCGCTGCGCATCTATCTTACGGGCGAGGGCTACGCCGTCTGTGAGGCCGACAGCGGCTTAGCGGCGCTCGAGCTCATGCAGCGCGAGGAAGTACAGCTCGTGCTCATGGACATCATGATGCCCGGCATGGACGGCATGACGGCGACGGCAAAGCTGCGCGAGCAGAGCAACGTCCCGGTCATCCTCATCACCGCCAAGAGCGAGGACAACGATAAGATCCTCGGTCTCACCGTCGGCGCGGACGATTATATCACCAAGCCCTTCAACCCTCTTGAGGTCCTTGCCCGCGTCAAGGCGCAGCTCCGGCGCTATGCCCAGCTCGGCGGCATGCCGGAGAAAAGCACCGCGCTCACGCTCGGCGGCATCGCCATGGACGATGAGCGCAAGAGCGTCACGCTTGACGGCGAGGAGGTAACGCTTACCCCGACGGAGTACGACATTCTCCGTCTCCTGCTCGAAAACCCCGGCAAGGTGTTTTCGAGCGCCGATATCTACCGGCGCGTCTGGAAGGACGAACCGTTTTCCGCGGAGGGAACGGTGCCGGTGCACATCCGCCATCTGCGCGAAAAGCTGGAGATCGACCCCGCCAACCCGCGCTATCTGAAAGTCGTCTGGGGCAAAGGCTATAAGCTGGAGGAAATGAAAAAATGAAAAAGCTGACCCACAGCGCGGCGGCGCGCGCCGCCGCCTTTATCCTGTGCCTGCTCTGCGGCCTTACGGCGCTGCTCTGCGCCGCAGGATATTTCATGACCCGCATCGACCGCGACCGCACGCTGCCTGAGCCGGACAGCGTATCGGTGTATAAGAACGGCATCCGCGTTCTGCTCAACAACGCGCTGCAGGAGGAACGGTATACCGGCGAATACCCCGAGCTTCCCTCCGGCTACTCCTATGTAGCGACGGATACGTCCACCGGCAAGGTGCTGTACGACGGCAGAACGAAAAACGCCGTGCCGCTCGGCATTTCCGGCGGCTGTTCCAGCGGAGACAGATGGATCGACGCGCAGGCGTATCTCGAACCGAAGCAGACGCCCGGCGAGGAGCTGACGCTGCTCCGCACCTCCGTCGGCACGCTGCTGCGCTATCAGAATGCCTATCTCCCCGTGGGCATCATCACGGCGGTGCTGTGTCTCGCGCTCCTCGTCTTCCTCATGGCGTCCATGGGAAAAAAGCCGGACGGCGTGAAGCTGCGCGGCATCCACCGCGTGCCGCTCGATCTCTTTCTCGCCGCGGCGCTGGCGGCGGTGGCCGTCCCGGCAAACTTCTATTCGGGAATTAACCTGCTCTATAACCCGCTCTGGGTATGGATGATGCCGGTTACGCTCATGGCGCTCTGGATCGGCTTTGTCGTGCTGCTCACGCTCTGCACGATCTCGGCGCGGCTCCGCGCCGGGAAGTGGTGGAGAAACAGCATCATCTATATCGTCTGCCGCTTTGTATACCGCGCCGTGCGCGGCTTCGTCCGCGCGCTGCCCATCGCGTGGAAGGGGATCCTTGTGTACGCGGTCGTGGTGCTTGTCAATTTCTTCGGCATGCTCCTTATATGGCTTTCGGGCAGCTTCTTCCAGCTTCTCGTGCTCGTTGCGCTTGACATCGCGGGACTGTATTTCGTCATCCGTATCATGCGCCAGCTCAAGGCGCTGCAAACGGCGGCGCAAAAGCTCGCCGCGGGCGATCTCACCTACACGGTGGACACGGAGAAAATGTACCCGGTGCTCAAAGAGCACGGCGACAATCTCAACGCCGTGAGCGTCGGCATGAGCCGCGCTGTGAACGAGCGCATGAAGTCCGAGCGGTTCAAGACCGAGCTCATCACCAACGTCAGCCACGATCTCAAAACGCCGCTCACGAGCATTGTGAGCTACGTTGATCTTCTCAAAAAAGAACCGATCGAAAGCGAACAGGCGCAGGAATACATCGAAATTTTAGACCGCCAGAGCCAGAAGCTCAAAAAGCTCACGACCGATCTCGTGGACGCGAGCAAGGCGAGCAGCGGCGCGCTGCCGGTGAATTTGGAGAAGATCGATCTCGGCGAACTGCTGCGCCAGAGCGCGGGGGAGTATACCGAAAAGTTCGCCGCGGCAAATATCACGCCGGTGCTGAATGTGCCGGAGACGGAAACGTATGTCACGGCGGACGGGCGGCTTCTCTGGCGCGTACTGGATAATCTCTTGGGCAACGCGGTAAAATACGCGCAGAGCGGCACGCGGCTCTATCTGGAGCTGACGCCGGGCGAGACGGAAACGGTGCTCACGCTTAAAAATATCTCCCGCGAGCCGCTGAACATCCCGGCGGAGGAACTGATGGAGCGGTTCGTCCGCGGCGACGGCTCGCGCCACACAGACGGCAGCGGACTGGGACTTTCCATTGCCAATTCTCTCATGGAGCTCATGGGCGGAAAGCTCACGCTGACGCTCGACGGCGATCTTTTCAAAGCCGCTCTTGTGTTTCCGCAGAAAACCGTATAATATTTTTGCCGGACGGGGAACCAAACGACCCCGTCCGGCGTCTATATTTTCAAACACCCAAAGGTGCGAGGAAAGGAAAGAGCTTATGAAGATGAAACGATTTGCCGCGGCGCTTCTGGCGCTTATTCTGTGCGCGGCGTTTATGACGGCCTGCTCGCCGAAGCCGGAGCAGCCCGCCGCAACATCCGGCAATGCGTCGTCCGGCAGCGCAGCCGCCGAACCCACCGCAACGGCGGAGCCGACGAGCGCTCCGACACCCGTGCCGCCGGAAACCACCGCGATGCCCGAGAAAACCGACACGTCTGTCACGGTGACGCCGGAGAAGAACGGCCTTTACGACGCGCTGTGCGACCTTTTCAACAACTATCATGAAGGCACCGCCGGCTGCTCGCTCACGGGAGCGCGCATTGCTGCCACGATCATGGACTTCTCGCTCACGAACGGCATGGACGCCGTGCGCAGCGGCGCAGCCGCCTTTGATCTCGGCGAGGAGACGGAGTTCGGCGAAAAGCTTACCGATAAGCTCACCGCGATGTATGAGACCGCCATGGGCCTTTACGGCGAGAGCGGGAAAAACCTCCTTGCCGACGGCGGCTATACGCCGGCGCATTACCCCTACAATGCCAAGGACGTGCGCGATACCTATACCGCGATCTTCGCCGAGCGCGGCTGCGAAGCCCCCGCCGTGGTGCGCATCTACCGCAGCGACGCGAACGCCGAGCACTTCCTTGCCTTCGGCACCGCGCTCGACGGCACGGAGATCACCGCCGAAACGCTCAACGGCGCGATGGACGGCCTTATCTTTGAAAACGGCGCGGCGTTCAACACCGTTACCGCAGACAAGGACGGCCACATCAGAGCCGACCTCAACGACGCTTTCGCCGCGCAGGTGCGCTCTCTCGGCACGAGCGGGGAGTACTTCCTCGTCGGAGGCATCGTCAACACGCTGCTCGACGCCTTTGACGGCACGGACGTCACGCTCACCGTGAACGGTGCGCCGCTCGAGAGCGGACACAATATTTACGACTACGCGCTCACGCGTTATGAGGAGTAACTATAACTGTATGAGCATGAAAAAGAAAGGCCTGTCCCTGCTGCTCTGCGCGGCGCTTTCCCTTTCGCTCGCGGCGTGCAGCACAAAGCCGGAAACTCCGGCACAGCCTACGGCGGAACCCACGGCGATCCCCGTGACCGCCGCGCCGGAGACTACCGCTGCGCCCACGGAGGCGCCGGCGGCCGAAAACCGCAATGTGCCGGTGATTTCTGTCCGGTGCGAGAACGAGGATTTTTATACCGCGGACAATGCGGCGCTTCTTCTCGTCTATGCCTGCGCCGAGCCGAGCGTTTCCATGAACGGAAACGACGCGGCCGCTGCCGCGATCAACGAAGCGCTGCATAAGCAGTATACGGATTTTGCCGTCGGTGCCGAATCGGGCAGCGAATACAACATTTCCGGCAAGGAAAATTATCTGGCCGCGGCAAAGGAAGAACTCGCCCGGCAGACGGAAAACGGCGATGCCTCGGGCTTTTCTTCCTACAGCCTTATGCGCCAGATGAACGTCCGCTATAATGCCCGGTATCTGCTGAGCATCACCTACGACGATACGTCGTATCTCGGCGGCGCGCACGGCTACACCGGCCGCTGCGGTCATACCTTCGATATCCGCACCGGCCGGGAGCTGACGCTCGCGGATCTCACGGATAACTACGACGCCTTTCTCTCCGCCGCCGTCGATCAGCTCAAGGATATCATCAGCTACGGCGCGGAATACGCCGCCTACGGTCTGAACGATGGCTACGAGGATCAGCTTGCCGGTCTCTTCCGCGACGGCAACTGGTACTTTAACGACGAGGGCCTTGTCCTTATGGCAAACCCCTATGAGCTTGCAAGCTACGCTGCGGGTCTCATTGAGTTCACGCTGCCGTACGCCTGGCTCGCCTATCAGATCAAGGCGGATTATCTCCCCACGGAGAGCACGGCGGACGGCTCGCTCACCGCTGAGCTGAGCGAGAGCGCCGATGCAGCCGGGAACGCAACGTATGTCTGCGACACCGGTACGGGCGGTCTCGGCGCGTGCGTCACGTTCACCGCCTCCGGCACGGTCGAAGACGTTGAGCTCAACGCCGTGACGTATCTGGAATACTCCAACACCTACCGCACGGACGGCACGCTCTGGTACGCCGGGCGTCTCGCCGACGGCGAGAGCGTCTGCGTGCAGACATGGATCCCCGACGTGATGCCGAATCTCGCCATCTCCTGGCGCGACGCCGATGGCGAGCACGTAAAGTATATTTCCCAGAGCGGGATGGACGGCTCTCTCATCCTCATGGACGGAGAGCAGTATGCCGAGCGCCCGGTGAACATCTCCGGCAAGAGCGTGTATCACTATGACATCAACGGCGACTATGCCGCCGAGGAGATCACCGTAACGGCGAAGGATGCCGGCGGCCTCAACGAGTACACGATCGCCGTGAACGGCACGGTGCTCGACCGCACCAATATGCCCGTGGGCGACCGGTACGACCTTTGGATCTGCGATCTGGACGGCGACGGCATCTGCGAGCTTCTGTTTGCCGCCGACCCCGGCAGCGACGATTACCGCACCTGCGGCTGGCACGGCGACACGCTCGAGCCCATCCAATTTACCGGCGACGCGCGCTACGGCAAGGATCCGAACGGTCTTACCGGCAGTCTCGACGGGCGCGTCGTGTTCAGCGGCGGCATCCCGGTGCTCGAGGCATGGTACTATCAGCTCGGCACCTACTGCGCGGTCATCGGTATGAACGGAACGTCCGACGGCGTCGTAACGCTCGATCCCTCTTTTAAATGGAACTACCGCGGCAGCTACTACTATCTGACCGTGGCGAAGATCCTGCCGGTGTATCTCGATGAGGGCGGCACCGCCGTGCTGACGCCGGGCGAAAAGCTCCTGCTTACCGGCACGGACGGACAGAACACCTTCTTCCGCACCGATGACGGCCGCACCGGATCGATCCGGCTGGAATACGATGGGGAAGGCGGCTGGACCATCAACGGCGAGAGCGAAGAGAATTTCTTTGAGATGCTTCCCTATGTCGGCTGACGCCTTCAAACGAACCCCGGCTGTCAGACAAAATGACCGGAACACAGAAAAGAACCTGTGTTCCGGCCTTTTTTATAAAAACCGGTTGCAGAGCCGGGGAAAAACGGTTATAATGCAGCGCAGAGCCTTGGAATCGTTTCCACGGCACTATTCCATCACCGAAAGGACAGAGAACCATGATTTATTCTCCGCAGGATCTTCTGGGCACCACGGAATCTCTGCTGAAATATGACGAGGACGAGCGCCTGAGCGAGGCCTCGCCCCAGCACCTCCACAACGCTCTCGGGCGGGCGGTAATGATCGCGGTGGGGGACAACTGGGCCAAATCCCGCGCCCGCCGCGCCGGAAAGCGCAAGGCGTATTATCTCTCTGCCGAGTATCTTGTCGGGCGGCTCGTATACAATAACCTTTTCAATCTCGGCATTCTCGACGAAATGCGCCGGGTGTTTGCCGAGCGCGGCATCGATCTCGCCTGTCTTGAGGAGATCGAGGACGCGGCTCTCGGCAACGGCGGTCTGGGCCGTCTTGCTGCGTGCTATATGGACAGCGCCGCCACCTGCGGCGTGCCGCTGAGCGGCTACGGCCTGCGCTACCGCTTCGGCCTTTTCAAGCAGAGCTTTGAAAACGGCGCGCAGAAGGAATCCGCCGACGACTGGGAAAAGCACGGCGATCCCTGGAGCTTCCGCCGCGAGAAGCACACCGTCCGCGTCCGCTTCGCCGACCAGACGGTGCTCGCCGTGCCGTACGATACGCCGGTCATCGGCTATCATACCGACAACGTCGCAACGCTCCGCCTCTGGCAGTGCGAGGCCGAGCAGGAGCTCGACTTTGACGCGTTCAACTCGCAGGATTACGAGCGCGCGCTCACCGAGAAAAACCGCGCCGAGGACATCACCCGCGTCCTCTACCCGAACGACAGCACCGTCGAGGGCAAGCGTCTGCGCATCAAGCAGCAGTACTTCCTCTCGAGCGCGTCGCTGCAGGACATCCTGCGCACCTACAAATCCTCCGGCAACGGCGATCTTCAGCGCCTCGGCGAGTTCATCGCCGTGCAGCTCAACGATACCCATCCCGCCATGTCCATCCCCGAGCTCATCCGTCTGCTCATGGCCGAGGGCATCGACTTTGACCGTGCCTTTGCTATCACCCGCAGCGTTTTCTCCTACACGAACCACACCGTCATGGGCGAAGCGCTCGAGCGCTGGGATATGGATCTTCTGCGCAGTGTTGTGCCGGAGATCTGCGACATTCTCCTGAAGATCGAAGAGCGCCTGCAGCAGGAGTTCCCCGGCGCGAATCTCCATGTCGTCTGCGATAATCAGGCGCGCATGGCCGATCTTTCGGTGTATATGTCCCGCAAGGTGAACGGCGTTGCGGAGATCCACAGCCAGATCCTCCGGGACGATCTCTTCCGCGCGTGGAACGAGAAATACCCCGGCCGCATCGTGAACGTTACGAACGGCATCACGCCGCGCCGCTGGCTCGGTCTCTGCAACCCGGAGCTCACCGAGCTCATCCGCGCCGAGATCGGCGAGGGCTTCCTGCGTGATCTTGACCGCATCGGCTATCTGCGCGAGCACGTGAGCGATGAGCTCGCCATGCTCTTCAACGCCGTCAAGCTGCAGAAGAAGAGCCAGCTCGCCGCGCACATCCGTGCCGCGGAGGGCGTGGACATTCCTGAGGAGTTCGTGTTCGATGTGCAGGTCAAGCGCGCGCACGAATATAAGCGCCAGCTGATGAACGCTCTCTGCCTTGCCGACTTCTATTTTGAGATCAAAAACGGCGGTCTTGCCGATATGCCGCCCACGGCGTTCATTTTCGGCGCGAAGGCCGCGCCCGGCTACCGCCGCGCGAAGGCCGTCATCCGCTATATCAACCGTCTTGCCGAGCTTGTGAACAACGACCCCGACGTGAACGGCAAAATGCGCATCGTGTTCGTGCAGAACTACAACTGCTCCTACGCCGAAAAGATCATTCCCGCGGCGGACATCTCCGAGCAGATCTCCCCGGCAGGCACGGAGGCCTCCGGCACGGGCAACATGAAGCTCATGCTCAACGGCGCTGTGACGCTCGGCACGATGGACGGCGCGAACGTCGAGATCGTCCGGCAGGCCGGGCTGGAGAACAACTACATCTTCGGCGGCACCGTCGAGGAGAACAACGCCGTGCGCGATACCTACGACCCCGAGGCGCTCTACGATTCCGACGAGCGCATCCGCCGCGCGATGGATACGCTTGTGGACGGCACCGTGCCGACCGACGACGATCAGAAGGAGCTTTTCGACGCCATACTCAAGGGCGCGAGCTGGCACCGTCCGGACAACTATTTCGTTCTGCGCGATTTTGAAAGCTACCGTGAAGCCCGCCTTCACGCGCTCACGGATTGGAAGGACCGCGTATCCTTCGGCAAAAAGTGCCTTTACAACATCGCCGCGGCGGGCATGTTCTCGTCTGACCGCGCGATCCGCCAGTACGCGGAAACCATCTGGGAGCTGCACTGAACCGGCATACAAGATCAAAAATGTCCTCTGCGCAAATTGGTGCGCAGAGGACATTTTCCTATGCTCGTTTGACCGGTCATTCCGTTTCGTCCGGCAGGAAGGGGGCGAACGGCTTTTGCATGAGCCAGAGATCGGTGTAGCACGTCACGGCCGAGAGCAGCACGAGCCAGAGAACGCTCACGCCGTAAAACGCCGCCGGGGATACGGCGAAGAGGATCACCGGCAGCAGATGGATCACTGCCATGAGAAGCGTCCGCGGCAGATACCCGACGCCGAGAAGCACCGCGTTTTTTATCGTGTTCCAGAGCGTATTTTCAAAGGTCGCCGTGAGCGGGAACGCCCAGATGAACACCATCAGCCACAGCGCAAAGCAGACGCCCGGCAGCACGAGCCAGAACAGCTGCTCCGGGAAGAGCGCGCGGAGAATGTATACGTCCGCGCCGAGGAGAGCGAGCGCCGCAAGCAGAATGAGCCAGAGCAGCGTGGATTTTTTGAAATTATCGCGGAACGCGCGGAAAAAGGCCGCGCTGTTCCAATGTCCCGATTCGCGGATCATGTTCCGCACCGCCGTGCAGAGCGCCGCGGTCGAAGCGCCGAGCGTGAAAACCGGCAGCGAGCACACGACCCACAGAATGTTCAGCCACGCGAGCTCCGCCGCCTGCGTGAGAAAGCGCAGGATGGGGGAATCCGGATCAAAGAGTTTTTTCATATTGCCACCTCCGGGAGAATAAGCCTATTATACAGGAACAAATGACCGCATGACAAGACCAACCGCACAAAAAGTTGACGAGGTTTTTGTGTAAATGACATAAAGTTAAGCGTTTTCGCCGAAACGCACTTGCAATATTTCTACAAAGAGGATAGAATACAGACAAGCTTGGTTGGAATCGTTTCCAATTCAGAGCTTTACTTACGGAAACCCATTAAAAATTAGGAGGAAACAAACAATGAAGAAGCTTCTCGCTGTTCTTCTGGCTCTGGTCATGGTTCTGAGCCTCGTCGCCTGCGGCGCTGCCCCGGCGGAGACCCCGAACACCCCGGCTGAGCCCGAAACCCCCGCGACGGAAGAGCCCGCCGCGGAACCCGAAACCCCGGCCGCGACCGGCAGCGTGTACTACCTCAACTTCAAGCCCGAGTCTGACGCGGCCTGGCAGGAGATTGCCAAGACCTACACCGAGCAGACCGGCGTTCCCGTGAAGGTCGTCACCGCCGCTTCCGGCCAGTACGACACCACCCTGACCGCCGAGCTCGACAAGGACGCCGCCCCCACCATGTTCCAGGTCGGCAACCTCGGCGCTGTCAACAGCTACGGCGAGTTCTGCTACAATCTCGAAGGCACCGACGTGTACAACGAGATGACCACCACCGACTTCAACCTGAAGAACGAAGCCGGCGAGACCGTTTCCATCGGCTACTGCTACGAAGCCTTCGGCATCATCGTGAACAAGGCCCTGCTCGAGAAGGCCGGCCACTCCGTCGATGAGATCACCAACTTCGAGTCCCTGAAGGCTGTTGCGGACGACATCCACGCCCGCGCTGACGAGCTCGGCTTCGACGCTTTCACGTCCGCCGGCCTCGACGGTTCCTCCTCCTGGCGTTTCTCCGGCCACCTGGCCAACATGCCTCTGTACTACGAGTTCCGCGATGACGGCGTGACGGAGCAGCCCGCCACCATCAAGGGCACCTACCTCGAGAACTACAAGAACATCTGGGATCTGTACATCACCGATACCGCGACCACCGGCGCTGCCCTCCTGTCCGCCACCGGCGATCAGGCCGAGGCTGAATTCGGCGAAGGCAAGGCTGCGTTCTATCAGAACGGCACTTGGGAGTACAGCAACCTGACTTCTGCCGACAAGTTCGGCATGAACCCGGACGACCTCACCATGATCCCCATCTACTGCGGTGTGGAAGGCGAGGAGAAGGCTGGTCTCTGCTGCGGCACCGAGAACTGCTGGGCAATCAACAAGAACGCCTCTCCGGAAGACATCCAGGCCACTCTGGACTTCATGTACTGGGTCGTCACCTCTGAGGAAGGCACCACCATGCTGGCCGAGCAGTTCGGCCCCTGCCCGTTCAAGAACGCCAAGACCCCGGAGAACGTGTTCTTCGCGGCTGCCAACGAGTACGTTGCCAACGGCAACTACACCGTGACCTGGGCGTTCAACTGGACTCCTGCCGTTGACGATTGGCGCGCTGCCGTCGTCGATGCTCTGAGCCAGTACACCACCGGCACCGGCGACTGGTCCACCGTTGAGACCGCGTTCGTCCAGGGCTGGGCTACCCAGTATGCCAACGAGCACTAATCCTCTGCGGATATCCGCTGAGACAAATTGACACACAATACAGGCGGGGCGGGCGATCACGTCCGCTCCGCCTGTAGATATATCCGCCGGCAGGATAGTATATAGACTGTGACGGCGTGAGCTGCTGCCCGAGACGTTCGGGCAGGAGCTGTCGCCATGACAATTTCGGCAGAACAGGAGTGAAAGAATGAAGCGTATAAACATACCGCGGGATCCGGCCGCACACAACAGCCGACTGATCCGCCGCCCCATTCAGCGAATGGTGTGGCTGTTTCTGCTGCCCACCTTTGCCGCCTTCTGCATCGGGTTCCTTTACCCGTTCTTTAAGGGCGCGTTTTTGTCCTTCTGCAAGTTTAAGCTGACGAGCCAGTGGACGTGGGTCGGATTCAGCAACTACATCAAAGCGTTCTCGGACAGCAGCTTCCTCCATGCCTTCTGGTATACGGCGCTGTTCGCCTTCGTGTCGGTAGTGTTCATCAACGTTCTGGCCTTCACGGTCGCCTACTTCCTCACGAAGGGCATCCGCGGCTCGAACCTTTTCCGCACCGTGTTCTTCATGCCGAACCTCATCGGCGGCATCGTGCTCGGCTACATCTGGTCGATGATCTTTGACGGCTTCCTCGTGAAGTACAACACCTCCGTCGTGCTCAACTCGACCTTCGGCTTCTGGGGTCTCATCATCCTTATATGCTGGCAGCAGGTCGGCTATATGATGATCATTTACATAGCCGGACTCCAGTCCATCCCGGAGGACATGCTCGAGGCGGCCCGCATCGACGGCGCCAACAACTGGCAGACGCTCTGGAAGATCACCATTCCGAACATGATGAGCTCCTTTACGATCTGCATCTTCCTCACGCTCACGAACGGCTTCAAGCTCTTCGACCAGAACCTCGCGCTGACGGGGGGGCGGCCGTTCCTGCAGCAGCCGGACGGCAGCGTTATAAAGACGACGGAAATGCTCGCTCTGAACATTTACAGCGCCTTCTACTCCGGCGGCGGCAACAACCGCGGCGTCGGCCAGGCGAAGGCCGTGGTGTTCTTCATCCTTGTGGCCGCGATCGGCCTTCTGCAGCTCCAGGCCACCCGTAAAAAGGAGGTACAGCAGTAATGGCAAAGAGAGAAGAACGCGGCAAAATGGTGCTGACGATCATCTTCACGGTGATCTGCATCGCTTACATTATGCCGATCCTCATCGTTTTGATAAACTCCTTCAAGAGCAACGCCGCCGTCAACACGGAGACGTTTGCCTTCCCGGACGCGAACAGCTTTGTCGGCTTCCAGAACTATATCAAGGGCATGACCTTCGGCAACTACCCGTTTCTGAAGGCCGTGGGCTACAGCCTTTTCATCACGCTCGCTTCCACGGCGCTCATTCTCGTGTGCACGTCCATGGCCGCGTGGTATGTCTCCCGCGTCGGGAGCCTCTTCAGCAAGATCGTATATTATCTCTGCGTGTTCTCCATGGTCGTCCCGTTCCAGATGGTCATGTTCACGCTTTCCCGCACGGCGAACCAGCTCAGTCTCGATACCCCGTGGACGATCCCGGTCATTTATCTCGGCTTCGGCGCGGGTCTCGCGGTGTTCATGTTCTGCGGCTTTGTAAAGTCCATTCCTCTGGAAATTGAGGAAGCCGCTGCCATCGACGGCTGCGGCCCGGTGCGCACGTTCTTCCAGGTGGTCCTCCCCATGATGAAGCCGACGATGATCTCCGTCGGCGTGTTGGAAATCATGTGGGTGTGGAACGACTTCCTTCTGCCGTATCTCGTGCTCGACCGCACGGAGTATATGACCATCCCCATCGTCATACAGCATCTCAAGGGAAGCTACGGACAGGTGGACATGGGCGCGACGATGGCGCTGATCCTTCTGAGCATCCTGCCGGTCATCATCTTCTATCTCTGCTGCCAGAAACACATTATTAAGGGTGTTGCGGCCGGAGCGGTGAAGGGCTGATGACGATCAAGGACCTGGCGGCTCTCTCCGGGTATTCGCTCGGCACGGTTTCGCGCGTGCTCAACAATCAGCCGCACGTCAGCGAGAAGGCAAGAGAGCAGATCATGGCGATCGTGAAGGAACAGGGCTTTGAGCTGAACACGAACGCCCGCAATCTCAAGCAGACCCACAGCAACAACATCCTCGTCATCGTCCGCGGCACGCACAACGAGCTGTTCGCCGCGCTGGTCGAACGGCTGCAGACCGTGGCAACGGGCGGGGAGTACCAGCTTGTGGTGGACTATATCGGCGAGCTCGACAACGAGGTGCGCCGCGCCGTGAAGCGCGTGCGCGAGGTAAAGCCGCAGGGCATCCTCTTCCTCGGCGGCAGCAGCGAGGATTTCATCGAATCCTTTGCCGAGATCCACATTCCCGCGGTTCTTGTCACAAACTCCGCCGCGGAATTCCAATTCAAGAATCTTTCGAGCGTCACGACCGATGATACCGCCGCTGCCGCGGCGGCCGTCGGGTATCTGGCGGACATGGGCCACAAAAAGATCGCCGTCATCGGCGGCGAGCGCGAATACTCCGATACGGGACGTCTGCGCTATGCGGGCGTGCTGCGCGCGCTCACCGAGCGCGGCATAACGTTTGACGCGGACCGGTTTTATAAGACCGCACACTACAGCTTTGACGAGGGCTATACGGCCATGGCGGAGCTCCTGCGCGAAACATCGGAGATCACGGCGGTGTTCGCCATGGCGGATGTCATGGCCATCGGCGCGGCCCGCGCCGTCCGTGATGCCGGAAAGCGCATCCCGGAGGACATTTCCCTCATCGGCTTTGACGGCCTGCCCATCTGCCGGTACTACGAGCCAAGGCTCTCCACCGTTACGCAGCAGATCGCGTTCATGGCGGAAAAGAGCTACGCCGTGCTGCTCGACATGATCGAAAACGGCTCGGGCGCGCAGCATGTCCTTGCGCCGTACACGCTCGAAAAGACGGACAGCATCCGTAAAAATTAACAGCATCCGCAAATTCTAACAGACGAAAGAGGCGTTTGCCATGCGAGCAAGCGGAATTATTCTGCATATCACATCGCTCCCGTCGCCGCACGGCGTCGGAACGCTGGGCAGAGAGGCGAGAGAGTTTGCCGATTTCCTCCGGAAAGCCGGACAGAAATACTGGCAGGTCCTGCCGCTCGGCCCGACCGGCTACGGCGACTCACCGTACCAGACCGACTCGGCCTTTGCCGGGAACCCGTATCTCATCGACCTTGAGCAGCTTATTACCGACGGTCTCCTCACGCGCGAGGAAGTCGATGCCGTTTCCTTCGGCAGCGACCCGGCGCAGACGGATTACGGCGCGCTCTACGCCGGACGGTTCGATCTTCTCCGCCGCGCCTGTGAGCGCGGCTGGGACAAAGAGCGTGAGAACGTAGACGCTTTCTATCGTGAAAACGAGAGTTGGCTGCGCAGCTATGCGCTCTATACCGCGGCAAAGCGTCATTTCGGCATGCGCCCCTGGATCGAATGGGAGGACGAGGATCTCCGTCTTCGCCGCAGCGAGGAAGTGCTGCGCCGGTATGAGGAGCTTCTCGCGGAGGATATCCGCTTCTGCATTTTCACGCAGTATCTGTTCTTCCGCCAGTGGAACGCGCTGCGCGCGTATATCCGCGAGCAGGGCATCCGGATCATCGGCGACGTGCCGATCTATGTCCCGCTCGACAGCGCCGACGTGTGGGCGGAGGGCGAGTACTTCCAGCTCGACGATCAGTGCCGCCCGACGGAGGTCGCGGGCGTCCCGCCCGATTACTTCACCGCCGACGGTCAGCTCTGGGGCAATCCGCTCTATGACTGGGACCGTATGCGAGACGACGGCTACCGCTGGTGGATCCGGCGTCTCGGCGCCGCGGGCAAGCTCTACGATACCGTCCGTATCGACCATTTCCGCGGTCTGGAGAGCTATTGGGCCGTGCCCTACGGCGAGACGACCGCGCGCAGCGGCCATTGGCGCAAGGGCCCCGGCGAGAGCTTTATCGATGCGATCAAGACGGCACTCCCCGGTCTCGACATCATCGCCGAGGATCTCGGCTTTATGACGCCGGAGGTCATCGCCCTGCGCGAGTATTCGGGCTTCCCCGGCATGAAGGTGCTGCAGTTCGCCTTTGATTCCCGCGAGCCGAGCGACTATCTGCCGCACCGCTACCCGACAAACTGCATCTGCTACACCGGCACGCACGACAACGCCACGCTCGCCCAGTGGCTGGGTGACGCGAAGGGCGACGATGTGGCTTACGCCAAGCAGTATCTCGGCTTGAACGATGAGGAAGGGTATGTAAACGGCATCATCCGCGGCGGCATGAGCTCGGTGGCTGATCTCTTTGTCGCGCAGATGCAGGACTGGCTTGCCCTCGGCGGCGAGTCGCGCATGAACGTCCCCGGCGTCCTCGGCCACGGCAACTGGTGCTGGCGCATGCTGCCCGGCGCGCTCACCGACGAGCTCGCCGACCACATCGCCGCCATGACGGCCATGTACAGCCGGTAATATAGAACAAATGCCGCTCTCCGGCCTCATTCGGAGAGCGGTTTTTCATTTTTTCCCATATTCTTTGTAAGCATTTAGGCTCAAATTGCGTCTATAAGGGTGAGTACTCAAGGGGCAGCCCCGTAAGAAAGAGGAAAGATCATGGAGGACAGCTTCATCGTAGACCTGTACTGGCGGCGCGACGAGCAGGCGATCGCCGAAACGGAGCGGAAATACGGCGGCGCATGCGAAGGCATCGCGCGGCGGTTTCTCCCTGCAGCGGAGGACGCCGAGGAGATCGTGCAGGACGCTTATCTCTCACTCTGGAACACCATCCCGCCGCAGCGCCCGGAGCATCTCGGCGCGTATCTGTTCCGTACCGTACGGAACGCCGCCTTTTCCCGCTTTCGCGCCGACAGCGCACAGAAACGCGGCGGCGGTGAGGCGTCCGCCGCGCTCGACGAGCTTGCCGAGTGTGTCGCGGGGCGGGACAATGTGGAGCAGATCATTGAGGCACGGGAGCTTTCTCATGCGGTGAACGCCTTTCTCCATACGCTTTCCCGAAACGACCGGATCATTTTCACCGCCCGCTACTATCTCGCTCTTCCCGCCCCGGCAATCGCCGAAAGGCTCGGCTGCCGGGAGGGAAGGGTACATACCTCGCTTTGCCGCAGCCGGAAAAAGCTGCGCGACTATCTCATTAAGGAGGAATTGCTGTGAAAGCGCTGGATATTATGGAAGCGGTCGGCGGGATCGACGATGAAATTCTTATGGAGGTCACATCGGCTATGCAGGAAAAGAATACAGGAAAACCCCTTCGCGCGAAGCGGACGCTTCGCACCGTGCTGATCGCGGCGGCGCTCGTGCTCGTGCTCGCCGGGAGCGCCCTTGCCGCCGGGCGGCTTATCAACAGTCCCGCGCAGGCGGTCAAGGTCGCGCGGCAGGAAATTGCAAAAATGCAGGACATGGGCATTCTCTCTTCGGAGTACCGCTTTTTTGACGGCGAACCGGACTATCTCGGTGAAGCGCCGAACACGGGCGTGAGCGACTACTGGTTCGGACGCATTTTCCCCCACAGCTACATTGTCCGCGGCGGAACCGCCGACGGGAAGTATTACATGAATCTTTTTGTTGACACAATGAGCGGAAAGATCGTTCACATCAGCACGGAGGCCAGGGCGGACGAGACGGACACGCCCATCCCCGGCGGCGATGTAACGGTGGAAACGGGCAACGGAAAGGAGACGTTCCACACCTACAACAACTATGACGACATCCTGCCGGATGGCATGACCGTGGATGAGTTCTGCACGCTGCTGGCAAAGTACTGGGGCTTTTCCGGCTACCGTCTTGCGCAGACGGACGACGCCATGTTCCACTATGCCCAGCTCAATCCGGGCGGCGGCGAGCTGCTGACGGACTTTGCCGGCGCGAACAGCTATCTGACCGTATACTTCGACGGCGACCAGAGCGGCACGCCGATGTACATCAGCCTTGACCGGTTCCCCGGACGGGTGAGTGTGCTCTTCGGCATGCTCCACCAGGTCGGCTGATGCGGTGACCGTTCCGCTGTTCTGCCTGCTCCTTTCGCTGTTTCTCCTCTTGATAGAGCTATAAAAATACCCCCGCTCTTCGGATCGTTCCGAAAAGCGGGGGGCGAGCTTGTCAAAAAAGTATTTTTGACAAGCTCTCAAACGAGACCC
>OLQM01001121.1_pt1 | contig 30561 bp, 23 predicted proteins | sample 1673161 | NCBI WGS metagenome assembly OLQM01 (sample SAMEA3136761, study PRJEB25190) | human gut metagenome | reverse complement strand
CTATGCGGCAGACGCCATGAAGCACGGTGCCGCCGCCTGCATCTGTGAGCGGCGCATCGAGGGACTGCCGCTCCCGCAGGTCGTCCTGCCAAACGCCCGCCGCGCACTGGCGTTTGCTGCGGCAAATTTCTATGGCAACCCGCAAAGGCGCATGAGGCTCGTCGGCGTGACCGGCACCAACGGCAAGACCTCGACGGCATACATGCTTAAGACCATCTTCAGCCACGGCGGCTACAAGACCGCCTTGCTCGGGACGGCGAAGGGCAGCATCGGCGATGCGGCATATACGCCGCCGCTCGACGCCGCCGAGGCGGACGAATATGAAACCATGACGACGCCAGACCCCGAGGTGCTCTACCGCACGCTTGCCGACCTTGCAGCGCGCGGCGTGGAGGTCACGGTGATGGAGGCGTCCTCGCATGCACTTGCACTCGACAAGCTGGCGCCGATTGAATTCGCGCTCGGCATCTTCACCAATTTGTCGCATGAACATCTCGATTTTCACGGCTCGATGGAAAACTACCTTGCTGCTAAGGCAAAGTTGTTTGATAGCTGCCGCGTAGGGCTGTTCAACGCGGACGATGCGGCGGGCAGGGAACTTTTGCAGAATACTGCGTGCCGCGCGGTCAGCTACGGACTGACGCCGCCCTGCGACTATCTTGCCGAGGAAATCGAGAGCTACGGCGTGCGCGGCAGCTCTTATCTGCTGCATACGCGAGGCGCGCGATTCCGCGTGAAAACGCAGATTCCCGGCAGCTTCACGCTGTATAACACGCTTGCTGCGGCAGCGGCGGCGCGGGAATGCGGCGTCGACCTCGTCTGCATTCAGAATGCGCTTTATGCGCTGCGCGGCATCGCGGGCAGACTGGAGAAGGTGAACCTCGGCTTCATGGGCGGGGCGTTCACCGTGTTTATTGACTATGCGCACACACCGTTTGCCTTGGAGAACCTGCTGCGCTGCGTCCGCGCATTCCGCGGGACGGGGCAGCGGATTGTGACACTCTTCGGCTGCGGCGGCGCGCGCAGCCGCCTGCGCCGGTTCGGCATGGGGTCGGTCTGCGCACGGCTGGCGGATTTCTGCATCATCACCGAGGATAACAGCCGCGGCGAGCCCGTGGAGCACATTTTAGCGGACATCCGCGCCGGGCTGCGCCTTGGCAACCCGGCCACGCCGTTTGCCGAGATACCGGACCGCAGACAGGCGATCTATTACGCCCTCGACCACGCCCAGCCCGGGGATATTATCGCGATCTTAGGCAAGGGCCACGAGACAACGATAGAGCGCGGCGGAATCAAGGAACCGTTTGTGGAACGGGAGATCGTGGAGGAGTATTGGGGGCGGTGAATTTCTCTTTGCCTTCTCCCCTTGGGGGCGAAGGCGGTCCCGCAGGGCCGGACGAGGGGAGAGCTTGCCGCAGCAAGCCGTAAACACGCAATAACGGCAGGCTCGCCCCTCATCAGTCAGCGGGCGGGGCCGCTGACAGCTTCCCCCGCGGGGGAAGCCATTCTTTAACGTCAATGCGCACTTTCGGCATCAGAAGCGCCTGCGGGTTCCGCCTGTAGGGGGCGGCGTCCCCGACACCCCGCGGGAGGGATGAATCCCTCCCCTACACTCCCCGTTTGCGGGAGCTTGTAGGGTGGCCAGCCCTCTGGCCGCCGCGGAGGGGTCAAGACCCCTCCCTACAAATCTACCACGAAAGGGGTTGCAGCGGCAAAGCTGCGGGCCGGGCATGCCCGGCCCCTACAGTACAGCAAAAGGCCGCGCCCATCCTGTATCGGGAAAGGCGCGGCCTGTTTGTATGCAGTTATACCAGCTTAAACAGCTGCCCGCTGAACGGGGCCAGGGTCAGCTTCAATTCACCCCCGCAGGCCTTGCCGACCAGCCGCTTCGGCTTCTCGGTCCGGCCGCCGAAGCACTGCCAGTCGGTGTCCAGCAGCTTCGTCAGCTTGCCCGCGCGGGGCAGGGTCAGCGTGTAGTCGGCCAGCTCCGTGTCGCCAAAGTTGAATGCCGCCAGCACCGCGCCGTCATGGCCGTCGCGCCAGATGGCACAGGCGTCCAGCTCGGGGTGGGTGCAGTCCAGCCACCGGAACGCCTCGGGGTCGTACTCGCGGCTCCAGAACGCCTCGTTGGCAAGATACGCTTCATTCAGCGCCCTGCGATAGCGGTGGAAGGCGTCGTGGTTCGGGTACTTGAGCACCATCCAGTCCTGCTCGCGGCTCTCGTCAAATTCGCGCAGCTGCGCAAATTCGTTGCCCATAAAATCAAGCATCTTGCCCGGATGGATGGCCATGTACAGGTAGAGCGCCCGCGCCTGCGGGAACTTGCCCTCGTACTCGCCGTACATTTTTTGCACGATGGTCGCCTTGCCGTGGACGTTCTCGTCGTGGCTGAACGGCAGGATGTAGTGCTCGTTCCAGGCGTACATCATCGAGAAGGTCAGCTTGCCCAGATTCTCGCGCCGCTCGTCGCTCGTCTTTTTAAAGTAGTCGAGGGTGTCGTTCATCCAGCCCAGGTCCCACTTGTAGTCAAAGCCCAGGCCGCCGTACTCGACGGGGGCCGTGACCTTCGGGAAGCTCGTAGAGTCCTCGGCGATCAGAATGGCCGTGGGGTGGCGCTGCTGCAAACCGGCGTTCATGCCCTTCAGGAATTCCAGCGTCGAGCCGTTGACGCCGCGGTTCGGGTCGCCCTGCCAGTAGATCAGGCGGGACACGGCATCCATGCGCAGGCCGTCGGCGTGGAACACCCGCAGCCAGTAGTCGGCGCAGGACTGGATAAAGCAGCGGATCTCACCGCGGGAGTGCATAAAGTTGCAGCTGCCCCACTCGCTCTGGCCCACCGCGGCGGCGGGGTACTCATACAGCGGCGTACCGTCAAATTCTTTTAAGCCGTAGGCATCCACGGCAAAGTGGACCGGCACAAAGTCCAGGATAACGCCGATCCCCTGCTTGTGGCAGGCGTTGACAAACTCCACAAGCTCGTCCGGCGTGCCGTAGCGGCTGGTGGGCGCAAAAAAGCCGGTGGTCTGGTAGCCCCAGCTGCCGTCAAACGGGTGCTCGGCCAGGGGCATAAGCTCGATATGGGTGAAGCCGTTCTTCTTGCAGTAGGCGGGCAGCAGGTCGGCCAGCTCGGCGTAGGTGTACCAGCTGCCGTCCTCCTTCTGCCGCCAGCTGCCGGCGTGGACCTCGTAGATATTCAGCGGCTTATCAAAGCATTTTGTGCGTTCCTGCATCCATTTGTCATCGGCGAAGCCCTTGGGGGCATCGCTGACGATGCTGCGTCCGTCGGGGCGCAGCGTCATGGCCGTGCCGTAGGGGTCGCAGTGGGCCACGCTCTGGCCGTTCGCGCCGCGCACCCAATACTGGTACACCATCCCCGCTTGCACGCCGGGGGCGTCGCACTCCCACACGGCGGACTGGGTGCGGTGCAGATCAAAGGTACCGATCTCGGTCTCAACGGCAATATGCTGTGCGGACGGTGCCCACACCGCAAAATGCGTGCCGCCGAAATAGGTATGCGCACCGAAAAACTCATACGCATCAAAAGCGTGCCCGGTATAAAAATCCTGCATGTTCATGATGAAAACTCCTATTGCCCCTTGCCTCCCCTAGCAGGGGAGGTGGCCCCGCAGGGCCGGAAGGGTTGAACCTTGCCGTGGCCCGAAATATTTCGGGCGCGGCGAGCTCTCTCCCCCACCCGCTGCGGCGGGAGCCCCCTCTCAGAGGGGGCCAAGGGGCTTTTTCTCTAAAAAAATTGTACCACACCAACCGGGTGCGGTACAATTTACAATATTGAACACGGTGTCTAAAATTTAAATTCTCAGCAGCACCCGCGCGATGTTGAAGTAGACAAGCAGTGTCGTGGTATCGACAATGGTCGTGATAAGCGGCGACGCCATGACGGCGGGGTCAAAGTTGAGTTTTTCCGCAATGACGGGCAGCAGGCCGCCGATGAGCTGGGACAGGATGACCGTGCAGATCAGCGTCAGGCAAACGACTGCCGCTACAGGGGGCGCGATGCCGTCCAGGAAGATCAGCTTGGCAAAGTTGCACAGCGCCAGCGTGCCGCCGCAGAGGATGGCAATGCGGAATTCACGCCACAGAATCTTCGGCAGGTCGTGCGGCTCAATATCACCGACGGCCATGCCGCGGATGATGGTGGAGGTACTCTGGCTGCCCGCGTTGCCGCCCGCGTCGGTCAGCATCGGGATGTAGGCGGTCAGTACGGTCACGGCGGCGAGGGCATCCTCATACCCGCGGATGACCATGCTGGAGAAGGTGGACGAAATCATCAGGAACAGCAGCCACGGCGCGCGGTTTTTGTACAGTTCCCACATAGACTGTTTAAAATAAGGCTTGTCCGACGGGCCCATAGCGTTCATCTTGGCAATATCTTCGCTGGCCTCGTCCTGCATGATCGAGATAGCGTCATCAATCGTGACGATACCGACCAGTCGCTTCTCGTTGTCCACAACGGGAATGGCCAGATAGCCGTACTTCTCGAACATCTGGGAGACGTCCTCCTGGTCGGTGGTCGTGCTGACGCTGACGACATTGTCGTCCATCATGTCGCGGATCAGCTCGTTGTCGGGGTCCTTGGACAGGACCAGCGCGCGCAGCGAAACGACGCCGATGAGGGTGCGGTCACGGTCCGTGACGTAGCAGTTGTTGATGGTCTCCTTGTCAAAGCCGTTCTTGCGGATGACCGCCATGGCCTGCGACACCGTCCAGTCGGGGCGCAGCTCCATCAGCTCGGTGGTCATCACGCCGCCGGCGGAGTCCTCGGGGTATTTGAGCAGTTCGTTGATCATGCGGCGGGTCGCGGGGTCTGCCTGCGCCAGAATACGCTTGACGACGTTGGCGGGCATTTCCTCGACCAGATCCGTCGCATCATCGACGAACAGGTCATCCACAACGGCCTTCAGCTCCTTATCGGTCAGGCCGTCGATAAGGTCCTGCTGGGTCTCGGGGGTAAGCTCGGCGAAAATCTCCGCCGCCAGGTCCTTGGGACACAGGCGGAACAGCACGGGGAGCTTCTCGGGCGGGAGGTCCTCAAACACGGCGGCCAGGTCGGGCGCGGGCAGGGTGGACATAACATCTCGCAGGCTCTGGTACTTTTTGGCATCGTCCAGGTTGGCCAGCATCGTGCGGAGGGTCAGGATCGCGGTATCAGACATAAAAAAGCTGCCTCCTTTTCAGGCGGCAGCCAGGCACATTTAATTTTAGGCAATGCAAAGCAGAGCAACACCGTGCGCTTATTTTCGCGTACAGTTTGCTTTGGTTTGCCTGACAAAAAAGTGGTGGCTGCCGTTATTCAAGATACATCGGTACACAGGACTGGGACTGGGGGTATCCATTGTGACAACCACCTCACCTTTGTTTGAATTTTTACTACACGGCGCTATTCGCACCTATAGTTACTTTACCATCTGGGAACGGATTAGTCAACGGTAAATTTCGGCAATTTGAGAAAAAATTTCGTGCGCACTGCTGCCGCCTGTGGTATACTGGTGTACATTCACACGGCAGTGTTCGGGAGGTATCGCCATGATAAAAAATATCGCTATCGTCAGTCTGTCACGCGGCGTGGCAGGGGAAGCGTTTGCGCAGCATGAAGTCGAAATCGGGCTGAAGCGACTGGCCGGGTACGGCGTAAACGTGCAGTTTATGCCAAATGCCCTGCGCGGCATCGACTACCTTACCACACACCCAGAGGCGCGGGCCGCTGACCTGCTGCAGGCGTTCCGCGACCCGGGGATTGACATGATCCTCTGCGCCATCGGCGGGGACGACACCTATCGGCTGCTCCCCTATCTGTTCGACCACGACAAGCTGCGCAGGGCCGTCACCGATAAAATATTTCTCGGCTTTTCCGACACAACGGTCAACCACATGATGCTGCACAAGGTCGGGCTGCCAACATTTTATGGGCAGGCGTTTCTGCCGGATGTCTGCGAATTAGGCCCCGCAATGCTGCCCTACACCGAGCGCTATTTTGCGGAGCTGCTGCGCACCGGCACGATCCGCGAGGTCACGCCCAGCGATGTCTGGTACGAAAGCCGCACCGACTTCAACCCCTCGCAGATTGGCATTGCTCCCGCCACACATCCCGACGATGGCTTTCAGCTTTTGCAGGGCAGTCCTACATTTTCCGGGGAAATTCTCGGCGGCTGCATTGACACATTCTACGATTTCTTTGATGGTACGCGATATGCGGATATGCCGCAGCTCTGCCGAAAATACGACCTTTTCCCCACGGCTGAGGACTGGAAGGGCAAAATTTTGCTGCTGGAAACCAGCGAGGAGCGGATGCCGCCAGAAAAATACCGCGCGGCTTTGACGCATCTCAAAAACGCCGGGGTGTTCCGCGCCGTCAATGGCGTGCTGATTGGCAAGCCGATGGACCGCCAATACGAGGACGAGTACAAGCAGATTTTAGTCGAAGTCATCAACGACCCCAAGCTGTCCATCGTCTGCAACCTCAACATCGGGCACGCCGCGCCACGGTGCATTTTGCCCTTTGGCGTCCGGGCCTGTGTAGACGTCGTTGCGCAGAAGATTACTTTTGCTTAAAGCATTGCATCACTTTTGGGCCGCACCCGGCGGGGCGTCGAGGACGCCGCCCCCTACGAATATGCGGTAACACTAATAAAAAGCCGACTCCCGGCAGGCTGGCGGGAGTCGGCAGTTCTTTTATTTTACGGCAGGGCTTACGCCATCAGTTCCTTGACGGTGGCGGCCAGCTTCTCGTCCTTGCAGGCGGGGAAGAAGTTCTCGGCAAAGTGCTCACCGGCGAAGGCGCCCTTGACGAGGTCGCGGTCCAGATCCTTCAGGATGTCGGACAGGTCGCGGAAAGCAATGGCGCGCACGCCGTCCAGGATCTTCTTGTTGCGCTGCTCGGGGACAACGCGCTCCTTGGGGTAGCCCTGGCCGTGGCCGAAGCCGAACAGCTTCTCGAAGCTGTACTCGAGGTTCAGCTCGCCGCCCCAGCCGAAGCCCTTGGCAAAGGGCAGAGCCACAGCGTTGCCGTCGTTGACATGGGCAAAGGTGTAAGCGTCAACGGGGTCCTCGACGTGGCCGCAGATGACGCCGGGGAAGCTGTTCAGGGCCAGCATAGCGCCCTCACCGGTGCCGCAGCCGGTGATGACGTAGTCCGCAGCGCCGGAGTTCAGCAGCACAGCGGCCAGGATGCCGTTCTGAACGTAGGTCAGCTGGGCGGCATCGTCGGCGGCATACATGCCGTAGTTGACGACCTCGTGGCCCATCGGCTCGACGACCTTGCGCAGGGTGGCCTCGATCAGGGCGTTCTTGGCGGCCTGGCTGTTCTCATTGATCAGAGCGATTTTCATAATAGCTTTTCTCCTTTTATCGTCAAATTCACATTACAAGCTGACGGAAATACGTGGTGTTGATGCTCTTGTCGAGCTTGGCCATCTTGGCAATGCAGCCGTCCAGCGTATGGGCCACATCGTCCAGGCTGTGCCAGTTGGCGGCCCGCGGCTTGACCTCCTCCTCGAGCCAGGGGGCCACGTCGGTGTGGGAGCAGGCACCCTCGATGAGGTAGGCACCCTTGCGGGCGGCCTGGGTCTGCGGCTCGTAGCCGTCAACGCTGCCCATCATCGTCATGGTGAACACACCCTTGCGGTTGCGCCCACCCACGATGAGCCGTACGCCCACCGGCTGCACCGAGACCGTGGCGGCCTTCTCGCGCAGGATCTTGACGACCTTCTCCAGCGTCAGGTACTGGGTCTGGTACTCGTCCACCGCGTTGATGATCTGCACGGCGGCCAGCGTGTCGCCCGCAAAACCGACCACGACGTTGCGGTTGATCTTGCGGACCTTGGGCAGGTCGTTTTTGAGGATATGGGGCTTTTCGCCGGTGATGGGTTCCTCGACATAGCGGCCATCGCTGACCATGGCGCAGAAGGTATCACCGCATACTGCTAAAATCGCACTCATTGTTTTTCGTCCTTTGTTTTTTAATGGTACGTCTATTGTAGCACGAAATGCCGCGGGGCGCAAGGCACGCTTGACATGGCCGCGGCAGTGGGGTATAATAACTATAGAAAAGGCGCTGCGACAAGCGGTTGGCCCTTTCAGGTGAAAGTTAAAAGCTCAAACTAATAACCGTCACCGGCCAGGGTGGCGGTTATTGCTTTTTACAACTAAGCTCAAAGTAAAGGTCTTGCGACCGATATAGAACGTAAATGTAAAACGCATGGTCTCACCTCCTTTACGGAAGTGTGGCCAACCGCCTGCCGTTGTGTGCAGCGCCTTGCCGTCTGTTGTGAAACAGGCGGCTTTTGTATTATAGCAGAAATTTCGACGGTATGCAAGCAAAAATGCCCGCAGGAGAACCTTCCCCCGCGGACAGCTTTTTAATTTATCGAGTCTGTAGGGGCCGGGCATGCCCGGCCCTGCCGTATAAGGCAGACGAGTGCTTGCGGAAAGCCGCGGGCCGCACATGTGCGGCCCCTACAGAGCAGCTTTTCTTTAGTTATTCTTGTAATAATTGATCAGGCAGCCGTCCGCCAGGATCCGGCGCTCGGCGTCGGTCATCGCGCCGAGCTTGACGGTGAACTTCACCAGACCGCCGTCCGGCTTGACGGCCACGGCGTCCAGCTCGTCCGCGGCCTCCAGCAGAGCCTTGCGGACGCCGGGCAGGTAGACGTAATCGCCGTTGTCCAGCGCGCCGGGGTTCTCCACCAGGAACGGCAGCATGCCCCAGTTGATGCAGTTGGAGCGGTAGCGCTTTGTGGCATACTCGCAGGCAAAGTTGGCCGCGCCGCCCAGCACGCGCTGGCAGCTGGCGGCCTGCTCTCGGGCGGAGCCGTCGCCGGGCTTGTTGGCAAAAATGGCCGAGCCAATGTTGGTGTTGGCCGCGTCGGGCGCGTAGCCCAGCTTCTTCAAATCGTCGTAGACACGCGCAACCTCGGCGGGCAGCTCACCTGCCTTGCGCTGTTCGTCCAGCGCCTTCACGGCCTTGGCGTTCGGCACGTAGGCCGGGTCCTTGCGGGAGAGGGTGAACTCTGCCAGCCGCAGCGGGTTGGAGCGGAAGGACGACGTCTCGCCCGACGGGATCAGCTCGTCGGTGGTCGTGACGGGGTCGGTGATGTAGCTGACAATTTTGACCAGCAGGTCGTCGGTCAGGGCGGGCTGCTCGGGCCAGTCCTTGATGTTCGGGCCGAATTTCAGCGCGTAGTCCGGCTCCGGATGACCCCAGCCGTTGTAGACGCGCTTGTCGTAGACACCCTGCTCAAAGTGGTAGTCGGGCACGGTGTACTCCACGTCGGTCAGCTCGCTGGCGGCGGTCAGGTAGCCGCCGTTGGCCGCGGTGGCCGCAATGGAGCGGGCGTCCATCAGGGCGACGGCGCTGATCTGGCCCTCGCCGGGCTTGGAGCCCTCGCGGTTCGGGAAGTTGCGGGTCGTGTGGCGGATGGAGAACTCGCCGTTGGCCGGGGTGTCGCCCGCGCCGAAGCAGGGGCCGCAGAAGCACTCGCGGAAGATGCCGCCGGCGGAGACAATATCCGCCACAGCGCCGTTTTTGACCAGCTCCAGATAGGTCGGCATACTGTCGGGGTAGACGCTGAACTTGAACTCACCGTTGCCGCAGCTCTTGCCTTTGATGATGTCCGCCACGGCGCAGATATTTTCATACGTGCCGCCGGAGCAGCCGGCCACAACGCCCTGGTCAACGTAGATGCAGCCATCGCCGCAGATCTTGCCGACGAGGTCCATCTCGACCTTGCCGCCCAGCTGCCTGTTGGCCTGGTCCTGCGCCGCCTGCAGGATCTCTTTGGCGTTGGCCTTCAGCTCGCGGATCGGGTAGGCGTAGCTGGGGTGCATCGGCAGCGCGATCATGCACTCGACGGTGGAGAGGTCCAGCTCAATGCAGCCGTCGTAGTAGGCCACGTCGGCGGGCTTCAATTCCTTATAAGCCTCGGGGCGGCCATGCTGCACAAAATATTCCTTCGTGGTATCGTCGGTCTGCCAGATGGAGGACCAGCAGGTCGTCTCGGTGGTCATGACGTCGATGCCGTTGCGGTAGTCGGCACTCAGGTTTGCCACGCCGGGGCCGACGAACTCCATGACCTTGTTCTTCACATAGCCGTTGGCGTAGGTCGCGGCAACCAGTGCCAGCGCGACGTCGTGCGGGCCGACGCCCGGAGCGGGCTTGCCGGTCAGGTAGATGGCAACAACCCCGGGATAGCTCATATCGTAGGTGCGGCCCACGAGCTGCTTGGCCAGCTCGCCGCCGCCCTCGCCGACGGCCATCGTGCCGAGGGCGCCGTAGCGGGTGTGGGAGTCAGAGCCCAGGATCATCCGCCCGCAGCCGGACATCATCTCGCGGTTGTAGCTGTGGATGACGGCCATGTTCGGCGGAACATAGATGCCGCCGTATTTGTGGGCGGCGGACAGGGCAAACTGGTGGTCGTCCTCGTTGATGGTGCCGCCGACAGCGCAGAGGCTGTTGTGGCAGTTCGTCATGACGTAGGGCAGCGGGAACTCCGTCATGCCGGACGCGCGGGCCGTCTGGATGATGCCGACATAGGTGATGTCGTGGCTGGTCATCGAGTCGAACTTCATGCGCAGGTCCTGCATGGAGTCACCGGTATTATGGGCCTTCAAAATGCCGTAGGCGATGGTGCCTTTTTTGGCGTCTGCCTCGGTGACGCCCGCCGGGGCGGAAGTCTGAGGCACACCGTTTACAAGGTATACGCCGGTGTCGTGCAGCTTCATGGGAAAACCTCCGTTTTTGCAAATAAGAAATAAAAAATAATAAATAATAAAGATTGTGGAGTTTTCTCCCGTTGGTCGAAAACAAAAACGTAGGGGCGGATTCCATATCCGCCCGGACACAGGCAGCCGCCTTGCGGGCGCATATAGAATGCGCCCCTACGATGCACATTTTTTTGAGCGGAGCGCAGCGACGCGATCCACCACATTTATTATTTTTTATTTATTCTTTATTATTTGAGCACCGCTCACTCTGCCAGTCGGCTGATGATTGCCTGGGTAAACTCCTTCGTTCCCGCGGTGCCGCCGATGTCGGCAGTGACGACCTTGCCCTCCTCGACCTGGGCCAGGATGGCGGCATTGAGCTTGGCGGCCTTGTCGGTCTCGCCAAGGTCGTTCAGCATCATGGCAAAGGCCATCAGGATGGCGCTGGGGTTGGCCTTGTCCTGCCCGGCAATGTCGGGGGCAGAGCCGTGGACGGCCTCATAGATGCGGGTGCTGTCGCCGATGTTGGCGCTGGGCGCAAAGCCCAGGCCGCCGACGAGACCGGCGCACAGGTCACTGATAATATCGCCGTAGAGGTTCGGTGCGACGAGCACGTCGAACTGCTCGGGCTTCTGCACCAGCTTCATGCACAAAGCGTCGATGATGCAGTCGTCCGCGGCGATCTCGGGGTACTCCGCGGCGACCTCGCGGAAGGTGCGCAGGAACAGGCCGTCGGTCAGCTTCATGATGTTGGCCTTGTGGACTGCCGTGACCTTTTTGCGGCCGTTTTTGCGGGCATAATCAAATGCAAAGCGGCAGATCTTCTCGCACGCGGGGCGGGTGATGAGCTTGACGCCGTTGGCGATCTCGTCGTTCAGCATATACTCGATGCCCTTGTAGAGATCCTCGGTGTTCTCGCGCACGATGACAAGGTCCACATTGTCAAAGCGGGTCGGTACGCCCGGCAGCGTGTGCACCGGGCGCAGGTTTGCATAGGTGGAAAAGCGCTGGCGCAGCTGCACATTGATGCTGCGGAATCCCTTGCCGATGGGGGTGGCGGTGGGGCCCTTGAGTGCCCAGCCGCACGCTTCGATCGCATCCAGCGTGCCGGGGGCGATCAGCTCGCCGCTCTCGGCAGCGTACTCGGCACCGGCAGCAAACTCCTGCCATTCAATGCCGGTGTTCAGTGCGGCGGATACCTCGCGGACGCTCTCGGCAATTTCACGGCCAATGCCGTCGCCCGGAATCAGAACTGCTTTCATAAATAATACTTTTCCCCTTTCCCTGTCTTACTCTGCATTTTCTGCGGTATACCTAACATACTACCCGGTTTAGGGCCGGTTGTCAATCCGCATTTTTACACAATAGGCACATTTTGGGCCGCCAGCTTAATTTTTTAAAGCATTCTCTCGAAAAATTTAGAAAAATTTTAAGTTTTTCTTGACGAATTTGCGGAAATGCTATAAAATCAATCTATCGGGCATATTGCTAGGGGAAGCCAACAGTGGTATGTTCCTGTATAAGTATGCAAAGTATATAAAATTGGTCAAAGAGAGGGGTACGCATGATGTATTACCCAGACGTCCCGGCCCTGGAGCCGGATGAGCTTGAGCTGCTCTGCCACGAATATCTGGAGCACAACGCCACCCTTGACCCGCATCTGGCGGATCAGATGGGCGTCAAGCGCGGCCTGCGCAATCTGGACGGCACCGGCGTGCTGGCCGGCATCACGAACGTTTCCAACGTTATCGGCTATGACAAGAAGGAGGACGGCACCATCGTGCCCATTCCGGGCCGCCTGGTCTACCGCGGCATCGACATTGACACGCTGGCCGCCGAGGCCGACGCCCATGACCGTTTCATGTTTGAGGAGGTCATCTGGCTGCTGCTGTTCGGTTCCCTGCCCACGCAGGAGCAGTACGCCAAGTTCCGCAAGCTGCTGGAGCACCACCGCGAGCTGCCCCAGGGCTTTGCCGACGACATGATCTTAAATTCGCCGTCGCCGAACCTGATGAACAAGATGGCACGAAGCGTGCTGGCCATGTACAGCTACGACGAGCACGCCGAGGACAACAGTCTGCCCAACATCCTGCGCCAGGGCATCAACCTGATCGCCGAGCTGCCCACGATGATGGTCAACGCCTACCAGATCAAGCGCCGCGTCTATGACCGGTCCAGCATGTACTTCCACCTGCCAACCGAGGGCCAGAGCACGGCAGAGCATATTTTGAGCACCTACCGCGCCGACCAGAAGTTCACCCACGAGGAAGCGCGTCTGCTCGACCTCTGCCTGCTCGTCCACGCGGACCACGGCGGCGGCAACTGCTCGACCTTCACCTGCCGCGTGCTGTCCAGCTCCGGCACGGACACCTATGCGGCCATCAGCTCGGCCATCGGCGCGCTGAAAGGCCCCAAGCACGGCGGCGCGAACCTGAAGGTCATGCACCAGCTGGATTACATTCTGGAAAATGTCGAGGATCCGTCCAACGACGACGAGGTCCGCGAGTTCCTGCGCAAGATCCTCCGCAAGGAGCGCGGCGACGGCAGCGGCCTGATCTACGGCATGGGCCACGCCGTCTACACGATGAGCGACCCCCGTGCGCAGATTTTGAAAACCCACGCCAAGAGCCTGGCCTACAAGAAGGGCTACGACGAGGAGTACGAGCTGCTGTGCAGCATTGAGCGCCTGGCCCCGCAGGTCTTTGCCGAGGAAAAGCACGGCCCGAAGAAGGTCTGCGCCAACGTGGACCTGTTCAGCGGCCTGATCTACCGTATGCTCGGCATCAGCGAGGACCTGTACACCCCGCTGTTTGCGATTGCCCGTGTGCCCGGCTGGTGTGCCCACCGCGTCGAGGAGGTCGAATTCGCGAACCGCATCATCCGCCCCGCCTACAAGTACCTCGGCAAGCCGCAGGAGTACGTTCCGCTGGAGAAGCGATAAGATCGGTATTTTCCCGGTGCAAGTGTGCACCGGGATTTTTTTGCGCACAGTAGGGTCCGGGCATGCCCGGACCGGGGCCTACCCACAAACACCCGTCCGCCGTAATCGCCCCGGAGCGGTCAAGACCGCTCCCTACAAAGCAGCCGTGAGTGTCGGTTTGTAGAGGAGGATCTTGACTCTCCCGGGTCGTTCACGGCTGCCGCAGCGTTCACGGGAGGGATGAATCCCGCCCCTACACATGACCAGCGAAGGGGCCCCAAAATTTTCTTGCTTTTCTCCGCTGTTTTTGGTATAGTATTCTCTGTTTTTTAACCACAAGGAGATACTATTTCATGTCCGAACATGCCAATAAAAGAGAAAAGCGGCTGGCGATGCTGGTCGTGGCGGCGGTGGTGCTGTTCACGGTGCTGCTCATCGTGGAGACGTTCCGCCTGCTGCTGCCCGGGCTCTAGTCCGCGTTTTCTGCCGGGGATGAGCAGGCGCTGAGCGAATACCTGGCCAGCCAGGGGCGGCTGCGCAGCTTTCTGACGCTGTGGTTCCTGGCCGTCGTGCAGGTGCTGTCGCTCGTCATTCCGGCCATGCCGGTGCAGCTGGCGGCAGGGCTGGCCTACGGCCCGTGGATGGGCTTTCTGACGAGCTTCTCGGCCTCCGCCGTCGCCAACATGAGCGTCTACCTCATTGCACGGCGACTCGTGCCGGTCATCCGCCGCCTTGTCGCCGACAACCACAAGGCTGCGAAGCTGCTGGACAGCGTGCGTAGCAGCAAGGACCCCTGGTTTTACACAATTCTGGCGTTCATCACGCCGGGGCTGCCCAACGGCATCATTCCCTATGCCGCCGCCAACGCGGGGATGCGCCCGAAGCAGTTTTTAGCGGCCATCTTCATCAGTCTGCCCTTCCCCACCCTGCTGACCTGCGCGGCAGGCAGCTTTATGCTGGAGGGCAACTGGCTGTTCACCGTGCTGACCGGCATTGTGCTGTTCAGCTTTGTGGGGATTCTGTTCTTCAACCGCACAAAATTCATCGCGTGGGCACATGAGGTCAAAAACAGGCATACCCAAAAGGCCGGAGCGTAAGCTCCGGCCTTTTTTCTTGCCTCACTCTGCGAGGGAGGTGGCCCGTAGGGCCGGAGGGAGAGAACCTTGCCACAGCCCGAAATGTTTCGGATTGCCGCTAGGTTCTCTCCCCCACCGCCTGCGGGCGGAGCCCCCTCGCAGAGGGAGCCAAGAGGTTTTGGGGACGCGCATTTTTTCTGGTTACACAAACACCGCCTGCACCAGCACCATATACAGGGCGGTGCCCACGGCGATGCTGAGCAGCGTGTTCTTCTTCCACAGGTGCAGCCCCACCACGGCGGCCCCGGCAAGCAGCTCCGGCAGGCCGTGGGTGGGGCCTAGCAGGTCCACGCCGCGCAGGCAGTAGACAACGAGCATCGCCATGATGGCGCAGGGCAGCACCCCGGCCAGATACACCACAAATTTCGGCGTGGGCCGCCCGCCGCCGAACACCACAAACGGCAGGAACCGGATCAGCGCTGTCACGCCCGCCACAACGGCCACAAGCAGCGCACCGTGTACATCAAACGGCATGGTCGGCCTCCTTTTTCTGCATAAAACCGCGCAGCACCGTCAAGGCTGCCGTGATGCCCACCATGGACGGGATCAGGAAATCACTGCTGCCGAAAACCAGCAGACAGACCAGCGACACACCCAGCCCCACCAGCGCGGGGGTATGGTCGCGGCTGGCCTTCCACTGCTCGGTCATAACGACGAGGAACAGCGCGGTCATCGAAAAGTCGATGCCCGTCGTGTCAAACGGCAGCACACTGCCCAGCAGTGCGCCCGCCACGCCGCCCGCGATCCAGTAAAGCTGGTTCAGCAGCGACACCCAGAAATAGTATTTTTTCCGGTCCACGCCCTCGGGCACGCCGCCGCTGCACACGACGGAATAGGTCTCATCGGTCAGCGCAAAAATCAGGTACGGCTTGGCCGCGCCGGTGTCTTTATAGCGTTCCAGCATCGAAATTCCGTAAAACAGATGCCGCGCGTTGACCATCAGTGTCATGATCGCCGCCGAGATCAGCGACGCGCCGCCCGCCAGCAGGTCAATTGCGACATACTGCATACTGCCCGCGTAGATCAGCCCGCTCATGACCAGCGCCCACCCCGCGCCGTAGCCCTTGCTTTGCAAGAGCACACCAAAGCCCAGCCCCAGCACGATATACCCCGCCATGATGGGCAGGGACCGCACAAAGGCGTAACGAATCGTTTTCACTTTTCTTTTCCTCTTTAATCTACTAAAGTGCTATGTTGGGTAGTATAGCACAAAAAAATTCCCCGCGCAAGCGGGGAAAAGGCATTGTTCAATAGTACCGCAAACGGGCACGGGCGGATGCTTGCATCGCCCCGGGGACCCTGCGGCTGCCGCCTCGTTTTACGCCTTCTCGCTCTCCCACCGGGCCACCAGCGGGGCGGCCACAGCGGAAAGCGCCTCCCGTGCGGTGTTGATGGCATTCACGTCCACGGGGGTCAGCTTTTCGGCCTTTTTGTGCTTCAGAACGCGCTCCAGCGTTCTTTCTGCTTCTTTGATTTTAGTACGGGTCTCGCGGTCCAGCGCCTTGCCGGCCTTGCTGCCCAGCGCGGTGTTCACGCGGTAAAGCGCGGCCTCGCCGGCGTTCAGCGCCTCCAGCGCGGCCTTGCGCTCCTTGTCCTGCCCGGCAAAGGCGGCGGCGTTCTCCTTGGCGCGTTTGATCTCGTCCTCGGTCAGGTTCGATGTGCCCGAGATCGTGATGCTCTGCTGCTTGCCGGTGTCCATGTCGCGCGCCTTGACCTTGACAATGCCGTTGGCGTCGATGTCAAACGTGACCTCGATCTTCGGCACGCCCGCCCAGGCGCGCTTGATGCCGCGCAGCGTGAAGGTGCCCAGCAGCTTATTGTCCCTGGCAAACTCGCGCTCGCCCTGCAGCACTTTAATTTGCACCGTTTTCTGGAACGGCGCGGCGGTGGTGAATACCTTGCTGAACCGCGTCGGGATCGTGGAGTTGCGCTCGATCAAATGCGTTGCCACGCCGCCGACGGTCTCGATGGAAAGGGTCAGCGGGGTCACGTCCATCAGCAGCAGATCCTCGCCGGGGCCGGAGAGCATCTCGCCGCCCAGACGTCCGGCCTGCACCGCCGCGCCCAGTGCAACGCACTCGTCGGGGTTCAGCGATTTGGACGGCTCCAGACCGGTCATCCGCACGACCTTGGCCTGCACCGCCGGGATGCGGGTCGAGCCGCCGACCAGCAAAACCTGATCCAGGTCGCTGGCCGAAAGGCGTGCGTCGCTCAGGGCGTTGCGCACGGGCAGGGCGGTGCGCTCGATCAAATCGGCGCAGAGCTCCTCAAATTTAGCGCGTGTCAGCGTAGTTTGCAGGTGCAGCGCACCGTCTGCCGCCATCGTGAGGAACGGCAGATTGATGTCGGTCTGCTTCGCGCTGGAAAGCGCTTTTTTCGCCTTTTCGGCCTCCTCGCGCAGGCGCTGCATCGCCACGCGGTCATTCGTCAGGTCCACGCCGTGTTCGGCCCTGCACCGGTCTGCCAGCCAGTTGACGATGCGCTCGTCAAAGTCGTCGCCGCCCAGAAAGTTATCGCCGCAGGTCGAGAGCACCTGCACGATGCCGTCGCCGATGCGGATGAGCGACACGTCAAATGTGCCGCCGCCGAGGTCGTAGACCATGACGGTCTGGGTGCGGCCATTGTCCAGCCCGTAGGCCAGCGCCGCGGCTGTCGGCTCGTTGATGATGCGGCGCACGTCCAGCCCGGCAATGCGCCCGGCATCCTTCGTGGCCTGGCGCTGGGCATCGTTAAAGTAGGCGGGCACAGTGATGACCGCCTCGGTGACAGGCTCACCGAGATACGCCTCGGCATCGGCCTTCAGTTTTTGCAGGATGAGGGCGCTCAGTTCCTGCGGCGTGTAGCATTTTCCGTCGATGGGCACGCGGGTCTCGCTGCCCATCAGCCGCTTGACGCTGGACACGGTGCGGGGGGCGTTCGTCACGGCCTGGCGCTTGGCGGGCTCGCCCACCAGCCGTTCTCCCACCTTGGTGAACGCGACGACAGAGGGCGTCGTGCGCTGCCCCTCGGCGTTGGGGATGACGACGGGCTTGCCGCCCTCGACCACCGCCACACAGCTGTTGGTAGTCCCCAGGTCAATTCCGATTATTTTTGCCATGGTGGTGCTTGTCCTTTCAAAAAAGACACTTTTGAATCATAATTCTATTGTAGCGCCTGCCGCCGGGAAAAGTGTTGCGATTTCGTAAATAAATTGGGGCGAATTTTATAAACCTGCGGAGCCACCTCCCCCCAGGGGGAAGGCTAAGAAAATGTTGACGCACACGCCCCAACGTGCTATAGTTAGTTTAAAGCACTAAAGAGGGGGATTTCTATGGCACGCACCGCAACGGTCACCCGCAATACGCGGGAGACACAGATCACGCTGACGATTGACCTGGACGGCACCGGCAGGGCCGACCTGCACACGGGCATCGGCTTTTTTGACCACATGCTGGACGGCTTCGCCCGCCACGGCCTGTTTGATGTAAGCGTCACCTGCCGCGGCGACCTGGACGTAGACTGCCACCACACAATTGAGGACATCGGCATTGCGCTGGGCACGGCCATAAAAGAAGCGCTGGGTGACAAGGCCGGGCTGGTGCGGTACGGCAGCTGCATGCTGCCGATGGATGAGACGCTGGCACTCTGCGCCGTCGATCTGGGCGGGCGGCCCTACTTTGTGTACGACGCCAGCTTTGCAGGCCAGCGCTGCGGCGGCATGGACACCCAGATGGCGCGGGAGTTTTTCTACGCCGTATCGTACAGCTCCATGATGAATCTGCATCTGAAGGTACTCTACGGGGAGAATGACCACCATAAGCTGGAGGCCATGTTCAAGGCGTTTGCCAAGGCGCTGGACGCCGCGACGCGCAGAGATGCGCGGATCGACGGCGTTTTGTCCACCAAGGGGACGCTGTAAGGGAGATGCTCGGCGGCGGAAACGACGGGCGCCTATAGAATCCGCCCGTGGCCGTTTCCCGCCGTGGACAGCATATACATTAGGAGGGAAAGCAGTATGTACAAGGACATCATCGACACCATCGGCTTTGTGGAGAGCTACGACCCCGAGCTGGGCGCGGCTATGCAGCGTGAGCTGGGCCGCCAGCGGCAGAACATTGAGCTGATCGCCAGCGAGAACATCGTTTCCCCCGCCGTCATGGCGGCCATGGGCAGCGTGCTGACGAACAAGTACGCGGAAGGGTATCCCGGCCACCGTTATTACGGCGGCTGCCAGTACGTCGATCAGGTCGAGCAGATCGCCATTGACCGCGCCTGCAAGCTGTTCGGCGCGAAGTATGCCAACGTTCAGCCGCACTCCGGCGCACAGGCCAACCTGGCCGTCTACTTTGCGCTGCTGAACATCGGCGACACCGTCATGGGCATGGATCTGTCCCAGGGCGGCCACCTGACCCACGGCTCCCCCGTGAACATGAGCGGCAAGAACTACAACTTTGTCTCCTACGGCGTCTCCGCCGAGGATGGCCGCATCGACTACGCCGCACTGGCCAAGCAGGTCGCGAAGGTCCGCCCCAAGCTGCTGGTCGCCGGTGCGTCGGCCTATCCCCGCGCCATCGACTTTGAGAAGCTGGCCGAGATCGCCCACGGCTACGGCGCGATGCTGATGGTCGATATGGCGCACATTGCGGGTCTCGTCGCAGGCGGCCAGCACCAGAGCCCCGTGCCCTACGCCGACGTGGTCACCACTACGACCCACAAGACGCTGCGCGGCCCCCGCGGCGGCCTGATTTTGACGAACAACGAGTATATCATCAAGCGCATCAACTCCGCCATCTTCCCCGGCACGCAGGGCGGCCCGCTGGAGCACGTCATCGCCGCGAAGGCCGTCTGCTTTGGCGAGGCGCTGAAGCCGGAGTTCAAGGAGTATGCCCGCAAAATCGTTGAGAACGCGAAGGCGCTTGAAGCCGAGCTGACCGCCCGCGGCGTGAAGCTGGTCTCCGGCGGCACGGACAACCACCTGCTGCTGATTGACCTGACCGACGAGGACTGCACCGGCAAGGAGCTGGAGCACAATCTGGACGAGGTGCACATCACCGCGAACAAGAACACCGTCCCCGGCGAGAAGCGCAGCCCGTTTGTGACGAGCGGCGTGCGCATCGGCACCCCCGCCGTCACGACCCGCGGCATGGGTCCCGACGAGATGAAGGTGATCGCCGACTGCATTGCAGACTGCGTGTTTGACTTTGCGAGCAAGAAGGACGAGGTCGCCAGCAAGGTCGAGGAGCTGACGAAGAAGTTCCCGCTGTATGAATAAGCCTTGATTGAAAAATAGAAAGCCGCTGCCTGTGGTTACACATGGGCAGCGGCTTTTGTTTGTGCGCAGGGTTGGCGGCGGCGGAAGGTTTACGGATCGCCGCTGTAGGGGGCGGCGTCCCCGACGCCCCGCGGAGCGGTCAAGACCGCTCCCTGCGATGCAAAAGATAAACGGGCGGCAACGGCAAGGCTGCGGGCCGGGCATGCCCGGCCCCTACAGGGGGCATTCACGATAGCCACGCCCTCGCCAGCACCTGCGCCACCTTCTCCACATCGTCCTCCTTCAGGGCCGAGTACCCCGCTACCACGGTATCCGCCCGGCAGAGCTCGGGCCTGGCGAGATAATACTCACTCAGGCCGCGCAGCCGCACGCCCTGCTGTGCCGCGGCGGCGACCATGGCACGCTCGCCGCCGGCTCCCGGCAGCGTCAGCAGAAAATGCAGCCCGCTGTGTACGCCGTCCAGCTCCACGCCCGGCAGCGCCGCGCGCAGCGCTGCCGCAAACGCCTCCATGCGGCGCTTGTAGGCAAGGCGCATCCGGGCAAGATGCCGCGTGAAATACCCGCCCGCCATGAACTCGCAAAGCGTCTGCTGCTCAAAGCGGCTGACCGTGTTGGCGTAGGTCGCAAAATCCCGGCGATAGCGCGCCAGCAGGCTTTGCGGCAGCACCATGCAGGCAATGCGGATGCCCGGGGCCAGGCTTTTTGAAAACGTCGTCAGGTAGACCACCGGGCCTTCCGGGCCCGCCATGCCCTGCAAACTGGGCAGAGGGCGCGTATCAAAGCGAAACTCCGAGTCGTAGTCGTCCTCCAAAATGTACCGCCCGGGCCGGGCCGCTGACCAGGCCAGCAGCTGGGCACGGCGGGTCGCAGGCATCGTAACACCCGTCGGAAAGTGATGACTGGGCGTCAGATAGCAGAGGTTTGCGCCGCTTTTTTCCAGCGCGTCGGCGGGCAGGCCCTCGCGATCAATGTCCACCAGCGTGCAGGGAATGCCGCTGTTCTGCAGGACCGTCCGCGTGCGGAAGTAGCCGGGGTTCTCGATGGCCGCCATGCCGTCGCTGAACAGGTGTGCCAGGCACCCGAGCAGATACTCAATGCCCGCGCCGACGACGATCTGCTCCGGCGTGCATTCCACACCGCGGTACACCGACAAATATTCCGCGATCTGTGTGCGCAGCGGGGCGTCGCCCTGCATTTCGCCGCGCTGTAAAAGCTCGGGCCGCTGGTAGAGCAGCTCCTTCTGGATGCGTCCCCAGCTGCGCGCCGGGAACAGCGCCGTGTCCACGCTGCCGGTGGACAGGTCGTAGACCGGCTGCGGCGCGGCGGGCGGCTGCGGTGCAGGGGCGGCGGGTGCGCGGCGGGCGCGGCTCGGCAGCATGCCGTAGGTCTTTTGCACATAAAAGCCGCTGCGGGGGCGCGGCTCGGCCAGACCCTCGGCGGCCAGCATCTGGTAGGCGGCGTCCACCGTGTTGACGCTGACGCCCTGCTGCGCAGCCATCGTGCGGCGGCCCGGCAGCGGCGTTCCGGGTGCGCGCTGGCCGGTGCGGATCTCATCCGCCAGGGCGGCGTACAGCTGCTCATACAGCGGCGTTTTTTGGTCGGCATCCAACTCTATCATGACAGTCCTCCACACTGGCCCCATAAAAAATTTAAAAACTGAGCATTTATTCAGAGCCAGAAATCAGTATAATAAAAACATACCTTCCCGGAAGGAAAATGTCAATAGAGGTGTACGAAACTATGTCTACCGCAACGATGTGGCTGCTGCTGTTCGTCGTAGCAGCCCTGGCACTGCTGATCGCAGCGCTGACCAAAACGAAATTCACTGTGCAGAAAATCAGCATCATCGGCATCATGGCCGCGATGAGCTTTGTCGCGTATGAGTTCTTCCGCATCCCGAACGTCTTTGGCACAGGGTCCAGCTTCCATCTGGGCAACACCTTCACGGCGCTGACCGCCATGCTGCTGGACGGTGTGTCCGGCGGTCTGGCCGGTGCCATCGGCCTGGCGCTGGCCGACGTTGTCGCCGGTGACCCGGGCTACGCCATCACGACCTTTATTCTGAAATTCATCATCGGTCTGGTCTGCGGCGCGGTGTCCCACAAGGTCATCCACCTCAGGACCTTCCCCACCGGCAACAAGCTCAAATACGTGGCCGCCGTCACGGCGTCGGCCTTCAGCGGCCTGCTGGTCAACGTGTTCACCGACCCGTTCATCGGCTACTTCCGCAACCTGTACATCTTTGGCCAGCCCGCGGAGTTCGTCTCCGTCGTGACCAAGATCGCCAGCGGCGTGACGCTGGTCAACTCCCTGCTCTCCACCGTCTGCGCCGTTGTCCTGTACATCGCCCTGCGCCCCGCCCTGGAGAAGGCACATCTGCTGCCGAAGGAGTGATTCTCCCAAAGCCTTCCCCCTGGGGGGAAGGTGGCCCCGCAGGGCCGGATGAGGGGGAAGTTGCCGGATGCAGACCGTAAACGGGTACTGCTGGCAAACTCCGCCCTCATCAGTCCGCTTCGCGGACAGTTTCAGTCTCCGCGCTAAGAGCCGCCTCCGGCGGTTGCGCTCCGACACGCGCCTGCGGGCGCAGCCCCTCAGGGGAAGCCTTTTCAATTCAACATCCTCATTTCTGTTTACCCCCGCTTCGGCGGGGTTTTTGTTTTGCGGCAAATTATGTAAAAATTGCAAAAAGACTGGCGTTCCGGTGGGAAATGGTGTAAAATGAATTTACATATTGTGTAAACACTCCATGCTCCCACGCGAAAGGAGCCTTTCATGGCAGGCAAAACCAAATCACAAAAGAAAAAAGCGCTGGATATGCGCAGCAAGATGTATCTGGTGCTGGCTCTGTGCAGCGTCATGCTGCTGGTCAGCGTCGGCATCTCGCTGGTGCTCATCGGCGGCATCGACCTCGGCGGCGCGGACGCCCAGAGCGTGTCCACCGTGGACAGCGCGTCCATGGTCGTCGAGAGCGGCTATAATAAAGAGGAAAACACCATTGATACCCAGGCCTACACCTCGACGATCCTTGAGCAGGCCGCCGACGCGGGCGACAGCTATGTGGACGAGACGCTGTTTCTGGGCGACAGCAACACGGCCCGCATGTACCGCATGTTCGACTATTGCAGCTACGACAACGCCATCGGCTCGGTGGGCATGACCGCCAAGAGCCTGGCGACCTTTGCCTGCGTGCAGGTAAGCACTTCGTCCGGCTACATCACAATGCCCCAGGCCGTGGCGAAATTGCAGCCGCGCCGGGTCATCCTGACCTTCGGCACGAACGACCTGAACCCCGGCTATAAGGCCGCGGACTTCGTCAAAAACTACCAGACCGGCATCGAGGCCATCGTCACCGCCTACCCCAGCGTGGACATCATCGTCAACGCCATCCCGCCCATCGGGCAGCAGCACTCCAACCAGAGCCTGACCCAGACCCAGGTGGACGAGTACAACAAAGCGCTCGTCGAAATGTGCCAGGAGAAGGGCTGGAAGTTCCTGAACAGTGCCGAGGTGCTGAAGGATTCCGTCACCGGCTACGCCAAGAGCGGCTATGTAGAGACGAGCGACGGCATTCATCTGACCCGCACGGCGATGGACGCGCTGTTCAACTACATCCGCACCCACAGCTACATTACCGAGGATGACCGCCCCGCGCTGACGACGATCCCGAAGCACACCGGCGACAAGGACGCCGTGGTCTACACGGTGCCGGTGGTCAGCTCCTCCAGCACCGCCACGGCGACGGCCACGCCCGAGCCCGAGGCGACCGAGATACCGGCCAGCAGTGAGGCCGAGGCCGAGGCCACCCCGGAACCTGAGGTGACCGCGACACCTGAGCCGACTGCAACGCCGAGTCCCACACCCGAACCGACTACAGAGCCGACACCGACACCCCCTGAGCCGACTACAGAGCCGACACCGACACCCCCTGAGCCGACCGCGGAGCCGACACCCACGCCCCCGGAGAACACCTCCGATGCAGACGTTCCCGCCGGGAATGACGGAACTCAACCTACATAAAACACCGACCCCCGCAGCACTGACGCTGCGGGGGTCTTTTTCTTATGCTTTTTTGCCGAGCAGCTCGGTGCGGATATACCGGAAGCAGGCGTCCTCGCCCTCGTCGCGCAGGATCAGCAGGCAGGTCTCCAGCTCCTTGCGGGTCTCGGGGTGCAGGATGTAGTGGTCCCTGCTGCGGTCATAGTACTCCCACGCCGCGGCGTCGGTGTACTTGTCGCCCTTATAGTTCTTGCTGGCGGCAATGCGGTCACAGACCATCTCGGCCACGTAGCGGGCGGGCATCCGCATACCGGCCATGGCGTGGTCGCCGTCCGGCGCGTAGTCGATCCAGTATTCCAGATGGTGCTTGTTGCGGCCCTTATGGTGCAGCCAGGCGGCGCTGTAGCCCTCGGCCTGGCGCTGGGCGTTGTTGGGGCTGCACGTCCCCTGCCAGTATTTGGCCCCGGCCCAGAACTCCACGGGGGCCAGCTTGCTTAAATCGTGGGTCAGGCCCTGCCAGTACAGCCCGCAGCGGAAGCAGTTTTTCATCACCAGCATTTTGTGATGGCGGATCGTTTTGTAGTGTTTAATGGGATGCCACAAGGTCTTTTTTCCTCCCCGGGATCATGAGTTTTGCCAGCACCGGCAGCAGCATACAGCTGATCGGCACAAACGCAAAGTGCCAAAGCATCGGTACAAGGTGGGTATGGATCGCAGCGTGCGCCTTGGACAGCACCATCCAGGACGCCGGGGCCGCCAGCCCCAGCCCCCAGACGATGCACGGCGGCACCAGCTGCGCCGCCGTGCCGCGGCGCAGGCAGACAACAACGCTCACCGCGCCGACCAGCAGCGCAAACAGAAGCAGCTGCCATGCCGTGATGCTGACGGGCCCGAGCTGCAAAAGCGGCTCCGTACTCTCACGGAAATACTGCGCGAGCACCTGCAACACGTTCACATCCCGCACCGCGCTGTCCGTCAGGCTGACGCGGTCCGTGACGGCCCGGGTCATGTTCTGCCAGGCGTCCGCTGCGCTGCCGAAGCAGAGCCATTCCTGTGCGAACCAGAGCGCCAGCGCCGCAGTCACACCGCCCAGCGCCGAGACACCCGCCCCGACGGTGCGGCCCAGCCAGACCAGCGCGCCGTGCGGGTCGCGCCGCACAAAATACGCCTTGGCGGCAGCGTAGCAGAGCGGGATCTCACACAGGATCAAAAATGTTGTGACAAATTCAAACCCGCACATGCAGCGCACCATGCAGGCGGCGGCCACCAGCGGCCAGCACCCGCGGGGCGTTTTGCCGCGCACGCGGGTGCAATGGCAGAGCCAAAGCGCCGCCAGCAGCGGCAGCAGCCAGGTCCAGAGGCACCAGTACAGGTCCTTCATGCCGCGCTGCAGCCAGGGGGCCAGCAGCACCGACGCAAACCCGAATGCTGCCGCCAGCGGGCCGAATTCTTCCCACACGGCCAGCGCCGCAAGCAGCTCCGCCGCGTAGAACAGCGTGCTGTTCAGCCAGTAGAGGGCGGTCTCCCGCGCCAGACCGTCGGGCAGCCAGTGCCGCAGCAGACGGTTGACCCCGCCGAACAGCCAGCCCTGCAAGCCCGACTGGTGGGTGTAGGGGTGGAACGCCGCCGCGTCGGTGGGGGTGTCGTCCCGGAACAGTGCGCGGTTCGTGTCGTCGCTCCAATCGTCGGTGTAGACACCCAGAAAGCCGCCGGGGGCGTACTGCCCCTGCTCCATCTGGTGGATGCGGCCATAGACGAGCGTCTGGGAGCCTGTATCCCACACGCCGGTCAGGTAGGCACTGGCATTGTGCCGCACCGTGGTCAGCAGCGCGGCCAGCGCCAGCACTGCCAGCAGGGTCGCCGCGCCGCGCAGGGGTGCGGGCAGCGTCTGCCATATTCCTTTTGCTTTTGTCAATGTTATCGATCCCATTTGTCGCACAGCGCAGCGATCTGGCTGGCAAATTTTGCAAGGTCCTTGTTGGCCCCGCCCTGGTTGTGGCGGATGACCTCCAGCAGGCGCTGGCCCATGTTGGCCAGCCGGTCATAGGCCGCGCTGGTGCGCACAGTCTCGGCGGATTTCGTCTTGATGATCTTCCGGGTGTTGCCGACCTCGGCGCAGGCGACGCGGCCCTCGGCGGCGATCCAGATCGAGCCGTTGTAGGGGGCGTCGGCCTCGTAGCCTTCCTCCTTCAGATGGTTGGCCCAGTGCTCGGCGACGGCGTCCTCGCCGTGGTTGACAAAGACGAACTTCGGCTTTTCGTCAAAGGCGCGGAGCCAGGCTTCCAGCCCGTCCTTGTCGGCGTGACCCGAAAGCCCGCCCAGCTGCGCAATGCGGGCCTTGACCTGCACCGGCTCGCCAAAAAGCTTGACCTCCTGCGCACCGTTGACCAGCGCGTTGCCTAAGGTGCCGGGGCTTTGGTAGCCGACGAACAGCACCGTACACTCGGGCCGCCAGAGGTTATATTTTAAGTGGTGGCGGATGCGGCCCGCGTCACACATGCCGGCGGCGGAGAGGATGACCTTGGGCGTCGGGTCGCCGTTGATGGCCATGGATTCCTCTTTCGTCTCGCTGACGTGCAGACCCGGGAACTGCAGGGGGTTCCGGCCGCTCTGCACCAGGGCGAGGGCTTCGTCGTCGTAGCACTCGGCAAAGTTTTCCCGGAAGATCGTGGTAGATTTGCTCGCCAGCGGGCTGTCCACAAAGACCGGGAAGTTTTCGTGGCCCTTGATACGGCCCTCGGCCTTGATCTGGCGGATAAAATACAAAAGCTCCTGCGTGCGGCCCACGGCAAAGCTGGGGATGACGACATTGCCGCCCTTGTCGAACGTCGATTGCAGCACGGCGCTCAAATCGCCGATATAATCCGGTTTCGGGCCGTGGCTGCGGTCCCCGTAGGTGGATTCCATAACAAGGTAATCCGCGTGGCCCGGGTTGGACGGGTCCTTGATAAGCGGCTGATGGGTGTTGCCGATGTCGCCCGAGAAAACGATGATCTCCGGCGTGCGGCCCGGCTCCGCAATGCGCAGCGAGACGGACGCGCTGCCCAGCAGGTGCCCCACATCGGTAAAGCGCATCTCGATTTTGCCGGTTGGCCCGTCGAACAGCGTCTGCCACGTCTCATAGGGGCAGGGCACAAACTGCTTCATGACGTTCTGCGCGTCCTCGACGGTGTAGTCCGGCTCGATCATCTCGGCACCGCTGCGCATGGCCTTGCGGTTTTTCCACTCGGCCTCCTGCTCCTGAATGTGGGCGGAATCCTCCAGCATGATGGCGCAGAGGTCGCGGGTCGCATCGGTGGTATAGATGGGGCCGCGGTAGCCGTTTTTGTACAGGTACGGGATACGGCCCGAGTGGTCGATGTGCGCATGGGTCAGCAGCAGTGCCTCATAGGTGCCGGGCGCGCAGGGCAGGTCTGCGTTCTCATACACGTCGCGGCCCTGCTCCATGCCGCAGTCGATCAGAAAGCGGTGTCCCGCCGCCTCCAGCTGTGTGCAGCTGCCGGTCACTTCCCGGTCAGCGCCTAAGAATGTGAGCTTCATGTGGGAGAACCTCCTTTATTTGGGGATGTTGCGGGGAGAACGAGAGTTGCCGTGAGGTTGACGGGGCGTCGAGGACGCCGCCCCCTACGGACTGCCGTGAATGGGTGCGCACGAGAGGGGCGAGGGAGGGCGGCAGCCCGCCCCTTTGCAGTGGGCGAGTGGTTGCCCGGGAACGGGCGGCCACGCAAGGCCCGTCGGAATCCCCCAGTCCGCTAACGCGGCCAGCCCCCTTTGACAAGGGGGCCTCCCTCTCCCCCCTGCGGGGGTTCGGGGGAACACCCGAGTTTAAGGTGGAGGAAGGCTCGGCGGCGTTAAGAACGGACAGTAATACTGCGTCCGTTTAGCCGCCGAGACTTCCGACTTCCACTTTGGGGTTCTTAGGGGCGTGCAGCCCCTAAGTCGCGGGTCCGCTGCGTCGAAACAGCGGCAGTTTTCTTTGCCAAGCTTTCTTTTGCTGCCAAAAGAAAGCGAGTTTCCGGGAGGCTGCCGTTCCCGGTTCAGCCTCTCTTTTTCTCCGGCAGCTGACTCACCACAATCGCGCCGAACATCAGTGCGCAGCCGCATAGCTCGGTGGCGGAGAGCGTCTCGCCCAGGATCAGCCAACCGGCCAGGGCACTGAACACACTCTCGAGACACATCGCCAGACTGGCAATCGTCGGGTCCAGCTCCTTCTGGCCGACGATCTGCAGCGTGTAGGCCACGCCGCTGGACATGATGCCGCAATAGGCAATCGAGACCGCCGCGGCGCGGAACTGGTCGGGCGACGGGGCCTCAAAGACAAACGCGAAGATCGTGGACAAAACCGAGACCACAAAGAACTGCACAAAGCTCAGCTGGATGCCGTCGAGCTGCGGGCTGAAATGGTTGACCAGCATGATCTGCGCCGTGAACAGGATCGCGCAGACCAAAAGCTGCCACTCGCCGCCGGTCAGGCTCAGCGTGTCGCGCCCGGCCAGACAGAGCAGATACAGCCCCACGACGCTGGCCGCGACACAGCCCCACAGCTTGACGCCGGGGCGGCTGCCCAGGAAAACCCCCGCCACCGGCACCAGCACAACGTAGAGCGCCGTCATAAAGCCCGCCTTGGCCGTGCTGGTCGTGCCAATGCCCATCTGCTGCGCGGCGGACGCCGCAAACAGCGCCACACCGCAGAAAATACCGCCGCGCAGCAGCACTTTTTTGTTCTGCCAGAAGCCCGGCTCCGCGGCGGGGTTCGTTTTGCCCATCTTGCGCAGCACAGCCATCAGGCCCAGCAGAAACACACAGGCCAGCCAGCTGCGGCTGGCCAGAAACGTGTACGGGCCCATATAATCGCTGCCGACGCTCTGCGCGACAAAGGCCGTGCCCCAGATGAATGCGCAGGCCATAAGCATCAGCGTGTTGCGCAGCTGTTTTTTATCCATGTTTCAATTCCCCTCTGTGTTGTGCGGTCCCTGCAATACAAACCAAAAAGCCGCCCTGCCGCAAGCGGCACGGGCGGCATTGCTGCCGTTATCAGCCGGTCGTCGTATCGTCGCCGTAGGTGTTCAGCTCGGTGCTGCCCAGACCCTCGACCTTCAGGCCGCCGGTGACATAATACTTGTTGCCGTTGTCATAGCTGATCGTGATTTTGTACTGCTTGCCCGCAGTCAGGCCGGTCACGTTGTACTGGTAATCGGCGCCGTCGGCGCAGTAGTAGATCGTCGAGTCCGGCACGTAGCTGGTCATCGTCTTGTCGTCAGACAGCTCCCAGAACGCGATCTTGAAGTACATATATTTCTCGTTGCTGGCCTCGGTGGTGGCGTAGCCGGTCACGGTCATGCTGTCGCCGCCCGCCACGAAATACTCGGTGGAGCGGTTGGCAATGCCGTTAAAAGAGACATACAGCGTGTCCTCTACCGGGTAGGTCACAACGCGGGCCGCGGTGGTGTCCATCTCGGCAGGGAACTCCACGCTGCCGCCGGCGGGCGCTTTTGTGGTGGTGTCGGTGTCATCCTCGTCGGATTCCTCGACCAAGCCCAGCTTGTGGACCAGATGCACGACCATATCCTGGGCGACCTGCTTCGGGGAGCAGGCCGTCAGGCTGACTGCCAGCAGCACGGCCATTGCCAGTGCCGCGAGCTTGCGGGTAAGTTTCATATCGCAGACCTCCGTGGGTGTCATTGCAAAAATACACAGCCTATTATACCGCAATTTTCCGCTATGTACAAGCGTTCCGCGCGTTTTTACACATTTGTTTTCGGTTGCCACTCCTTGACAAAGTCGATGAGCAGCGACGACACCGTGACCGTAACGAGGGAAAACGCGATGCGCCGGAACGGGATGTAGGACAGCGACGCGAACAGGACGGTCAGATCGGTGAACAGGTAGGCGCGGGAGAGCCGCCACCCGGTCAGCTTATGGATGACAAGGGCGAGGGCGTCGTCGCCGCCGCTGGACCCGCCCTGCCGCACGATGAGCCCCACGCCGACGCCGACGAACACGCCGCCCAGCAGCGCCGCCGCCAGCGGCCAGGGCGTCAGGTCGGGCAGCATGGGGGGCAGGCATTCCCAGATTCTATAGAACCCGGCCAGGCTCACGCTGGCCACCCCTGCCGAGAGCAAAAAGTCCCACCCGAGAAATTTGAACGCCAGCGCGTAGCTGGCCGCGTCGAGCAGGGGTGACGCCACCGACGCGGGCACGCCGAGCCAATGGTTGATGAGCAGCACCAGGCCGATGACGCCGCCCTCGGTGATGGCGGTGCGCTGGTGGATATTATGGATGCCGAACGACAGGATGGCTGCGCCCAGCAGGATCATAGCGATCCGTTTGGCGGTGAACCGGCCCAGCGCGCGGCGTATTTTTTGTTGGAGCGTTTGTTTTGGCATAGTGTACCTCTTGACAGTGATATATCCAGTATACCACATGGCGTCAAGTGGCCGGAAACAGCCCCCGTAGGGGCCGGGCATGCCCGGCCCGCGGCCTTGTCATTGCTGCCCCTTTATCTTTTGCATCGTAGGGAGGGGTCTTGACCCCTCCGC
>OLQM01001111.1_pt1 | contig 30672 bp, 29 predicted proteins | sample 1673161 | NCBI WGS metagenome assembly OLQM01 (sample SAMEA3136761, study PRJEB25190) | human gut metagenome | reverse complement strand
AAAAAGCACCGAAAAGACTGGCTGTCCGACGTGTGTGCTCTTGTTAATCGACGCTAGCCGCTGTGTTCACCAATAACGGCATCGACCCGGCAATACGGACAAAGCGCAGTGCCGGACGTGTCCTTGATCCAGCTTTGGATCTCCTTCGGGTCAAATATTTCCAGACAGGAAAAGCAACCGCATTTTCAATCTTTCAATAATTTATCTCTGTGATCGGATGCAAATTTGTGCGCTTCAATGGAATCAATCACAATGGGCGTCCCGATGTGCTTATCGATTCTCCATTGCGGCGCGCTGCCGTCGTCGGCCCAGTATTCATCCAGCGATACGATCCTGTCGTTTTCCGTCCGGAGGAAAGATGTCACATGGAACGAACAGCTCCGATCCTTCGGATAAACGCGCGTGACCGTAACGGTAAGGCCGTCCAGCGTATCGATCCGTTCCACGACCCCGTCCCACTCTCCGGGATACTCGCAGTTGGCGATGATGAATTCATCCACCGTGAAATGCTCGTTCGTGCAGTGCCAGTTTACGTAGGCGTCCGGGGCGAAATATGTTCGGATCTCCGGCTCGTCCTGCGCGAGAACCGCCCGCCAGAAGGCTTTTATATCCACGCCGTACCTCTCCTTACAATTCATATATCTCATATATCATATACGGCAGCGATCCCAATGCCGCACATTTCCCCGATTTCCGCAAACCCGTGCTTCCGATAATGGATCCAAACCGACTTTCCTCGCAAAATTTTATTTGTGGTACGCCGCATTTGCGCTGCGCTCTGCGGCTGGGATCATTCCCATAGGCAGACGCGGGAGTGCGCCGTTTCGTTTGCCGTGCTGCCGGACAAAGGGGAGAAGTTTGCCTTGCGGGGCGGGGTCTTTTTATTCCTCTTTCTGAATGTCCAGCACGGTCAGCACGCCGTTTGATGCGCGGAAGCGTACTTCCATACCGGCGAAGCCGAAGCCGTAAACGCGCTCCGGGTCGTCCTGATACGACGGGCGCGGGTCCTGCTCCAAAACCTCGCGCAGCGGTTCACGCTTTTCCTCCGGCACACGCCGCAGCAGCTCTTCCGGAATTTCCGCATGGAGCACCCGCGCGGAAATGGCGTCAGTAAATCCGCCGGCCGCGTCCGGGCGGCTGTCGGCATAGGGAAGATAGGGCTTCACGTCGAGAATGGGCGTGCCGTCCATGAGATCGGCGCCGCGCACGATGAGCACCGGCCCTTCGCCGGTATAATCGATCCGCTCGAGCTTCACGCAGGAGAGACCGATGTGGTTCGGGCGGAAGGGGCTGCGGCTCGCAAACACGCCGACGCGCTTGTTGCCGCCGAGCCGCGGCGGGCGCACAGTGGGGGAGAACGTCTCGCCCTCGCGCACCGCGGCGGAAAACTGCCAGAGAAGCCAGATATGGGAAAATTCCTCCAACCCGCGCACGGCGTCCGCGCTGCGGTATTCCGGGCAGAATACTACCCGCGCTTCAAGCGCCTGGGAAAGTCCGCTCTGCTTGGGAATGCCGAACTTCGTCGGGAAATCCGAGCGGATATGCGCCACAGGGTACATGAGAATGCCGTCAGGTGTATGCATCGATAAAATCCTCCGCCGTCCGCATGGCCTCCCATACGGAGAAATTGAAGCCGCGCACCCCGCGCGTGGAATACTCCTGCATCACGGAAATCGTGAGGTTGAGGTACGCTGTCGAGTCCTCACCGCGCCCGGCGATATCCGCAAAATAGGGGCGCAGCGCGCCGATGGCGTCGCTGGAGCATTCATAAGCGATCTCTGCCTCCGTGGTATCGTCGAGACCGTGCTTTGTCAGGTTATACCGCGCCGCGATCGCGTCCGGCCGCGCGAAGGCGAACACGAGCCAGAGCGCCATGGACGCAATGAGCGTAAAGCGGAACAGCCGGAAATCCTCGTGGAACACCGTGTACACCGCCGCGCCGAGGATCAGCGCGAGCAGCGAAAGAAACCACAGCACCAGCAGCCGGAGATAGGTGAGGCCGTAGGCATTTACATAGAGCATCATGCGCATCGCGCTCGATGCCTCCATGAGGTAGGTACACGCGGTGAGAAATACGAGCAGCGCCCGCAGCGCTTTGCTCGATACGAACCGGCGCTGCGCCGTGATGATGAGGACAACGTTGATGCCGCTTACGAGCAGCAGCTGGAAAAAGCCTTCGCGGGCGTACTCGGAATACGTCATGCCCTCTGGCAGCGCGGAAACGTCCCCGGCGAACAGCACGGCGATCTGGATGCCGCAGAACACGGCGTAAACGACGGCCAGCGCGCCGGTGAACGTTATGGCGACGAGGGCGCTCGCGCGGCGTTTTTCCTTTGCCGGAAAGTCGCTGCGCTCGGTCTGCGCGGCGAGCGCGCTGTAGAAGACCAGGGCGGGGATCAGCGTATAGAAAACAGCGCGGATCACCGTACGAACGGTTTTGGAAACGCTCCAGACGCCGAATATGCGCTCGATCAGCGCGCCGAACGCGGCGTCCGCGCTCGCAAGCAGCGATACGACGATCCAGAGAAGCGGCACCGCGATCACAATGCCGAGCAGCACGCTCCGCGTGGTTTGCTTACTGCCCCGGCGCAGCGCGGCGAGATGGTGGAATGGCTCTCCCAGGTGCGTGATGATCCGTCCGACGAGCCGGAAGCCGCCGGAAACGACGCGCCCGAAGCGCCACGAGAGAATATCCGCAAAGGCGTTCATCAGCCAGAGCAGCTCGGCGATGAACATACCGAGAAAGCTCACGTTCTGCGTCATATGGTTTGCGGTCCATGCAATCGAAAGGCCGAGCAAAACCAGAGAGACCGACCAGAAAATATCGCGTTTTCTCTCCCGCAGGCCGAGTTTACCGAGCGCGAGAAGCGTTGCCGCCGCCATCGCCGCGGCGAGCAGCGCCGCGTTGAGCCCGAGCGCGTAGGCGTTCACGAAAAGAAGCGCGAACACCGCGCCCAGCGCAAGCGAGAGCAGCAGAAAATACCGTGCGTCCGTCCGCAGACGAACATGGCGTTCGTCCTCGTGCTGCGGTTCCGGCGCGCTCATGGTCTTCGGCGCGGGGGGCGCGCCGTACCACACCGATTCCGAATTAGAATCCATCGTCTTCCTCCTTGTCCGGTTCCCAGGCGAGAATGTCGCCCGGCTGACAGTCCAGCGCCCGGCAGAGCGCGTCCAGCGTGGAAAAACGCACGGCACGGGCCTTGTTATTCTTCAAAACGGAGAGATTTGCCATGGTTATGTCAACCTTCTCGGCCAGCTCGCCCAACCCGATCTTCCGTTTGGCCATCATTACATCGAGATTTACTACGATCATGCTTCCACCTCAGATCGTGAGATCGTTGTCCTGCTTATAGCTCACGGCGCGGTCGAACACCTGCGCGAGCACGAGCGAGAAGAGACCCGCCAGCAGAAACACGCACACGATGGCGAGCATCCCTGGCGTGAAGAGCACGACGAGCCGCACCGCCATGAGCGCCGCGATGGCAAAGGCATAGTACGCCATGCGGCACAGGCTTGAAACGTTCTGCCGCACGAAGCAGTCGCCGGAGACAACGGTTTTGAGCATCCGCCGCAGCTCGAAGAGGATCAGCACCGCGCACACCCCGGCGAGCAGGAAGAGCGCCGTGTGCAGCGTGAGCCGAGCTGCGAACGAGGGATAAAACCGCGCCGCCCACCGCATCGTCCACGGCAGAGAGACCGTTACGGCGATGCCGGCATAAAAGAGAATGTCCAGAAGAGCTTTGGTGAACCGGGCGACGCCCGGCGAGGTAAGTTTTTGTTTCATGCTATCGCCTCCATGAGCGGAGAATATCATACGGAAATCTGAAAGTCAATATAAAATTATCGAAAAACGATAAAAACATTCCGAAAAACAGGAGAGCGTATCCGCGTGATACGCTCCCCTGAAAGGTCAGGTCTTTTCTGCGGCGGCCTTTTTGTCCGCACGCAGATTGAAAATGCAGCGGAACACCGCCGCGCCGATGATGATCGCATAGCCGACAAAGCTCAGCGCGTCCGGGATCTCGCCGAAGATGAGAAAGCCCCAGAGCGCCGCATAGACGATCTGCGAATAGTCAAACACGGATATCTCCTTCGCCGGGGCGTGGCGGTACGCGGCGGTAATGGAAAGCTGCCCTCCGGCCGCGGCGCAGCCGGCCAGCAGCAGAAAGAGCCACTGCTTCGCGCTCATCGGCTGAAAGTTGAAAGCGAAGAACGGGATGGCGCAGACGCAGGTGAACGCGGAGAAAAACATCACGATCTCCGGCCCGCGCTCGCCCTTGCGGCTCATCTGCCGGACGAACGTGTACGCGGCGCCTGCGCCGAGACCGCCCAGCACGCCGGCGAGCGAGGGGAGACTCGCAATGCCCGCCGAGGGACGGACGACGAATACCGCGCCGATAAACGCCGCCAGAACGCTGAGAATGTCCACCTTCTTCGGGTACTCGCGCAGAATGAATATGGAAAAGAGGATGGCGAAAAACGGCGAGAGCTTGTTGAGCATATTGGCGTCGGCCATGCCGATGTGATCGATGGCCCAGAAATTGGCGACCATGCCGAGCATACCGGTGATGCTCCGTGCCAGATGGCCGCCGAGACAGCCCTTATGGATGCGGAACCCCTGCCCCTCGCGCGCGAGGATCACGAATGCGGCGATCGCCGCCACCAGATTCCGGAAGAAGATCTTCTGCATCGTGGGAATGTTTCCGGCGAGCCGGACAAAAAGCGACATCAGTGAAAAACAGAATGCCGCGCATAGAATGCACAGAATGCCGAGCGTGCGCTCGCTCTTCTGCCGGGGGCTGTTCAATGGTATCCACTCCTCTTTCTTTATAAAATTATTATACACACCCTGTCAAGGTGCGAAAAGGGGTTGACAAATAGCATCGCGGCAATATATAGAAGGGAGAAGGCGTTCTCGCCGCGCTGCTCGGCATAATTGTGGGGCTGTATATCTATTTCTTTGCCCGCTTCTTCTGCCGGTACCGGCAGATCAAAGACCGGAACGAATAAGCAGAAATGGATTTTCTTCGCTTCTTTCGGAAAAGTCCTTGCCAGAGCGGGGCAAATGTGGTACAAGTTCTCTTTGTATCCCTATTACCTTAAGAAAGAAGCCGCTATGAAGCAAACGCATTCCAACAGCCGCCGCAGCGTCTATTTTGAAGGCCTGCGCGACGGCTTTCCCATCGGTCTCGGCTATTTTGCCGTGTCGTTTTCCCTCGGCATCGCCGCGCGCAATGCCGGACTCACCGTAACGCAGGGGCTGCTCTCCAGCCTTCTCTGCAACGCCTCGGCGGGTGAGTACGCCCTCTTCACGCTCATCGGCAGCGGCGCTGCCTGTGTGGAGATCGCTCTCGCAACGCTCATTATCAACGCGCGGTATCTCCTTATGAGCTGCGCGCTCAGCCAGCGCATGAGCCCCGATATGCCGTTTTACCACCGGTTTTTCATTGGCTTTGATGTGACCGACGAGCTCTTCGGCATCACGATCGCCCGGCCGGGCTGCGTGGAGCCGCGGTATTTCTACGGCGCGATGACCGCCTCCATCCCCATGTGGGCGGCTGGAACGGCGCTCGGCATCTTCATGGGCAACCTTCTCCCGGCACGCATCGTGAGCGCGCTGAGCGTGGCGCTTTACGGCATGTTCCTCGCCATCATCGTTCCCCCGGCGAAGGAAAACCGCGTGGTGCTCGGCTGCGTGCTCTCGGCCTTTGCCGCGAGCGCGGCGTTCGCCTTTCTGCCGGCGCTGCGGGATCTTTCCTCCGGCAACCGGACGATCATTCTCACGGTCGTCATTTCGGCGCTTGCGGCTGTTTTGTTCCCGCGCCCGGCGGAAGAGGAGGCGGCGGCATGACAAAAACGCTCCTCTCCATCCTGACGGCGGCGGTCGTTACATACCTTGTCCGCGTTCTGCCGCTCACGCTCATCCGAAAGCCCATCCGCAGCCGGTTCCTCCGCTCGTTCCTGTACTATGTGCCGTATGTGACGCTCGCGGTGATGACGTTCCCCGCCATCGTGCAGGCAACGGAGCAGCCCGTCGCCGGCGCTGCGGCGCTCGTGGCCGGGATTCTTATCGCCTGGCGCGGCGGCGGACTGATCACCGTGGCGGCCTCGTGCTGCGGCGTGGCGTTCGTCGCGGAGCTTCTGCTCGGACTTCTTTGAGTTTTCCGGCAAAAGCTGTCGCTTTTTTACGGGCATACGCTATGATCACAGCACGATGCTCTATAGGGAAAAGGCTGCCGAAAGGCGGCTTTTCCTATGCCGAAATGCAGATCGTCCGGCTGGATTTTCTGCCGAAGGGATAATCCGATTACATCTTTTCTCCCCGACGCCTCTGGCGTCGGGGAGTTTTGCATAAATGCACAATGCTGCCGCAAAACCTTCCTCTTGAAATTCGCTCAATAAGCTAATATAATAGAGAAAAGCCAACCGCGAAGGAGGTGCGCCATGGGAGAGCGGACATATCTTGCCATCGATCTCAAGTCGTTCTATGCCTCGGTGGAGTGCATGGAGCGCGGCCTTGACCCGATGACGGCGAATCTTGTTGTGGCGGACCCGACCCGCACGGAAAAGACGATCTGCCTTGCGGTGTCTCCGGCGCTCAAGGCCTACGGCATTCCGGGCCGCGCCCGGCTTTTTGAGGTCGTGGAGGCGGTGCGGAAGATCAACGCCGCGCGCCGCGCCGCCGCGCCGGGCCATGCGTTCACCGGGAAATCGTGCAGCGCGCCGGAGCTTGCGGCAAACCCCGCGCTGGAGCTGGATTATGTCGTAGCGCCGCCGCACATGGCGCACTACATGCGCTACAGCGCCGGAATCTACAACATTTATCTGCACTACGTAGCGCCCGAGGATATCCACGTCTACTCCATTGACGAGGTGTTTATGGATGTGACCGATTATCTGCCCACGTACCGCATGTCGGCGCACGATCTCTGCCGGAAGATCCTGCGCGAGGTGCTGCATACGACCGGCATCACCGCCACGGCGGGCATCGGGACGAATCTCTATCTCTGCAAGATCGCAATGGACATTGAAGCCAAGCACATCCCGCCGGACCGTGACGGCGTGCGCATTGCGGAGCTTGACGAAATGAGCTACCGCCGCAATCTCTGGGGCCACCGGCCTCTCACGGATTTCTGGCGTGTCGGTGCGGGCACGGTGCGGCGGCTGGAAGCGCTGGGAATGCACACGATGGGCGATATTGCCCGCTGCTCGCTCGGGAAGAGCGGGGATTTCTATAACGAGGAGCTGCTCTATAAAACGTTCGGCGTGCAGGCGGAGCTTCTCATTGACCACGCCTGGGGCTGGGAGCCGTGCACGATCGCGGATATCCGCGCCTACCGGCCGGACTCCAACAGCATCAGCTCCGGGCAGGTGCTGCAGGAGCCGTACGACTGGCACAAGGCAAAGCTCATCGTGCGCGAGATGACCGACCTTCTCGTGCTCGATCTTGTGAAAAAGCGCCTGTGTACCGATCAGCTCACGCTCACGATCGGGTACGACATCGAAAATCTCTCCGACCCCGCCCGCGCCGCGGAGTACGCCGGTGAAACGCATGTAGACCGCTATGGCCGCCGTGTGCCGAAGCATGGCCACGGAACGGCGAATCTCGCAGGCTACTCGTCCTCCACGCGCGAGATCACGGACGCGGTCATGGCGCTCTACGACCGCATTACGGACAAAAACCTTCTTGTCCGCCGTGTGACGGTCGCGGCGAACCGCGTCCTGCCGGAGGATAAGATCCCCCGCGCGGTCGAGAGCGGTGAGCAGCTGGATCTCTTTTCTGCCGCGGAGGAGAAGGGGAGCGCGCCCGGCGCGGATCCAAAGGCGCGCGAGCGCGAACGCCGGCGGCAGGAAGCCATTCTTGCCATCCAGCGGCGCTACGGCAGCAACGCCATACTAAAGGGCATGAATCTCGAAGATGGCGCGACGACGCGCGAGCGGAATAAACAGATCGGAGGACACAGGGCATGAAGCGCGAGGAATGCCGCGACTATGATGATATCATCACCCTGCCGCACCATGTTTCCGATGTGCACCCGCCCATGCCGCGGCGCGACAGGGCGGCGCAGTTTTCCTCGTTCGCCGCGCTCACCGGGTACGAGGCCGTTGTTGCGGAAACGGCGCGGGAATTCGGCGAGAAGGAGACCGGGGAATACGAGACGGAGAGCGAGCAGTGACTTGTATTCCGCTCTTTGCTGCGGTACAATAAACGCATATCACAGGGAGGAAACAAAATGGAAAAGATCGCACTTATCACCGGCGCGAGCCGCGGCATCGGTCGCGCGACGGCGCGCCGTCTTGCCCATGAGGGCTATACCGTTGCCGTAAACTATCACGTCCGGCAGGACTGCGCCGACTCGCTCGTGGCGGAGCTTGCCGCCGAGGGACTGCACGCCGCCGCGTTTCAGGCGGACGTTGCCGACCGCGCGCAGGTAGAGAATATGGTGCGCCGCGTGGAGGATACGTTCGGCCCTGTGAGCTTTCTCGTGAATAACGCGGGCGTCGCGGGGCAGGCGCTTTTTCAGGACGTGACGGAGGAGATGTGGCGGCGCTATTTCGGCGTGAATATCGACGGCGCGTTCCACACCATCCAGGCCGTCCTGCCGCCGATGCTCCGCGAGCACGCGGGCTGCATCGTGAACGTCTCGTCCATGTGGGGGCTGCGCGGCGCAAGCTGCGAGGTGACGTACTCCGCCACAAAAGCCGCGCTCATCGCGCTCACGCGCTCACTGGCCGTCGAGCTTGCGCCCACGCACATCCGCGTCAACTGCGTTGCGCCCGGCGTAATAAAAACCGACATGCTGGATGCCCTGCCGAGCGAGGTGCTGCCGCAGCTTGCCGAGGAAACGCCGCTGCGCCGTCTCGGACGGCCGGAGGACATCGCCGCCGCAGTTTCCTACCTCGCGAGCGACGACGCAAGCTTCGTCACCGGACAGGTGCTCACCGTGGACGGGGGATTTATCCTCTGATTGACATAATAAAGTAAACATAATTTTATTAACATAACATAAAAATCTGCGCAGAAAAACCATTCTCTGCGCAGATTTTTATGCTCATAAAGTTTACATAATGACGGAAAAGAGGATCGCAAATAGATAACGCGCCGGATGGCCAGCCACTCGACGATCCTTTTGCCGTTCGGCTTGATCTCATAGGGAAGCTGCTCCGCAGCGAAATGACGATGGGGAAGAAGCATGCGGTGCGGAACACCTGCGCGCATGAAATAAAATAGATCGGGAAATTCACCAGTTTGCCGATGCATTTCTACAAAAGGAGGCAATTTTTGGCGAGTATTTGTGTTGACAAGCGGTATATGGCGCATTAAAATGTGATCGTGCTCGAAAGTGTTGATTAACAAGGGCATAATGAGTAATAGGTTGCTTTTCATATCACGAAAGGAGAAACATTACTATGGCAAACAGAATCATGCTCAACCAGACCTCGTATCACGGTGCAGGCGCCATCCAGGAGCTGCCCGCCGAAGTCAAATCCCGCGGCCTGAAAAAGGCGCTTATCTGCTGCGGCCCCACTCTTCTGCGTCACGGCGTTATCGCCCGCGTGACCGATGTGCTGGATGCCGCCGGACTGAGCTATGAGATATTCTCCGATATAAAGCCCAATCCTACCATTGCGAATGTGACCGACGGCGTCGCCGCGTTCAAGGCTGCCGGTGCGGATTACCTGATCGCCATCGGAGGCGGCTCGCCCATGGATACCTCCAAGGCCATCGGCATCATTATCAACAACCCCGAATTCGCCGACGTGCGCTCTCTGGAGGGCGTGGCGGACACAAAGAAGCCCTGCGTGCCGATCATCGCCATCCCGACGACCGCCGGCACCGCCGCCGAGGTCACCATCAACTACGTTATCACGGACGTGGAGAAGAAGCGCAAGTTCGTATGCGTCGATCCTCACGATATGCCCATCGTTGCGATCGTCGATCCGGAGATGATGAGCTCCATGCCCGCGGGTCTCACCGCCTCCACCGGCATGGACGCGCTGACCCACGCCATCGAGGGTTACACCACGAAGGCCGCGTGGGAGATGACCGACATGTTCCATCTTGAAGCCATCAAGCTCATCTCCGCTCACCTGCGCGACGCCGTTAAGGGCACGAAGGAAGGTCGCGAGGGCATGGCTCTCGGCCAGTATATTGCCGGTATGGGCTTCTCGAACGTCGGTCTCGGCATCGCGCACTCCATGGCGCATACCCTCGGCGCTGTGTATGACACGCCGCACGGCGTCGCCTGCGCGATGATGCTGCCGATCGTCATGGAATACAACGCCGACTGCACCGGCGAGAAGTACCGCGAGATCGCGCGCGCCATGGGCGTGGCGGGTGTCGATTCGATGACCCAGGCCGAGTACCGCAAGGCCGCGGTCGATGCCGTGAAGAAGCTCTCCAAGGATGTTGGCATCCCCGAGAAGCTGGAAGCGCTGAAGGAAGAGGACCTGCCTTTCCTCGCGGAGAGCGCCTACGCCGATGCCTGCCGCCCCGGCAACCCCAAGGATACGAGCGTCGCCGATATGACGGAGCTGTTCCGGAAACTGATGTAAATAAGAATTTGTCAAAGCCCTTGGGAATACGCAAGTATTCCCAAGGGCTTTGTACGTTTTCAGAGTTCCAGCATATCTCGGAAGGCTTTAATATACCCGTCCGCGACCGCTTGTTCATCGGCTTCGGCGGCCATGCGGAGCAGCGGCTCCGTGCCGGAGAAGCGGCAGATGACCCAGCTTCCGTCCTTGAAGTACACCTTGCAGCCGTCCTCAAGACTGATGTGATCGACAGCCGTGCCGAATTCCGGCACCCTCTTTTCCGTGAAGAGAAGCTTTTGCAGCTCGGCCTTGCGCTCCGGCGTCATGCGGAAGTCGGCCTCGGCCCAGCAGGGGTTGCCGTACTGCGCGGTGATCTCGGCGAAGAGCTCGGAGACGGATTTTCCTGTAACGGCGAGCATTTCCACGAGCAGCGCCGCGGCGTAAATGCCGTCCTTACCGGAGATGTGGCCGCGCACGGCCATGCCGCCGGACGACTCGCCGCCGATGATCGCGCCGGTCTCGCTCATCTTCGCGGAGACCCACTTGAAGCCGACGGGGACTTCGTAGCACTTCTGCCCCAGTCCCGCGGCGACGCGGTCGAGCAGACAGGAGGTGGAGTTGTTGCGCACGCAGGGGCCTTCCCAGCCGCGGTACTTCACAAGATAGTAGTAGAGCAGCACGAGCAGCTTGTTCGGGTGGATGAACTGCCCTTCGTTATCGATGACGCCAAGACGGTCGGCGTCGCCGTCGGTCGCAATGCCGAGATCGCAGTGCCGGTCGAGCACAAGCGCGGCGAGGGGCTTGAGCGTATCGACGTTCGGCGCGGGCAGCTTGCCGCCGAAGAGCGTATCGTGGCGGTCGTGGATGACCTCAAGATCGCACCGGCACGTTGTGAGCAGCATGCTCAAGCTCGACCAGCTCACGCCGTACATCGGGTCAAAGCCGATGCGCAGCGAGGCTTTCTTGATCGCCTCCACATTCACGGCGGAGAGGATGCTGTCGAGATACTCGTTCATCGGGTAATCCTCGACGATCTTTCCCTCGGCGAGCGCGGTGTCGTAATCCACACTCTTCACATCGGCGGGGGAGAGCTTTTCGATCTCGGCCTCAATGCGGCGCGTTACTTCCGCGTCGGCATCGCGCCCGCCTTCGGTGAATACCTTGATGCCGTTATAAATGGCGGGGTTGTGGCTCGCCGTCACGGCCATGCCGTAGGGCATGTTCCGGCGCTTCACGGTGAACATGATGAGCGGCGTCGGGCTCGAGCGGTTGATAACGTACGGGCGGAAGCCGTAGCCCGCGAGCACCTCGCACGCCCAGTGCGCTGATTCCTTGGAGAGAAAGCGGCGGTCATACCCGACGCAGATCTCCGCCCCGGCGTGGCCCTCTTTTTCCATGAGCGCGCACAGCCCTGCGGCGAGCAGGCGGATGTTCTCCTTTGTGAAGCCGTCGGCGATGATGGCACGCCATCCGCCGGTACCGAATTTGATCATGTGTATCTTACTCCTTTCGGTTCATTACAACTTCCACGCGGCACTTCGCCCCGGCGGGGAGCGGGGGCAGAGCGTCCACGGATTTGGCGGCTGAAGATCGTGCCGGATTCCTTGATCCAGGGATAGACGCGCATTGTCCGGGAATGGAAAGAACCGAAAATGCACCTTTCTTGTCTCCTGCTGCGCAGAACGCTTTTCAGTCGGTTGCCATAATTAAATAAACATAATTAAGTAGACATAATATTCAACTCAGCTCGCAGAGCAGTGCGCGGCAGCCGTCGTTCACGTCACGCCAGGTCGCTTCAAAATCGCCCGTGTACCACGGATCGGCGACGTTCCCGCCGCGCCCGGCGTGGTCGAGCAGGAGAGAGATTTTGCCCTCCGGATCGCCGGAGAAGACGCGCCGCATGTTTCGGATGTTCTCTTCATCCATGCCGATGAGGAGATCAAAGTTAACATAATCCTTCGGCGTGATCTGCCGCGCGGCGTGACCGGCACATGGGATGCCGTGCTCGGCGAGCTTTTGCCGTGCCGGGGGATAAACGCCGTTTCCGAGCTCCTCACGGCTCGTTGCCGCGGAGGCGATGAAAAATTCGTCCGCCCGCCCGGCCTTTGATACAAGATCCTTCATCACATATTCCGCCATCGGGCTGCGGCAGATGTTGCCGTGGCAGATAAAAAGTATCCTCGTCATGGTGTTCTCCGTTTCGTTTCGATGCGCCTATTGTACCACAACGGAGAGAAAATGCGCACCACAAATTTTCGGTGTAGTGTGTCACTGCGGCGAAGGCCTGCTGCATTATGACCCGATCACAGTGCCGTTCCTTTCTTCGGCACAAAAAATCCGGTCATATCGGCCCGTTCCAGTTCCAGCAGCTTCACTTTTCTTTCGATCCCTCCGGCGTACCCGGTCAGACTGCCGCTTGTGCCGACAACGCGGTGGCAGGGAATGATGATCGATATTTCGTTATGCCCGACGGCGCCGCCGACGGCCTGCGCGGACATCCGCGAAAGACCCGCCGTCCCGGCCAGCTGCCGCGCGATCTCGCCGTAGGTCGTGGTCTGCCCGTAGGGGATCTGCAGAAGAACTGTCCATACGGCCTGGCGGAACGCCGAGCCGATGGGGTGCAGCGGCGGCAGAAAGTCCGGTTCTTTGCCGGTAAAGTATACGTCGAGCCAGCGCCTGGCCTCGGCAAGGGCGTGCGTTTCCTGCTCGATGCGTTTTTCCGGCAGATCGCGGGCAAAGTACTTTTGACCGTCAAACCACAGGCCTCGCAGACCGATCTCGTCCGCCGCGAGCAGGATGCGGCCCATCGGAGAGTCATAATGCCGGGTGAAAACCGCAGCCGTGTTATTTGCCATTGGTTTTTCCTCCGTTTTCTGTTTTCGGCTTATAGTCTTTCCTTTCCGGAATCGCGCCGCTGGGCGGATATAGAAAATCGAAAAATAGGACTGACACAGTAAAGCGACAGTCCTATTAAATTTTGCTGCATCTGCTGCACGGATCGCCTGTTCCGGCTCCGACAGGACAGCCTTTCGGAGATCAGTCCAGCTCGAAGGCGCCCGTATAGAGCTGGTAATAGGTGCCTCGCTGGGCGATCAGGTCATCGTGAGTGCCGCGCTCAATGATGCGGCCGTGGTCGAGGACCATGATGCAGTCGGAGTTGCGGACCGTGGACAGCCGATGGGCGATAACGAACACCGTGCGCTCCTTCATCAAAGCATCCATGCCGGCCTGCACCAGAGCTTCCGTATGGGTGTCGATGGAGGAAGTGGCCTCGTCCAGGATCATGACGGGGGGATCGGCCACGGCTGCGCGGGCGATGGCGATCAGCTGCCGCTGCCCCTGGGAAAGGCTGCCGCCGTTTGCCGTCAGCATGGTGTTGTAGCCGTCGGGCAGACGGGTTATAAAATCGTCCGCATTGGCGAGCTTGGCGGCCCGGATGCACTCTTCGTCGGTGGCGTCCAGTTTGCCGTAGCGAATGTTATCCATGACCGTGCCGGTGAACAGATTGGTCTCCTGAAGCACGATCCCGAGGGAATGCCGCAGATCGGGCTTGGCGATCTTGTTGACGTTGATGCCGTCGTAGCGGATCTTGCCGTCGGCAATATCATAGAACCGGTTGATGAGGTTCGTGATCGTGGTCTTGCCCGCGCCGGTAGCGCCCACAAAGGCGATCTTCTGCCCGGGATGGGCATAGAGCGTCACGTCATGCAGCACGGTCTTGCCCGGCACATAGCCAAAGTCCACATCCTCCATGGTGATGTCGCCCTTCAGCTCCGTGTAGGTCACGGTGCCGTCCGTCCGATGGGGATACTTCCAGGCCCAGTGACCGGTGTGTTCGGGACATTCGTGGATCGTTCCGTCCGGATCCACATGGGCGTTGACAAGCGTCACATAGCCTTCATCCTGCTCGGGCTCCTCATCCATCAGAGCGAAGATGCGCTCGGCGCCCGCCAGTGCCATGACGATGGCGTTAATCTGGTTGGAGATCTGGGAAATGGGCATATTAAAGCTGCGCGAGAGCACCATGAAGGCCATCAGATTGCCCAGCGTCAGCAGAGAGCTGCCGGACGAAACGCACAGCAGCCCGCCGACGACTGCCAGCACCGCATACTGCACATAGCCAAGATTGTTGTTGATGGGGCCGAGCATATTGGAAAATTTTCCGGCGCTGTAGGCGTTGGCCTGAAGCTCCTCGTTGAGCTTATCAAAATCTTCCTTGCACACTTCCTCGTGGTTGAAGATCTTGACGACCTTCTGGCCGGATATCATCTCTTCGATATAACCGTTTACCGTGCCCAGAGCCCGCTGCTGGCCGATGAAAAAGCCTGCGGACTTGCCTGCCAGCACTTTGGTCACATAGATGATCAGCCCCACGGTGAAGAACATGACGAGCGTCAAAATCCAGGAGGTATCGATCAGATTCCACAGCACGACCACCAGCGTCACGGCGGAGGACACGCACTGCGGAATGGACTGGGAGATTACCTGCCGCAGCGTGTCGATGTCGCTGGTATAGCGCGACATGATGTCTCCGGCGGCGTGGCTGTCAAAGTAGCGCAGGGGGAGACGCTGCATCTTGGCGAAGAGGTCGTCCCGGATGGTCTTTTGAACGCCCTGGGTAACGCCGACCATCAGATAGTTGAAGAGGAAGGTGCCGAGAATACCGAAGCCGAAAATGCAGCCGAGCTTCACAAGATAGGCTTTCAGCGGGCCAAAATCCGTGGAGCCGTTTGCCACCATGGGCAGGATATAGTCATCGACCAGAGGGCCAAGGGCACGGCTGCCCTGTGCCTGCGCTACCGATGTGGCGATGATGCACAGAAAGACGAAAACCAGCAGCGGGATGTATTTTTTCATATAGCTGAGCAGCCGCAAAAGGGTTTTTCCGGGATTGGCTGCCTTGCGGCCGTCGCCGCGCATTCTGCCGGGGCCTGCCATCAGTCCTCACTTCCTTTCTGCTGCGATTTATAGATGCCCCGATAGAATTCGGAGCTTTTCATCAGGGTCTCGTGGTCGCCGACGCAGGCGACGTGACCGTTTTCCATGACGATGATGATATCCGAATCCTGAATGGAGGATATCCGCTGCGCAATGATCAGCTTGGTCGTACCGGGGATCTCTTCTTTAAAGGCCTTGCGGATCATGGCGTCCGTGTGCGTATCCACGGCAGAGGTGGAATCGTCCAGGATCAGGATCTTCGGCTTTTTCAGCAGAGCGCGGGCGATGCACAGGCGCTGCTTCTGACCGCCGGAAACGTTGCTGCCGCCCTGCTCGATATGGGTATCGTAGCCGTCGGGGAAGCCGGTGATGAATTCATCGGCGCAGGCCAGTTTGCAGGCGTGAACCAGTTCCTCGTCCGTGGCGCCGGCATTGCCCCAGCGCAGATTTTCCTTGATGGAGCCGGAGAACAGCGTGTTCTTCTGCAAAACCATAGCCACGTTGTCCCGGAGGACCTCCAGATCGTAATCCTTTACATCTATGCCGCCGACCCGGACGCTTCCCTCGGTCGCATCGTACAATCTGGGGATCAGCTGCACCAGCGTGCTCTTGGAGGAACCGGTGGCGCCCAGTATGCCGACGGTGGAGCCGCTGGGGATGTGCAGATCCACATCCTGCAGCGCGGGCCGCTTGGCCTTCTGTGAGTAGCGGAAGGAAACATTCTCAAAGTCGATGGAGCCGTCGGGCACATCACGGACGGCGTTTTCGGGAGAGGTCAGATCCGGTTTCTCTGTCAGGATCTCATAGCAGCGGCGCAGGGGAGCCTGCGCCATGGTGACCATAACGAAAACCATGGAAAGCATCATCAGACTGCTGAGGATCTGGGTGGTATAGGTAAACATGGAACTGAGCTCGCCGGTGGTCAGTCCCAGCGCCGCGTTGTTGCCGGAGGCGACCACCATCTTGGCGCCCACCCAGGAAATGACCAGGATACAGGAATATACGCAGATCTGCATGGCCGGAGCGTTGACCGCCAGAATGTGCTCCGCTTTGCAGAAATCATCGTAGATGGCCTTGGAAATGGACTCAAACTTGCTGACTTCCTTGTCCTCCCGAACAAAGCTCTTGACGACCCGGATGCCGTGAACATTTTCCTGCACAACGGTGTTCAGCCGGTCATAGGTCTTGAATACCCGATCGAAGATTCTGAAAACCAGAGGAATGATGCCCAGCAATACAAGCGCCAGAAGCGGGATGGCGATGAAGTATACGGTGCTGAGCTTCGGGCTGATGCGCAGGGAGGATACCGTTGCGAGAATGAGCATCATCGGGCAGCGGATGGCCATGCGGATCATCATCTGGAATGCCATCTGAATGGTGGCGACATCGGAGGTCAGCCTTGTGACGATCGAGGCCGAAGAGAACTTGTCGATGTTGGAAAAGCTGAAATCCTGCACACGGTAATACATGTCGTGGCGCAGATTCCTCGCAAAGCCGGTGGCGGCCTTGGACGCATAGTCTGCGGACAGGCAGCCGAAAAGCAGGGACGCCAGCGCGCACAGCAGCAGCTGCAGGGCCTTCTGCCAGACAACGGTCATATTGCTCATGGCGATGCCGTAGTCATAGAGATCTGCCATGACCAGAGGGATCGTTACCTCCATGGCGACCTCGCCAATCATACAGACGGGGCTGACCAGTGCCGTCCACTTATACTCGCGCAGGCACTGGGCGAAACGCTTTATCATTCTTGCGATTCCTCCTTTTTCGGATCAAAATCCGGAGACACATTGTGCAGTGCCCGAAAAAGAAAATTCAGGAACTGCGCCGTTTCCTCCGGAGTGAAGCCCTCCAGAAGCTTCTTATCGCCGTTTTGTATCACGGCGGCCATGGTCTCATTGCACTGCCGGCCTTTGGGCAAAATGTAAACCAGTTTTCGCCGCCGGTCGTCGGGATCCTCCCGCAGGGCGATGAATTCCTTCTTTTCCAGACGGGACAGCAGCCCAGATACGGTGGGGTGGCTTAAATGAAACCGGTCTTCAATGTCCTTGGCGCAGGGCGGCGTATCGCAGTGAGCAAGATACCCCATGATGTGCCCCTGCGAAAAGGTCAGATCCATCCCCGAAAGAGCCTGGTCCATGCGCCGTCTCAGTGCACAGTCCAGACTGCGGAAGACGCGGCCAAACGTAACCAACTCCTCACCTCCTGATTTATGTAGCAAGCTACGCATATTTTAGCAGGATACATGCAGATTGCAAGAGGTGTTTTTAAAAATTAACATTTCCGACACGCGGGTCTTTCCCGGAAAACAGGCGGCAGGAGGGGGAGAAACTCTTTCGATAAAAAGTGCCTGTTCTTTCCGGCGGCGTCATGGTACAATGACAAGCGGCAGCCTTTTTGAAAAGAATTTGCCGAAATCCCAAAAGAAACAGAAAAAGCATAAAACCGGAGAAAAAACCATGATCGATAAAATGCTGATCCGCGGGGCGAAAGTCCATAATCTCAAAAATATTGATGTTGATATCCCGCTCGGGAAGATCGTCGGCATTGCGGGCGTGTCCGGGTCCGGCAAGTCGTCGCTCTCGCTCGGTGTGCTGTATGCGGAGGGCTCCCGCCGCTATCTCGAGGCGCTCTCCACCTACACCCGCCGCCGCATGACGCAGGCGTCCAAAGCCAGCGTGGACGAGGTTTTGTATGTTCCTGCGGCACTGGCGCTGCATCAGCGCCCCGGCGTGCCGGGCATCCGCAGTACCTTCGGCACAGGGACGGAGCTTTTGAACAGCCTGCGGCTCATGTATTCCCGTCTTGCCAGCCACCGCTGCCCGAACGGACACTATGTACCGCCCTCTCTGCTCGTCGCCGCAGGCAAGGAGCTCGTCTGCCCGGAGTGCGGCGCGCATTTTTACGCACCGTCCGCCGAGGAACTGGCGTTCAATTCGCAGGGTGCCTGCCAGAAGTGCGGCGGCACGGGAACGGTGCATGCTGTGAACATGGCATCGCTCGTGCCGGACGAGTCTCTTACCATCGACGAGGGCGCGGTTGCCCCGTGGAACAGCCTGATGTGGTCGCTGATGACGGACATCTGCCGCGAAATGGGCGTGCGCACGGACGTGCCGTTCCGCGATTTAACGGAAAAAGAAAAGGACATCGTGTTCCACGGCCCGGCGGAGAAGAAGCACATCTTCTACCATAATAAAAACACCGGACAGGCCGGCGATCTGGATTTCACGTATTTCAACGCCGTCTACACCGTGGAAAATGCTCTTTCCAAGGTAAAGGACGAAAAGGGCATGAAGCGCGTGGAGAAGTTTCTGAAAGAGAGCGTCTGCCCGGACTGCGGCGGCACGCGCCTTTCCGCTGCCGCCCGCGCGCCGAAACTGCGGGGCATCTCTCTGGACGAAGCCTGCGCCATGACCCTCTCTGAGCTTATAAACTGGGTGCAGGGCGTCCCCGGCAGCCTGCCGGAGGAGATGCGGCCCATGGCGGAGAGCATCTGCGAAGCGTTCGAGAGCACGGCAAAGCGGCTGATGGATCTGGGGCTTGGCTATCTGACGCTGGATCGCTCGGCGTCCACGCTCTCCACCGGCGAGAGGCAGCGGATGCAGCTGGCCCGCGCCGTGCGCAACCGCACGACCGGCGTTTTGTATGTGCTGGACGAGCCATCCATCGGGCTGCATCCCTCGAACATCGTGGGGCTGACCGGCGTGATGCACGATCTCGTTGCGGACGGAAACTCCGTGATCCTCGTGGACCACGACACGCAGATACTGAAAGAAGCGGACTGGATCGTCGAAATGGGGCCCGAGGCGGGCGCGAAGGGCGGCTATGTCATCGCCGAAGGGACGATCCCCGCGATCGAAGCAAACCCCGTCTCCCAGATCGGACCGTTCCTCTCCGGGACGGCGGAAACAAGGCTGCGGCGCTGCGCGGGGAAAGAAGAGCTCTTTGCCAACGGCGCCATTCGTCTTTCGACCGCACAGATCCATACCGTGAAACCGCTGGAGGTGCGTTTCCCCAAGGGGCGGCTCACCGTCGTCACCGGCGTGTCCGGCTCCGGCAAGACAACGATGGTGCTGGAGAGCCTCGTCCCCGCGCTGGATGCGCACATCGGCGGCAAGACGCTGCCGGAGCACATCCGCGCCATCGATGCGGAGGGCATCGCGCACATCAAACTCATCGATGCCGCGCCCATCGGGATCAACGTCCGCTCCACGGTTGCCACCTACGCGGGCATACACGACGAGCTGCGAAGGCTCTACGCGCAGTCTGCCGACGCAAAGGAGCGCGGCTATAAGGCAAGCGATTTTTCCTACAATACCGGCGCTTTGCGCTGCCCCGGATGCGACGGAACGGGCGTTGTCAGTCTGGACGTTCAATTCCTGCCGGACGTAAATATCCCGTGCCCGGACTGCCGCGGCTCACGGTATGCCCGCAAGGCCTACGATGTAAAGCTCACGAACAAGGCGGGGGCGAGCGCTTCTCTGCCGGAGCTCATGGACATGGACGTGAACAGCGCCATGGAATTTTGCAAAGACCGAAAAGCCGTCTGCCAGAAGCTGGGCATTCTCCGGCAGCTGGGCCTTGGCTATCTCACGCTGGGCGAGGAAACGCCCAGTCTCTCCGGCGGCGAGGCGCAGCGGCTGAAGCTGGCCAGCGAGATCGGCAAAACGCAGACGGATTCCGTTTTCGTGTTCGACGAACCGTCCATCGGTCTGCACCCGCTCGACGTGCGGGTGCTGCTCGGCGTTTTTCAGGCGCTGCTCGATAACGGCGCGACCGTTATCGTCATCGAGCACGATCTCGATGTGATCCGCAACGCGGACTATGTTATTGACATGGGACCCGGCGGCGGTGACGCGGGCGGACGCATCGTGGCGGTCGGAACGCCGCAGGAGATCCGTGCCGACGAAAACAGCATCACCGGCCGGTATTTATAAGAACAGGATATCACAGCATATAAAAGCGGCAGAGCCATGGATGCCATGGCTCTGCCGCTTTGCACATCCGGGAGATGGCGGATTGCCACAAAATACGGCGGAAAAATTAGCGGAACTGCCGAACCTTTTGGGCCGCGTGCAACATTCATGCAACAGCGTTGACGCTCTTTTGCCCCTGTGATAGCATGAGAATGCACACGGTTGCATGACCTTTTTTCTTTGAATTTCCGGAGATACACCATCGTCTTCCGGCGGAAAAAGGGCGCTTTGCGGCCGGATATGCAAACGGTTGCATAAATGCGGGAAGGAGGGCGAACCATGTCTGCTACCATACGGGATGTGGCGAAGCTGGCCGGTGTTTCGGCGTCTACGGTGTCGCGCGTCATCAACAAATCCGCGCCAATCTCCGGGGAAACGACCGAGCGCATCTACCGCGCGATGGAGGAACTGAAATACGTCCCCAACGATATTGCCCGCAGCTTTGCCAGCGGCAGCGCCCGCGCGATCGCCATCGCCGTCAACGTTTCCGACACGCGCTCCTACGCCAACCGCTTTTTCAACAACACCGTTTTCGGCATTGAAACGGCGGCGCACCGAAAAGGCTACAACTTCATCATCACGAGCGCGAACGACGAGCGCGGCGGTATGGGCTCGCTCGAAAAGCTGATATTGAGCAAGAAGATCGACGGTCTTGTGCTTCCCGTGTCGCTGCTCCAAAGCTCGATCGTAAAGCTCGTGGAGGAGATGTCCTTTCCGTTCGTTGTCCTTGGCCGCATGAAGCACGCAGGCAGTAAGATCAGTTGGGTGGATATCTCCAACGAACAGGCGGGCGCGGCCTCCGTGCGGTATCTTCTCGGCAAGGGCTACCGGCGCATCGGCTTTCTCACACGCGGGGATAAGGAGCTTTTCACGCGCGACCGTCTCGACGGCTACCGCGCGGAGCTTGCCCGCGCCGGATTGACGCCCAATCCGGTCTACCGTGTCAGCCCCGCTGCGGCATTCGACGAAACGAAGCTTTATCTCAAAACGCTCTTTACGAGCGCCGCTGCGCCCGATGCTGTGATCTGCTGCGACGATAAAATGGCGCTCGCCGCGCTGCGCGGCGCGAGAGAGCTCGGCATCCGCGTTCCCGAAGGGCTCGGTATATTGTGCTTTGACAATACCGAGGTCACGGAGATGGCGGAGCTTCCGATCTCCGCGGTGGATGTCGATACGTTTGAACTCGGGCGGATCGCCGCCGAAACGCTGTTCCGGCAGATGGAAAAGCCCGATTTCGGCGCGAGCCGGTCGCAGATCACGACGAAGGTGATCGAGCGCGGCTCCACCATGAAAAAATAAAGAGGGGAGGCGCTGCCGTTGAATCTTGCGGCGATCCGATTTCGCAACACCGAAGACCACATATACCCCCGCGGCAGAAACGAGCTGACCGTCTCGCTGAGCGCCGCGCGGGGTGACGTGGATAGCGTCACGCTCGTCTGGTGGCCGCGGTATGAAACGGAGCGGTCGAGCTGCCGCATACCCGTGAAGCGGGAGCTGCGCGATGCGTATCTCGATCATTACCGGGCGGTCATCCAAACGGACGGCATCTCCGCCTACACGCGCTATGCCCTGCTCTTCCAAAGCGGCGGCGAGACCGTCCGGCTTGGCAAAAACGGCTTTTCGGCGCCGGATGACGAGGAAAACTTTTTTGAATTCCTCTGGCCGAACCCGACGGATGCGTACCGCGCGCCGGACTGGGCATCGGAGCAGGTGTATTACCAGATCTTCCCCGAACGTTTCCGGAACGGCGATCCGTCAAACGACCCGCCCGGCGCGGAACCGTGGGGCGCGCCGCCGACGCGGGAGAATTTCCAGGGCGGCGATCTTCGCGGTATCATCGAAAAGCTCGGGTACATCCGCGATCTCGGCGCAACGTGCCTGTATCTCACGCCCATATTCAAAGCGCCGTCCAACCACAAGTACGACACTGTGGATTATTTCGACATCGATCCCGCCTTCGGCACGAAGGACGATCTCGCGGAGCTTGTCCGCAGCGCCCACAAGCTCGGGCTGCGGGTGCTGCTCGACGGCGTATTCAACCACTGCGGGTACTACTGGCCGCCGTTTCAGGATGTGGTGCGAAACGGCGAAAGCTCCGGCTATGCCTCCTGGTTTTTCCCGCAGAGCTTCCCGGTGAACGAAAAGCTGGAAAATTACGACTGCGTCGGCCACTACAAATGGATGCCGAAGATCAATCTGGCGGACGCCGGAGCGAGGGATTATTTCATCACGGTCGGCAAGTACTGGATACGCAACTTCCACATCGACGGCTGGCGGCTGGATGTGGCGGACGAAGCGCCCACGCAGTTCTGGGAGCATTTTTCCGACGCGATCAAAAAGGAAAACCCGGAAGCGCTCCTGCTCGGCGAAGCGTGGGCGGATGCGCACCGGCTGCTCGCCCCCGACCGGCTCGACAGCGCGATGAACTATCTCTTCCGGGACGCCGCCGCGGACTGGCTCGCAAAGGATCGGATATCGCCCGCGGAGCTCGATCACCGGCTCAACCGGATGCTCTCGCTCTATCCGTGGGAAACGGCGCTGCGGCTCTATAACCCGCTCGACAGCCACGATACCGAGCGCTTCCGCTGGCTCTGCCGCGACAAACGGAGGCACGCGCTTGCCGCTGCGCTGCAGATGACGTTCCCCGGCTGTCCCGCGGTGTTCTACGGCGACGAGGTCGGGCTCTCCGGCGGCAACGACCCGGACTGCCGTCTCGCCATGGAGTGGGACGAGGAGAAGCAGAATAAAGAGCTTCTCGCCCTTTACAGGAAACTCATCGGCATACGGCGGGAGTCACCGTCCCTCCTCCGCGGGGACTTCCGCGCGTGCCTTTGCGACGATGTCTCCAACGTGTATGCCTTTCGCCGGACGTGCGGCGAGGACGAAAGCCTTGTCGTCCTCAACGCCGGGAGCGAGCCGGTGAAAACGAAAATCGCCGCCGAGGGGACGTGGACGCCCCGCATCAGCGGCAGAAAACCTGTATCCTCGGAAAGCGGCGGGATCACCGTCGATCTTGCGCCGTGCTCCGCGGAAATATATCTGAAGAAAGCGAAGGGACGAAAATGAAGAAGTCTACCATGAAAATGCTGGCGCTTCTCCTTCTCGCAGCAATGATGTTAGCGGCATTCACTGCGTGCGGATCGAACGAAGCGCCGAGCACCAGCCCCGTTCCGCCGACGGAGACCACCGAAAAACCGGCGGCAGGCAGCGCAGAAACCGAACCCGTTACGATCAACTTCTGGCATCACTACAGCGCCCAGTCGGCGGAGAACGAAACTCTTATGAATGTTCTCATCCCCCGATTTGAGGAAGAGAATCCCGGGATCAAGGTCAACGCCGTCTCGCACGAGTGGGCGGACCTCCATGATAAGATCCTCATCAGCGCGCAGTCCAACACGCTGCCGGATGTGGCGCGTCTGGATATCGCGTGGGTGCCCGAATTCCAGAAGATGGGCATTCTCACCGCGCTCGACGAGGAAATGGCCGATTTTGATTCCGTCACCGCCGATCTGCTGGAGAGCGCCATGAGCACCGGCTTCGTCTCCGGACACTACTACGCGATGGCGCTCAACACCAATACGAAGATCCTCTTCTATAACGAAAAGGCTCTCGAAGAGGCCGGCGTCGCCGTTCCCGCGACGATGGACGAATTTGTGAAGGCTGTCGCGGCAGTCTCTGGGAAGAACAGCGCCGGACAGACGGTTTGGGGTCTCAACGAGCCCGCGCTCGCCGGTTGGAACGTCCTGCCGTACATCTGGTCGAACGGCGGCGAGATCACGAACGAGGACAATACCAAGGCCAGCGGCTACATCAACAGCGAAAAGACGATCGCCGCCGTGCAGATGCTCGCGGATATGGCGAAGAACGGCGAGCTTTCCGGCTACAACAGCGGTGATATCCCGATGACCGACGGCTTCGGCACCGGCCGGTATATCTTCCTTCTCGAAGGCCCGTGGAAGACCGCGGAGCTTGCGGGCGCCTATCCCGACATGGCTTACGGCAACTGCCAGCTGCCCGCCGGGGAAGCCGGATCGATCTCCGTGCTCGGCGGCGAGGATATCGCAATGTTCAACGGCTCCCACAAGGACGCCGCGTGGAAGTTCATGCAGTTTATGACGAGCCCGTTTGCCGAGGAAGAGATGGCCAAGTGCGGCCAGATCCCCGTGAACAAGACGGCGCTCGAGAGCGAAACCGTGAAGAATGCTTCCTTCGCTCCGTTCCTTGAGGCCATCACCACGGCGAAGGCCCGCCCCGCGGTCGCTTCATGGTCGGAGATCGACAACGAGCTCACGACCGCCATGACGAAGATCCTCGTCAACGGCGCGGATGTGAAGGAGACGCTCGACGCGCTGGCGGTCACGATCGACGGCCTGCTTGCCTAAATTTAGCATAATCCTTCGTATTCCGCAACAGTTTTATCATGCCCCGCCGCGTATGGCGGCGGGGCAACCGTATTCCACAGGGGAGGGATGACCATGATGCTGCGTTCCGGCAGAAATAAGGCCCAGTTCGCGGCGCTGCTCGTGCCGGGGATTATCGTTTTTGCACTCTTTACGGTCTATCCGATCGTGAAGCTCTTCGTTATGAGCTTTCTGCACTGGGATCTCGGGTCGGTATTTCAAATGAGCTTTGCCGGGCTTGAGAACTATAAGGCGGTACTGAGCGATGAGACGTTTTTCGTCGCCTTTGAAAATACGCTCATCTATACGCTCGTCACCGTGCCGGGGCAGATGGCGCTCGGCCTTCTCGCGGCGGTGCTCATCCACTCCATCCCGCGCTTTCAGGTGACGTTCCGGGTCATCTACTATATCCCGGTCATCACATCGTGGGTCATTGTTTCGCTCGTATTCCGGTACATATTCAACACCGAGGGCATGCTCAACTATTTCCTCTGCAACGTGCTGCACCTTACGAAGGACTATGTCCCGTGGCTGAATACCCGCTGGGGCGGGCTCACGGTCGCCATGCTGCTCGGCATCTGGAAGGGCGTGGGCTGGAACCTTGTGGTGTTTCTCGCGGCGCTCCAGTCCGTGCCGGCGGAGCTTTACGAAGCGGCGGACGTGGACGGCTGCACCGGCTGGAAAAAGTTCTGGTACATCACGCTCCCGAGCATCCGCCCGACGATCCTCTTTGCGCTCGTCATGCTCACGATCGGCGGCTTCAACGTGTTCACATCCATCAAAATGATCACCGACGGCAAGCCCATGCACCAGACGGACACGGTGCTCACGTGGATGTACTATAAGGCGTTCAGCACCGGCGAATTCGGCTACGCCGCGGCGCTGAGCTTCATCGTGGCCGTCACGCTGATGATTCTGGCGTTTTTGCAGTTCCGCGCCATGAAGCGCCAGAACGATTGAGGGAGGGGAGAGGTATGAAAAGCAGAAAAAACCGCTGGAGCCTCGCGCTCCGCTACATTCTCCTTCTTCTGGGCGGCGCGGTGTCGGTCATGCCGATGATCTACATGCTCTCCACGTCGCTCCGGCCGAACGGCGCGCTCTATGAGTTTCCGCCGCACTTTTTCCCGAAGCTCAGCGAGATCACGCTGGAAAACTACCGGTACATCTTCGCGCAGGAGAAATTCTATCTCAACTTCATCAACAGCGTCATCGTAGCAGTCATTACGATCGTCCTTGCGGCGATCATCGCCTCGGCGCTCGCGTACTGTCTCGCGCGGTTTGAGTTTCCGGGAAAAAAGCTCCTTTTCGCGCTCGTCATCGGCATGATGATCATCCCCGGCACGACGCTCATCATCCCGCAGTTTCAGCTTGCGTCGTTTTTCGGCATCACGAACAGCCTCGCGGGGCTCATCCCGTTCTATGTCGCGTGGGTCATCCCGTTTTCCACGTTTATGATCAAAAGCTACATCGAGAGCATCCCGCGCGAGTTTGACGAGGCGGCGTATGCCGACGGCGGGAGCGTATTCACGGTGTTCTTCCGCATCATATTGCCGCTCGCCAGCCCTGCCATCGCGTCGGTGAGCATATTTAACTTCCTCACCGCGTGGGAGGAATTCACCTGGGCCATGACCGTCATCAACGATAACGCCAAGCGCACACTTCCCATCGCCATCTCCGGCTTTTTCGGCCAGCACCAGTTCACGCAGTGGGGCTATGTGTTCGCCATGTCCGTGGCGAGCCTCGTGCCGGTGCTCATCATGTTCATCCTCTGCCAGAAATACTTCGTCTCCGGATTGCAGGCCGGCGGACTCAAAGGCTGAAGAATAATTATGTAAACTAAATGTCCCGAAGAATCCTCTTCGGGACATTTGCTGTATAATCCGTTTGTAACCTTTGGCATGCTTCGATTGTTTTATTGATGAAGGGCCTTTCAGAAAGAGGAATCATGCATGAAAACAGAGACAAGCGTGGTCGTGGAAAAGTATAAGGACAGTATCTTTTCCGCGGCGTTCAATGTCTGCGCGAACGCTGCGGATGCGGAGGACGTTGTTCAGGATACGTTTATCCGCTACCACACGACAAACACGCAGTTTGCCGACGAGCAGCATATCCGCGCATGGCTGCTCCGTGTGGCGATCAACAAGGCGAAAAATGTGACGATGTCCTTCTGGCGACGCAGGGGCGTACCGCTGGAGGATTATGCGGAAACGCTCGCCTTTCCGTCGCCGGAGGCGGGCGACCTGTTTGAAAAGGTCATGAAGCTGCCGGAAAAGTACCGGATTGTGATCCATCTCTTTTACTATGAGGATTACTCGGTGCGGGAGATCGCCGGGATACTGCGCATTACGGAAGCAAACGTAAAGGTGCGCCTTTCCCGGGGGCGCAGACTGCTGAAGGAAGCGTTACAGGAGGTTTGGACGGATGAATAACGGAGAACTTTATAAACAGGCGTTCGGCGCGCTGCGCGCGCCGGATACCGTTTCGCTGACGGCGGAAAAAGGGGCGGAGCGGAAAACCTTCCGCCCGGGACGGCGGCTCGTGCTCGTCTGCGCCTGCACGGTGCTGGCGCTCGGCCTTGCCGTGACAGCGTATGCCCGCGGCGGACTGATCCTCGGCCATGTTTTCGGCTGGGGGAATAAAATATGGAGGTCACGACCGGCATTGACGAAAACGGCGAAAGCTACAACGAGGTGCGTCTCCACACGGAAAATCTGACGCCGCCGGTCGTGCAGCGCGGCGGCAGGATGATCTTCATCGTCAATAACGAGTCGATCGACATCACCGGCGAGCTCTCGCCGACGAAGGCGTTTCGCTATGACTACACGGACTCGGACGGCAATACGCACGTCTGGCTCGTTGGTCTTGTTTCCGATGACACGGCAAATTACGGCTACGCGGAGTATATAAAGCGCTCCGACGGAACCTGGCTCGGCGGATGCTCCGTCGGAGTCAGTCTCGACGCGGACGGACGCTCCTCGGCGCTCTGGCTCGAATCGGCCAAGCAGGAACTGAATATCCGCTGGTAACAAACCGCCGGCGTATCGCAGATCGCGATATGCCGGCGGCATTATAGTTATCCTATGAACCTTAAATGCCGGTCTCGGATGTGCCGAGAGTAAAGGCGTAGCGCATTTCCAGCGCGTGGAAGAGCTGCTGCATGACGCCCTGCGCAATGGCGCGGATGTCGAGCGAGCGGATCTTCTGCACGACACGCTCGATCTCCTCCGCCGGGACGCCGTAGCCGCCCAGACTCAGCCGGAAGAAGGCGTCGAGCTTTTCCTCAAGCGGGAAGTCCTCCGAGCAGGGATGCGCCATGTACCCGCGCATGATGCCCGCGGAGCCGAGCTCCATAATATAAAAATCGCGCTCGGTCATTTCGGGATGGTAGGAGCCGAAAATGGCGTACAGCTCCTTCGCCGTCTGGCGGAAGATGTACTCCGAGGCTTCGTTCTGCGTGTAGGCTTCGATGTAGATCTCACGCAGGTTCTCGTTGAGCTCCGTGAGCGTGAGCTGGATGGCGGTCTCCACGGCATAGACGAATACCGGCGGAAGGTCCGCGTCGGTAATGCGCCGGGCCATGCCGAACTGGTTGTCGAACATGAACTCGACGAGCTCGGTGAGCACGCCGTCCTTGGCGCGGAAAATATTCTGGAACGTGCTGTTGGAAACATCCGCCTTCTGTACGATTTCGGCGACGGTCGTTCTCTTGTAGCCCTTTTCCAGAAACAGCTTTACGCATACGGTGAGGATCCGCCGTTTGGCGGGCAGACTGGCACTTGTGATAGCGATGGGAACCACTTCCTTTGGAAACATATCAATTATAAGTATACCATTAAGGTAGGAATAAATGCAAGGGAAACCCGTCGAATATCCGCGAAAAAGAAGCAGCGCCGCCGTCACAAGGACAAAACGACGCTGCCGGAGTGAGAGAAAGTACAAAGTCAGTCTGTGGCCGCCGCGGACGCGGGAAGCGAGTATTTGCGGGCGTAGCGGTCAAATTCGCGGATGAAGTCGGAGCTCTCAAGACGCGTGGCGCGCAGCGACTCGTGAAGGTTGAGATTGTGCTGCGCCGTGTCGATGACGCACCCGGCAATATTGGAGCAGTGGTCGGACGTGCGCTCGAGACCGGTGAGAAGATCGGAGAGGATGAAGCCGAGCTCAATGCTGCACCCGCCCTGCTGCAGACGCCGGATGTGGCGCGTGCGCATCGATTCCTTGAGCTGATCGATGACCTGCTCAAGCGGCTCGACCTCGGCGGCGATGGAGCTGTCGTTTTTCTCGAAGCACGCAAGGGAAAGATCAAGAATTTCGCTGACCGCCCCGGAGAGCACCGAAAATTCGGCGACGGCGCTCGGAGAGAATGTGAGATTCTTGTCGCGCAGCTCCTCGGCGGATTCGAGCGTGTTGACGGCGTGGTCGGAGATGCGCTCAAAATCGCCGATGGATTTCAAAAGAGCGGCGGCCTCTTCGCTTTCCGCGGTGCCCATCTGCTCGGCGCTGAGCTTTACGAGATAGGTGCTGAGAATGTCCTCGTAATGGTCGCACAGCTCCTCGTCCTGCCGGATCCTCTCGGCGAGAGCGGGGGAGTAGCTGTCGATCGCGGTGAGGGAATCCTTCAGTGCGCGCACGGCGTGCTCGGCCATGTCTGCGGCAACGGCGCGGCTCCGGGAGAGCGCCAGCGCCGGTGTTGCGAGCAGGCGCTCGTCCAGCTCCACGCGCTGTTCCTTCTCGCCGCTGTCCGGCACGATCCGGATGGCGAGCTTTTCAAGCAGTCCCCCGGCGGGCAGGAGCAAGGCGGTGCAGAGAAGGTTGAAGGCCGAATGGGCAATGGCGATGCCGGAGCGGGTCGCGGCCTCGTCAAGCAGCGCCGGGGCGAGCGCTGCGCGCACTACGGTGAACACCGTGAGCAGAACGACGACGCCGATGACGTTGAACATCAGATGCACCACGGCGGCGCGGCGCGCGTTTTTGTTCGTGCCGATGGAGGAGAGGAGCGCCGTCACGGTCGTGCCGATGTTCTGGCCCATGATGATGGGGATCGCTGCGGCGTAGCTCACCGCGCCGGTGGCGGAGAGCGCCTGCAAAATGCCGACCGAAGCCGAGCTCGACTGGATGATGCCCGTGAGCACCGCGCCGGCCACCACGCCGAGCAGCGGATTTTTGAACGCAAGGAAGAGATTAACGAACACAGGGTCGTTGCGCAGCCCCGATACCGCGCCGCTCATCGTCTCCATGCCGAACATCAGCGTGGCGAAGCCGAGCAGGATGACGCCGGAATCCTTTTTGCGGCTGCTTTTGCAGAAAAGATAGAGGACGATGCCGATCACGGCGAGGATCGGGGTAAAGGAGGTCGGCTTGAGGAGGCGGACGAGCACGCTCGTGCCGTCAATGTCGCCGAGACTCAAAAGCCACGCCGTCACGGTCGTGCCGACGTTTGCGCCCATAATAACGCTGATCGACTGGCGCAGCGTCATCAGTCCGGAGTTTACAAAGCCGACGACCATAACGGTCGTTGCGGAAGAGCTCTGGATCACGGCGGTCACGCCGAGACCGGTGAGAAAACCGGCGATGGACTTTCCGGTCATTTTGTCGAGAAGGGAGCGGAGTTTCCCTCCGGCGCGCCGTTCGAGCGCCTGCCCCATCAGACTCATGCCGAAGAGGAACAGCGCCAGGCCGCCGAGCATCGTAAGCGTGTCAAAAATGTCCATAAATTATCCTTTTCCTGATATTTGTTTTACAAAATCAGCGTAGCAGAACGAATGTTAAATGCGCTACGGTTTTTTTGTAAAATCCTTGTTAAACGAAGATCGCCCCGCGGCCGGACG
>OLQM01001096.1_pt1 | contig 30824 bp, 14 predicted proteins | sample 1673161 | NCBI WGS metagenome assembly OLQM01 (sample SAMEA3136761, study PRJEB25190) | human gut metagenome | reverse complement strand
TGATCCGTGAGGGAATGGCCCATCCCGATGAGATCGATCACGTGTACGGGATGGTCAACGGGATCGAGGGGTTCCTCTCAGGCCGTGTGGAGGATTTGTCCCACGGTCTTTCCCGGGAACAGTTGGAACTGCTTAAGCTCACGCCCGCGGCCTATTTAGGCTCCTGCCGCTACAAGCTGCCGGAAGATTTGAACGCTCCGGTTTATCCGCTGCTGTTTGAGAAATTCCACCGAATGAACATCGGCGCCTGTTTTTACATTGGCGGAAATGATTCCATGGACACGGTGGACAAGCTGTCCCGCTATGCGGCGTCAAAATGCATTGAAATCCCGATGATCGGCATCCCCAAGACCATTGACAACGATCTGATGGAAACGGACCACACGCCGGGTTACGGCAGCGCTGCCAAGTACGTGGCCACCACGGTGCGGGAAATCGTGCTGGACGCGTCGGTGTATCAGCAGAAGTCCGTCACCGTTGTGGAACTTATGGGGCGGCACGCGGGATGGGTGACCGCGGCGGCGGCCCTGGCGCGCAGGAAGGCGGGGGACAATCCGCTGCTGATTTATCTGCCCGAGGGCACGCACAAGACGGCGATCTTCTTTTCGGCCTTCACCGTCGTGGTGGGGCTCGGGGCGCTGATCTTCGCACGCCACCCGGCACTGCACTCGCTGGCGACGATCTCCCTGTTCGGCATCGTCGCCGTGGTGCTGGTCTCCTACACGATACAACCCGTGCTGTTCCGGATGCTGATCACCTCGCAGACCGAAAAGGGCGGGGCGCCCTACACGCTGGGGAGCCTCGTGAACACGGCCTACGCATTCGGGTTGTTCGTGACGGGCTGCCAGTTGTTGCAGGCGCTGATCTTCACGCTCTGGCCGTTGCCGATGGCACGCCGCCGCAAACAGCGCATCGTGCAGTGGTCGATCCACCACCTGACGCGGGGATTCCTGCGGGCGATGGTCACGACGAAGACCATACGCCTGAACGAGCCGGGCGAAAAGTTCGAAAAACCGGCGGTCGTGATCGCCAACCACCAGTCGTTCATCGACATCCTGGTGCTGCTGAGCATCTGCCCCAAGGCCGTGATGGTGACCAACGGCTGGGTATGGCGTTCGCCGGTATTCGGGCGTATCGTCCGCTACCTGGGGTTCTACCACGCGGCGGACGGATACGAACGCCTCGCCCCGGCACTGGCGCAGAAAGTGGCCGAAGGGTACAGCGTGATCGTCTTCCCCGAGGGGACGCGCTCGGCGGACGGGAAGATCGGACGCTTCCACAAGGGGGCTTTCTACCTGGCCGGGGAACTGGGGCTGGACATCCTGCCGATCTGCCTCTACGGCAACGGCATGATCTCGTCGAAAAGGCAGCCCATCTACATCAAACACGGGCTGGTGGTAAGCCGCGTGCTGCCGCGCATGGCTGCCGCCGACCCCGCGAACTGCTCGGCGCAGGCCAAGGCCGCCTGCCGCCTGATGCGCCGGGAGTACCTCGGGCTGTACGAAACCTACAACAGGCCGTGCAACCCCTATTTCCGCGACATGCTTATCAAGAGTTACACCTACAAGGGCCCCGTGCTGGAGTGGTACATGCGCGTCAAGGTGCGGCTGGAGCGGAGCTACGAGCTGTTCGACCGCATCGTGCCGCGCGATGCGGCGGTCGTAGACCTCGGGTGCGGGTACGGCCCCCTGAGCTACATGCTCGCCATGCTCTGCGAGCGGCGGCGGGTCATCGGCATGGACTATGATGCGGAAAAGGTCGAGACGGCCGGACAGAGCTTCCTGCGGCGGCCGGGCATCGAGTTCATCCACGCCGACCTGCGCACGGCGGAGCTGCCCGGGGCAGACGCCTTCCTGCTGGTCGACGTGCTGCACTACATGCGCCCCGAAGAACAACGGGCGCTCATCGGGCGCTGCGCGGCACGGCTCAACGCAGGCGGACGGATCATCATCCGCGACGGCGACAGCGGCAAGGCCGAGCGGCACAAGGCCACGGCGATGACCGAGGTGTGGTCGACGAAGATCGTGGGGTTCAACAAGACCGACGGCGGGCTGCATTTCACCTCGACGCCCGAGCTGGCCCGGATCGCCCGCGAACTGGGCATGGAGATACACGCCGCGCACAAGGACACGCGCACGTCGAATACGGTATACATACTGAGCCGGCGGGAAACGGACAGCGGAAAGGAGGAGTGACATGCAGGGGCAGTTCGACATAATCGTCATCGGCAGCGGCCTCGGAGGCCTGGAGTGCGGCGCCATGCTCGCCCGCGAAGGGATGGGAGTCTGCGTCGCGGAACAGGCGGCCCTGCCTGGAGGCTGCCTGCAATCGTTCTCCCGGCGGGGACATGCGATCGACACGGGCATGCACTACATCGGCAGCATGCAGGCCGGCGGCATCATGCGCCGTTATTTCGAATATTTCGGCATCCTCGGCTCGCTGCGCCTGCGGCCGCTCGACGAGGCATTCGACGTCGTGTCGCTGCCCGGAGCGGGCGACTACGCCTACATGCACGGTTACGAAGCCTTCGAAAAGCACCTCGGGGAATGGTTCCCGCACGAAAAGGCGGGGCTCGGCCGCTACTGCGCGAAGCTGCGCGAAATCGGCGGCAGCATCGGTATCGGGGTGCACCGCACGGGGCGGTTGTCGGACGGGGGAACGAAATACCTCGGGGCACCGGCGGCCGGATTCATCGGCGAATGCGTCGCAGACCCGCTGCTGCGCAATGTCCTCGCGGGGACGAATCCCCTCTACGGAGGCGTGCGCGAAAGTTCGACGCTCTACCACCACGCGATGGTAAATCACTCGAACATCGAGGGCGCCTGCCGCTTTACGGGCGGGACGCAGCAGATCGCCGACGCACTGGCGGCGAAGATCCGCGAGCACGGAGGGACGATGCTGGTGCGGAGCCGCGTCGTAGCCCTGCACACCGAAGGGCGGCGCGTCACGGGCGTGGAGCTGGCCGACGGGCGGATGCTGCGGGCAAAAACCGTCATCTCGGCCATCCATCCCGCGGAGACATTCCGCCTGATAGGCCCGACGCCCGTCATCCGCAAGGCATTCCGGGAACGGATAGGCAGCCTGCCCGACTCGTACGGGCTCTTCTCGGCATACCTGCTGCTGAAGCCGGGGCGGATCCCGTACATCAACCGGAACCTCTATTACTTCGCCGGGAAAGATGTCTGGAAGACGCTTTTCGACCTGGAAGCCATGCGGCCGGGGATGGTGCTGCTTAGTGCACAGGCTCCGGACGGCGACCCGGCATGGTGCAACGTCGTAACGCTGATGACGCCCGTCGCCACCCGCCCCTGGGAGGCGTGGGAAGGCTCCGCCCCGGGACGCCGCCCCGAAGCCTACACGGCGCTGAAGGCCGCCATGACGCAGGCGACGGTCGATTTCGCCTGCGCCCGCCTTCCGGAACTGAGGGATGCCATCGCCCATACGTATGCCGCCACGCCGCTCACCTACCGCCACTACACCGGCGCACCGCACGGCGCGGCATACGGGCTGCTGAAAGACTGGCGCAGCATCATGGCGTCGCACATCCCGGCCCGCACCAAATTCGACAACCTGCTGCTCACGGGGCAGAACCTCACGGTACACGGCGCAATCGGCGTCACGCTGTCGGCTGCGGCGACCTGCTCGGAAATAGTGGGCACGGAATACCTCGCAAAAAAGATCGCCAACGCATGAAACGCCTCCTCAAATACACACTCGCCGCACTGGCGGCGATCCTCGTCCTGCCGACGGCATTCCTCTGCGGCCTTTACCTGACGGCAGACATGGAGCAGCCCGCGGTGACGATCGATACCGCAGCCTACCGCGTCACAGACCACGGCGGCTACGCCGTATGCCACGGCAGTTTCCTGCGCCGCAACCCCCACGGACTCTGGGAGCTCTACACCGCCGGGTCGCCCGAAGAGTCGGGGGCGGCGGCAGGCGCCCTCACCGCAGGGCTGATGCACTACCAGGAACAGGTTTTCGTAGACCGAATCCGCGAATTCATCCCCTCGGAGGGCTACCTGAAATTCCTGGGCGGCATGATCCGGATATTCAACCGCAACCTGGGACGGCACGTCCCCGAGGAGTACCGGCGCGAGATATACGCCCGGTCGCTTTACTGCTCGCACGACTTCGACGCCATCGGCACCCCCTACGAACGCCAGCTCAACTACCACGCGGCGCACGACATCGGGCACGCCATGAGCCAGTACATGCTCGTGGGATGCAGTTCGTTCGCGGCATGGGGCGGTGCGAGCGACGACGGGAAGCCGGTCGTCGGGCGCAACTTCGATTTCTATATGGGCGACGACTTCGCCCGCAACAAGATCGTGACCTTCTGCCGGCCGCAGGCGGGCCATCCCTTCGCCAGCATCGGCTGGGCGGGGATGATCGGCGTGCTGTCGGGCATGAATTCCGAAGGGCTGACCGTGACGATCAATGCCGCGAAAGGGCCCGTACCGCTGGCATCGGCGACACCCATCTCGATCCTCGCACGCGAGATCCTGCAACATGCGGCAACCATCGCAGAGGCGCTGGAGATCGCCCGCCGCCGCGACACCTTCGTCAGCGAATCGCTGCTCGTGGCCTCGGCACGCGACGGGAGGGCGGCGATCATCGAGAAAACGCCCCGCCGAACCGTGCTCTACGAGGGCGACGGGGAGTACCTCATATGCACGAACCACTACCAGTCGGAGGCGTTCGCCGACGACGGGGACAACCGCGAGAATATCGCCATGACCGACAGCCCCCATCGCTTCGCCCGGCTCGAAGAGCTCATGGCGGCGAATGCGCCCCTCGACGTCCCGGCAGCGGCCGCCATGCTGCGCGACCAGCGCGGCACGGGCGGCAAGGACATCGGCGTGGGGAACGACTGTTCGGTGAACCAGTCGATCGCCCACCACTCGGTCATATTCAAACCGGCAACCCTGCAAATGTGGGTCTCGACCTCGCCGTGGCAGGGCGGCGCCTTTGTCTGCTACGACCTCGGGGCGATCCTGCGCAACCCCGACCCCGCCGCAGAGCTGTACGACGCGACGCTGGAGATACCCTCCGACACGGCCTACCTGGCCCGCGACTACCCGCGCGTGGTCGCATACCGCCAGCTCGGCGCCCGCATCCGCCGGGCGATGAAAGCAGGGAGGAAGGCCGACGGGGAATTGACAGAAACCTTCGCCCGAACCAACCCGCAGAATTTCCACACTTGGAAACTGCTGGGGGAATACTACCTCTCGCAGGGCGACGACGGGCGCGCGGCGCAGAGCTTCGGCAGGGCGCAGGAGGCCGGGGTTCCCCGCAGGGACGAACTCCTGGCGATAGAAAGACTCAAATCGGAATGCAAGCCATGATACGAAACCCGCAGATACAATTCGCATCGGCCGATGCGATCGCGGCGTTCCAAGAGGAGCGCCTGCGCGAAGAGGTCGTCTACCTCTATGAAAATTCGCCTTACTACCGGCGCATGTTCGACGGCTGCGGCATGCAGCCCGGCGACATCCGCACAACGGACGACCTGCGGCGCCTGCCCGTAACCACCAAAACGGATCTGCAACTGCACCCCGGGGAGTTCGTCTGCGTACCCCGCAACCGCATCATCGACTACGTGACCACGTCGGGAACCCTCGGCGACCCGGTGACGTTCGCCCTCACGGAAGAAGACCTGGCCCGGCTGGCCTACAACGAGGCCGTGTCGTTCACCACGGCGGGATGCACCGGGGAGGACATCCTGCAGCTGATGACGACCATCGACCGCCGCTTCATGGCCGGGCTGGCTTACTTCATGGGAGCCCGGGAGCTGGGATGCGGCGTGATCCGCGTGGGAAACGGCATCCCCGAACTGCAATGGGACACCATCCGGCGCATCGGCCCCACGGGCTGCATCGTCGTGCCGTCGTTCCTAATAAAACTCGTCGGCTATGCGCAGGAGCACGGGATCGACTACCGCCGCTCGTCGCTGCGCCGTGCGATCTGCATCGGCGAGGCGCTGCGCGACACCGACTTCTGCAACAACACGCTGGGAGCGAAAATCACCGAACTGTGGCCCGAACTGGAGCTCTTCTCGACATACGCCTCGACCGAGATGCAGACCTCGATCACCGAATGCGGGCACCACTGCGGCGGGCATGTTCCGGCCGACATGCTTCTGGTGGAGCTGCTCGACGAGCAGAACAACCCCGTGCCCGAGGGACAGGAGGGCGAGGTGGTCATTACCACGCTCGGCGTGCGGGGCATGCCGCTGCTGCGCTTCAAGACGGGCGACATCTGCATCGCCCGCACGGGACGCTGCGCCTGCGGCCGCACGACGATGCGCCTCTCGTCGGTGATCGGACGCCGGGGGCAGATGATCAAATTCAAGGGCACGACGCTCTACCCGCCCGCGCTGTACGACGTGCTGGAGAACATCCCCGGCGTGAACAACTACATCATCGAGGTATTCACCGGAAGCCTCGGCACCGACCAGATCGTGCTGCGAATCGGCAGCACGCGCCGCGACGAGGCGTTCGAGAAAGAGATCAAGGACACGTTCCGCTCGAAAGTGCGCGTAGCACCCGAGGTGGTCTTCGAACCGGTGGAGTACATTGCGAAAAAACAGATGCCCCAAATGAGCCGGAAACAAATAAAATTCGTAGATTTACGCGAACAAACCAAATAAAACCCAACCATGAAAAAATTACTGAGCATAGCCCTGTGCCTGATCGCCGTCGGCGGTTTCGCACAGAAGGGAAAGACGAAGATGGCTGCCGACTTCTACGGCGTGGATTACAGCTGCGTGAGCGTCATCGGGGCCAACGAGCAGCCGGCCGAGTTCATCAAGGCGTTCGAGGCCATCAACCGGCTCTTCCTCAGCGAACCCAAGAAATACGACGTGGCCGGATTCACCGGCATCGACATCCTCTCGACTAATGTCGAACAGGCCAACGAGGCGTTGGGCGGCCTGGCTGCGGAGCAGTTCACGCCCCGCAGCACGAAGGCCGACATCGCGGCGCAGCTCCCCGGAATCCTCGCCCGCTACGACAACGGCTCGGGGAACAAGGGGCTGGTGTTGATAGCCACGACGCTCGACAAGGGCAACGGCATCGGATACTACACGGCCGTGTTGTTCGATCCTGCCACGCAGGAGGTCATCCTCCAGATGGACATGGCCGGCAAGCCCGGCGGGTTCGGCCTGCGCAACTATTGGGCCGGCTCGGTATACAACGCCCTCAAGAAGCAGGGTAAATACCTGACCAGGTAGGGGAGGGGTACCCCGCACCGACACACCCCGCACGGCTTCGTGCGGGGTGTGTCGTCATAATAGGCAAAGAGCGCCCGGAGCGGGGACACGATCCGCACCGGCAGGAAACCCTGTACGCCGCCGGATAAAAACGCCCGGGAGGCGGACTTACCCGGCAGCCCCGGAGCGGGCTTCCGGGCATCTCCCGGGCGGCGGATATTTCATGCGCGCATCGTCGAGCACCAGTACCCAATCGTTCCCCTTGCCGCAGGTCGGGGGCGTGAAGGTCATCGTCGCACCGGCATCCCGGCGGCGGAATTCCCCGATCCGCAGCGGGCGCCCGCTGCGGACATCGTACCACCAGGCCACGATCCGCTTCCCGGAAACCCGTTCCAGGTCGACGGCAAACGGCCGTCCGCTCTCGGAATAGACCATGGCATAGGTGCCGAGGCTGTCGCGGGTAGCCGTACAACGCCCGTGCCCCCGGCCGGCATCCCCGGCGATAACGCCCTGGTCGGGAATACGGCGGAAAAACGGACGGCTCTCGATAAGTTCCCGTCCATAGCACACCTGGTAGGCCCCGGGCAGCGAGAGGGATTCCCGCCAGCTCCGCACGGGCCCCGTGACAGGCGCATACCGGCCGGGTTCCCACATCTGCCATACGGCATGGCAGCCGTAGGTATGTCCGCAAGCCCCGGAAAAGACCTCGTGGTAGAACGCCCGCCGCACATGCAGGGCTTCGGAAGTGCCGTATTTTTCCCGGTCGAAGTCGATCGGATGTTCCTCGTAGATCGGCTCCCCGTCCAGCACGGGTTTGACGGGCCGCCGGGCATAATCACGGGCGATGCGCTCCCAAAGGTCGAAATCGTAGGCATGGCCGTTCTGCTGCATGTTGAACGCGAGCCACGGCTCGTCGTGCAGCCAGTCGCCCGAAGAGGATTTCCCCCACGGATGGTAGGTAATCAGGCAGGCCGAATAATCCTCGCGGCCGGCGACACCGCAGGCAATGCCGCGGGCGAAGGCCCGCAGTATGGGTTCACGCCCTTCGGGAGGACGGTCGCCGCCCAGTATCCAGATGATATTCCGCCGGGTGCGGTAACGCTCCCCCAGATAGCGCCCGAAAGCCTCGGCACGCCCCTCCGTCGTGAAGATCTCGGGCCCGGGGCCCCATTTGAGGCAGAACTTGTCGCCCCATGCGGGCAGCAGGCCGATGACCAGCCCCAGCGAGTCGGCCATGGCGACCACTTCGTCCACATACGCGAAATAACGCTCGTTGGGCCGGGTGAACCCCGCATCGGCAAACGGCAGGTCGCCGTAGGCATTGGGGACACGCAGTCCGTCACATTCCGCGAGGCAGACGGCCTGTATGACCGTGAACCCTTTCCGGGCGCGGTCTTCGAGATAGAGGCGCGCCTCTTCGCGCGTCGTACGGTGGAACAGCTCCCACGCCGTGTCGCCCAGATAGAAGAACGGCCTGCCGTCGGCATATTGCAGGTAACGCCCGCCGGGATGCACGACGATGCGCCCGCGGGAGAAAGGCCGGGCGCCAAGGGGCGCAGGCGCAAGAAAGAGCGCAAAAAACAGGAGCGCAAATAATTTCCTCATAAAAAACGATTTCAGGCGACGACCGGAAACAAAACGGCAGTCGGGGCCGCCTAAGGCGACCCCGTGCCGGAGTGGCGGCGAAGCCGGGTTACAGCCCCTCCTTCGAAAGCAGCTCCGACGTGTCGATACGCACCTGCGTCGTTGTGAGCTTGTCGTTGAGCGCATAACGCGTCGGGTCGGATATGGTGACCGGCAGGGAAAAATCCTTGTCGGCATTCGCCTTCAGATAGGCGATGTCGACCGTGAGGAAAAAAGTCGCATCGCGTTTCCCGTCGGGGCAGCTCACCGAGGAAGGCAGCGTGTATGCCCGGCCCGGCAGCAACACAGTCCCGTCCAGGGGAGTGCTGCCCACGGAGACGCTGACCGTGTAGGCCTGCAACTCGGCCAGCCCGGCGCGGTAGATGCCCAGGAAAATGTGCACCTTCCCCGCCTGCGTGTCGATGCGGTAATTCTTGTTGGACTGCTGCGCCGTCCCGCCGTTGGGCACGGCATAAGGGGTGTAACCGGCCTGCGGCATATAGATCACCGCACTGCCCCAGGGCCTCTCGCTGTCGGCCTTCTGGCATGAGGCTGCCCCGCATGCGAGGAGCAGCACAGAAAAGAATGTAACGATCGTTCTCATAGTTCGATATTTTTCGGTCTACCAACCCGGATTCTGGTCGAGTACCCCGCCCGATTTTACGATTTCGGCCTGCGGGATCGGATAAAGGTTCATCTTCGGGGCATCGAAGATGCGTTTGGCCACTTCGAACGGCGTGTAGGCAAAGCCGTCGCCGCTGCGGGTCTCCTTCACGCCGCGCAGGGGCCGGTTGAGCACCGTCCCGGCATCGTCCCAGCGCCGGAGATCCCAGTAGCGATGGTCTTCGAAGGCCAGCTCGATGCGGCGTTCGTGTTTGATGGCCGTGCGCATGGCGGCCGCATCGCCCGGGTCGACATCGACCGGGGGCATCCCCACCCCGGAACGGGCACGCACGGCATCCACGGCGTCACGCGCACTCATCCCGTAGCCGTGGGCGTCGTCCGGGCCGTAGGCTTCGTTCATCGCCTCGGCAAAATTAAGCAATATTTCGGCATAGCGGAAAACGATCCAGCTGCGAAGCCGTTTGTCGTCATTGGTGAGGTTCAGGTTCTCGTTCAGGAACTTGCGCAGGTAATACCCCGTGGGCGAAGCGTTCTGCCGGGCGGGGTCGTCGGCGCCGCCCGCATAGATTTCGAGCGTGCGCCCGTTCCACGTATCGCCATTGCGCAGGACGGTGGCGTAGAAGCGCGGGTCGAGGCCGGCATAGGCATCGCCCGTATCCTCCCCCGTAGATTCATAGGCTTCCACGAGGTTCTGCGAAGGGCAGATACCCGTACCGCCGCCCTGCGTGCCGATGGGGTAATTCTTGCGTTCGAACTCGTTGGTCGCCCCCATACGCACCGCCCAGATGGTCTCGGGGCTGGTCGTAGAGGTTTCGGCGACGAACAGCCCGCCGTAATCGGGATGCAGGGAATAGATGCCCATGTTGATCACTTCGAAGGCCGCAGCGGCAGCGGCAGCCCACTTGGACTTTTCGCCCGAGGGATTGAACTGCGGGCTGGCGGCATAGAGCAACACCCTCGACTTGAGGGCCAGCGCCGCGCCGCGGGTGATCCGGCCCGACTTCTCCTCGAGGTTCTCGGCCCGCCAGTCGACGACCAGTTCGTTGCGCACCCCTTCGATCTCGCGCAGGATGAGGCCGACCACCTCGTCGAACGTGCCGCGCGGAAGGTTGGCCTCCTTCTGGTCGGCATACACGCGGTCGATGAGGGGTACCCCGCCGTAACGCTTGGCAAGCTCGAAATAATAATAGGCTTTCAGCACATGCGCCTCGGCGCGCAGCCACTGCACGTCGACGATGTCGCGGCGGTAGCTGTCCAGGCCGTTCGAAGTGAGCGTGTCGCGGTGCATACCGAGGATATACCTGTAATCCACAGACTTATCGAGGTAGTCGTGCGCCGCATAGATGCCGTTGTAATAGCTCGTATAGCAATCGTCGGGGTTGTAATAGGCGCTCCAGCTGCCTTCGTTGAACCGCTGCGTGGAACTGAACGTGGTCACGTATTGCGCCTCGTCGGAAACGGCTGCGAAGAGGTTGCCGTCGATCGCCGTGAACCCGTAGGGGATGTGTTCGTAAACGCGGTAGCCCCAGTCGAACATCTGGTAACGGCGCGTGGCCATCATCTCGTCCGTCAGGTTCAGGTCTTCCTTGGTGTCGAGCGCATCGCATCCCGCCAGGGACAGCGAACAGAGGAGGGCGCCCGCGAAAAGGATTCTCATATTTTTTCGTATCATGGCAGTCGTGTTTAGAAGGTTACGGTCAGTCCGAGGTTGTAGGATTTCAGCGCCGGGTGGCCGGAAAGGATTTCGGGGTCAATGTCGTAGTCGCGCATCAGCCTGCTGACGGTCAGCAGGTTGACACCGCTCAGGTAGATGCGGATCTTCGAGATGCCGGCCTTGCTCAGCGACGGCTGCGCGAAAGTGTATCCCAGTTCCACGTTGCGCAGCTTGAGGAAGTCGCCGCTGCGCTTCCAGAGTGTCGAATTGCGGTAGTTGTTGCTGTTGTCCTGCAACGAAAGGCGCGGATAGGTGGCCGTAGCCCGCGTGTCGATGCCCTGTTCGGGATAGTAGGCCCAGCGGCCTTCGGCAATCCCGTAGACGTTGCCGTTGTCACGGAAGGCAATGTTCTGCAAGGGCGCATCGAGCAGGTTCACGTCACGGCCGGCCGCCCCCTGGAAGAGGGCGAAGAGGTCGAACCCCTTGTAGGATGCCGCCAGCGAGAACGAGTACTGCAACTTGGGCAGGTACGAGTCGCCGATGGCCGTCTGGTCGTTCTCGTCGATGACCGTATCGCCGTTCAGGTTCTTATACTTGATGTCGCCGGGCTGCACGGCACCGAACGTAGGCTTGGGAAGCCCCTCCCTGAGTTCGCCGCCGACGTCGAAATCGTCCCAGTCGTAGAACCCGTCGGCCACATATCCGAACAGGGCGTCGAGCCGCCGTCCCGTGCGTGCCGCGGTCGGCACGGTCACGACCTCGGCCATATAGTCGACCTTGTTGCTGTTATACGAGGCCATGCCCGTGAGCGCGTAATTGAAATCACCTATGCGGTCGGCCCAGGAAAGCTGGACTTCGAAGCCCCTGTTGGTCATCCTGCCGATGTTGCGGTAAGGCGGATTGTCCACGCCCGAGGCACCGGGGATCATCCAGTCCTGGGTCACGATGCCCGATCTTTTTTCGAGGAACAGGTCGACGTTCAGGGACAACCTGTTCCACAGGCGCAGGTCGATGCCGGCGTCGTACTTCAGGCTCTTTTCGGCAAAAATACCGGGGTTCGGGAGGTAGGACAGCGCCGTTCCCCCGTGCCACGTGTGCTCGGAGTTTCCCGTATTGAGGCCGCCGCGGCCGGTATAGTAGCCCTCCCAGAGGTAACGCATCTCGCCCATCGGATCCCAGCCGTTCTTACCGACCGAAGCCCTGAGCTTGAGCAGATCGACCGTGCGGCTGTCCCGCAGGAAACGCTCGCGGGAAACGATCCAGCCAAGGCCGAGCGAGGGATAGAACCCCCAGCGGTTGCCGGGCCTGTAATTGTCCGAACCGTCGGCGGCGAAGGAGAAGGTCGCCACATAGCGGTCGTCATAGGCATAGTTGACCGCCCCGTTGACGGTCATGTGACGGTATTCGACCATCTTGCCGGCAGCGCCGTTCTGCGAAAAGTCGGTCTTGTAGATATTGTAGAGTATCCCGGCCGAGGCGGAGACCACATGCCGCCCGAACGTGCCGTCGTAGCCGACCGTGGCATTGTAGTGCTGCCACGTCCACTGGTTCTGGCCGCTGTCCTCGCCACGGGTATAGGGGGTGTCGTTATCGGTGGTCTGCTGCACCCCGTCGAGCCAGCGCGAATAGTTGCGCGTGTTGCTCGCGCCGTCGCGCGTCCAGCTGCTCAGCGACATCGCCTCCGAAAGGTAGAGCCCCTCCACGAGGAAATCGAGCCGCTCCTTGAGCTGGAAATTGGCCTGCAGGGTACGGTCGTGCGTGGAGTTGCGCCCCAGCGCCTTGATCGAGGCCAGGGGGTTGAAATTGTAGATCGGGGTACCCGTCCACGTCCCGTCGGGGTTGCGCACGGGATAAACCGAGCTGGGGTATTTGGCAAGGTCGTTCCACAGGTCGCCCGCGGCGCGGTTGGGGTAACGGCGGTCTTCGATCCGGCCCCCGACATCGACCTTGGCCTCCAGGAAACCGAAGAGGTTCATATCGAGGTTCGTGCGGATATTGTAGCGGTCGATGCCTGCGTTGGCCAGCGTGTCGTTGGTAGGCGTATCGTAGATTCCCCGCTGCCCCATGTAGCCGAACAGCACGAAATAGCGGACGGTCTTGTCGCCGCCCGAGACCGACACGTCGGCATCGGTATAGGGCGTGGCCTTCTTGGTGACCTCGCGGTACCAGTCCACGTCGGGCAGTCGGGCGACCTGGTCGGCCGTGTAATAGGGTGTCCAGACGTTGCCGTTGTCGTTGCTCAGCGCCTCGTTGTAAAGCCGGGTATAGTCGCCCGTACGCAACGGTTTCTGGAGGTTCATGGGCTGCTGCACGCCGCCCCGGACATTGACCGTGACGCGCGGGCGGCCGATACGGCCGCGTTTGGTCGTGACCCAAATCACGCCGTTGGCGCCCCTCATGCCGAAGGGAGCCAGCGCCGCGGCGTCCTTCAGCACCTCGATCCGGTCGATCTCGGCAGGCGAGAGGAACTGGAAATAGGCCATATTGGTCTGGAAACCGTCGACATAGACCGGCAGCGACGAGTTGTTGTAGGTCGCCACGCCGCGGATACCGAGCGCAGCCGCATCGTAGCCGGGTTCCCCGTTGGTCTGCGACACGACCAGCCCCGGGATACGTCCGTAAAGCATGTTGTTGATATTGGCCGAGGGGATGGACACCTCGTCACCCGTCACGGAAGAGACGGACGAAGTGACCAGCACCGCCTTCGTGCGGGTCGATGTCCCGGGGATCACATATTCCAGGGCCGCACTGTCGGGCTGTTCCGCAGCCGCGGTATCCCGGGCGGAAACCGGGCCGGCACCACCGACGGCCAGAACCGCGAGTGCCGCGCCTGAGAGGAACACACTTTTCATATGGTTGGGATTCATGTAATTCTGATTTTTTCGGTAAACGATTGTGTATGGGCGGATCAATATCCGGGGTTCTGCACCAGATAGCCCTTATTCACCTCGCTGAGCGTAAAGGGCGAAAGGAACATGCGCTCGTGCCACGTGTATTCGGGGACATAGGAGGGCTTGCGCGTGTAATTGGCGAACTCCTCGGGTTTGCGGGGGTTCCACGACACGCCGGCGGCCTGCGAGAACTCGAACTTGTACTTGGCCCCGCCGACCATCGACGCCCCCTGCTTCCAGTGGCGGGCGTGGGGATACCACTGGTTCTCCTCGTAGAATTCCACGGCCCATTCGCGGTGGATGCTCCGCCGCAGCCCCACCCGGTCGGTCTGCGTTTCGTCGGGGATGCCTCCGCGCCTGCGGATGTCGTTCAGGTAGCGCAGCGCCATGGTCGGGTTGCCCTCCTCGTTGTAGGCCTCGGCGATATTGAGGTAAAACTCCGCCATGCGGTAGATCGGGAATTCGAACCATTCGCGCGAACCGGCTTCGTACCAAAATTTGATGTTCTTGGCACAGCCGTCCTGCCACTTGTATTCGAGCTGCCAGTTCTGGTACAGATCCCAACGGCTGTTGCCGGTATTGTTCTTGGGGTTGACGCCGTAGAAATAGAGCGACGCCTGCGCACGGGGTTCCAGCTCTTCGGCCTTGTCGCGGTATTCGCCGGCCGGGCGCCAGTCGTCCACGCCCGCCCACGTCTGATCCGTACCATCGGCCTTGCGGTACTGGCAGAGCTGACCGTAGCCGGTGCCGCGGTACTGCCCCAGGTCGTGGCCGGTGTGGGTCGGCATGAAGGTGTAGTTCTTGTAGATACCGTTGTCGTCGGCCTCGCGCTGCTGCTTGTAGGCCAGCAGCACCTCGCGGTTCGACGGCGTACCAACGGCCGTGCCGTAATCCTTGATGGGGTCGCCCGTGTCGATCAACTCGAAGCCGTTGGCCTTGCCCCAGTCGATCACCTCCTGATTGGCCAGGCGCGCCGTTTCCCAGCGCTTGGCATCGTAGCCCCCGAGCCAGATCATCTCATTGTTCGCGGGGTCGGCCATCTGCATGTAGGGAGCGTCGGCATTGAAGAGGGGACGGGCGGCGTACATCAGCGCTTCGGCCTTGACGGCCAGCGCCACGCCCTTGTTCACGCGCCCCAGCCAGTCGGCCGGCCAGCGCACGCCTTCGAGTGTCGCGGCGGCCGCGTCGCACAGCCCGACGATGAAGTCGAGGGTTTGCTGCACGGTAGAGCGGGGGCGCACGTCGACCGTGGTGAGCGTCGATTCGACCAGCGGCACGCCGCCGTAGCGCTTGAGCATCTCCACGTAGCGGAAAGCCACCAGCACCTGCATTTCGGCCTTGACGATGGCTTTGTCGCGGTCGGACATGTCGGCGACCTTGTCGATGTTCTCGTACACGAGCCACGCCTTGCGGATGTAGGCGTAGTTGTTGGGGAAATAGTCGTCGGTATAACCGGCGCCGTTATTCTCGTTGTTGGCCAGCATACCCGCCACGACCTGCTTGTCCATGTATCCCCATGTCAGGCGGCAAAGGTCTTCGCCGCCCATGATGGCTTCGGTCGTCTCGTAGGGCATGATCGGGGAGTTGTTCCACACCAGTACGGGCAATCCCGAGGAGAGGATCGTGGCGTAGGCCTCGGCGATCGCCCCCTCGGCGTTCTTGGCCGTGCTGAAGACCTCGTCCTGATCCATGCCCGTCACTTCGGGCTTCTCGATGAACCAGTCCTGGCAGGACGTAAGGCCGGCCGCCAGCAACAGGCCGAGAAGCATATAAATGGTCTTTTTCATAAGGCTGCGACTTAAAATTGGATGTTGAAACCGAAGTTATACACGCGCGTGAGCGGATAGATGATGCCTTCGGACGTACTGCCGTCCTGCACCAGCTCGGGGTCGATGCCGTCGACCAGGTCTTTGCCGCCCCAGGTACAGAGGTTGTTGGCATTGACGAATACGCGGATCGAGCCGATATGCGCCTTGCGCATCCAGCGGGCGTTCCGGAACGTATAGGCCACCTCGACGTTCTTGAGCTTGATATGGTCGGTCGAACGGAACCAGAAGGCATTGTTCTGGTTGTTCTGGCTGTTGGCCATATTCACGGACATGCGCGGGAAGGTGATCTGCTTGCCGGCGGCATGGCGTTCGGGCGTCCAGCGGCCGTTCATATAGCTCAGCGGCGTGCCGTTGCCCTGCGCGAAGGGCGTGATGAGGTAGCCGTTCATGTTGAACGTCCCCTGCGCCGAACCGGTAAGGAGCGCGGATATTTCGAACCCCTTGTAGCCGAAGCTCAGGTTGCTGCTGAACGCGAAGCGCGGGACGTTCGAGAAGCCCGTCGGGGTGATGTCCTTGTCGTCGATGATGCCGTCGCCGTTGACGTCGACGATACGCAGGTCGCCGCCCTGGACACGGTTGCCGTCGATGGCATTGTAGGGATGGTTGGCGACCTCCTCGGGCGTATTGTAAAAGCCTTCGTTGTAATAGGCCTTGTACTGTCCGTAGGCGAAGCCCGTTTCGTTCATCCAGGCGTACATGTAGGAGGGTTCGGCCTTGTAGTCGATCTTGTTGACGGCATAGGAGACCTGTCCGCCCACTTCATACCAGAAATCCGTGCCGACGTTGTCGCGCCACGAGACCTGTATCTCGTAACCCCGGTTGCTCATGCGCCCCACGTTCACGGGCGGCAGGGCGCTGCCGCTCAGGCCGATGATGCCCGGCGTGACCCCCAGTTTGGTGAGGATGTTGTTGCGCTTCTCCTCGAACAGGTCGACCGTGACCGAAAGCCGGTCGCGGAACATGCGCACCTCGGCGGCGATGTTGTACGACTCCTTCTTCTCCCACGTGACGTCGGGGTTGCCTGTCGACTGTTCGTATTTGCCGGGGAAAGCCGGGTTATTGACCGAACCGTTCGACGAGCCGAAGAAATACCCGTCGAGCGGGGTGCCGTTCCAGGGGCCGTAGCTGTGGCTGCCCCAGGTGCCGGGCAGGAAAAGGAAGCGGTCGCCGCCGATCTCGCTGTTGCCGGTCTGCCCGTACGAGGCGCGGAACTTGAGCCACGTGAGGATGTCGTTCTTCGGGAAGTAGGGTTCGTTCGACACGACCCAGCCTACCGAAACGGCCGGGAAAAACCCGAACCGCTTGCCGGGCGCGAAGTTCTCGGAACCGTTGTAACCCATGTTGAATTCGGCCAGGTAACGCTGGTCGTAACCGTAGGTGACACGCCCCACCACACCGTAATAGCCGCGGGGGACGTTATACTTCAGCCCGGGCGAGGTGTAGCGTTCGCCGGTGACGAGCGCCATGGCCGTGACGGCGTGCTTGCCGAAATCGCGGCTGAAGTCGATGCCGGCCTCGACATAGACCTTGCGGTTTTTGCCCCAGCCGGTCTCCTCGTAGGATTTGGCATTGTGTTCGCCGCCGTAATAGAGCAGCTCGGCCGGATCGGCGGGGTTGCGCGTGATCGAATAGACGGGCAGGTTGGGGGTGACGCGCAGCGTCTTGGTAAAATAATGGTCATACGACAACGCCCCGCGTACGGAAAGCCCTTCGACGAGGTAATCCATCCGGTGGCGGATGCGGATCGAGGTATTCAGGCTGCTCTGGTTGATGCGCGCCTGTGCCTTTTCGAGCATGTAGGCGATCGGGGATTTGCCCCATGCGCCCTTGTTGCTGTCCATGATCGTACCGCCGGCATAATCGGTGATGATGCGGCCGTCGGAGACGCCCGGCGCCGAGAAGGGCGGGGCTTCGTAGATATTGAGCATCAGGTCGCGGTAACGGCCCCACATGTCCACGCTGCTGTTGCGGTCGGTGATGATCTTCGTCTCGCGCACCTGCCCCGAGAGCGAAACATTGATCTCGGTGAGCGGGATGATGTTGAAATCGAAGTTGGTGCGGAAATTATATTTGTGGCTGCCCGAGTTAGAGGCCGCATCACTGAACCCGAAGTCGTTGGTGAGGCTCTTCTGGTTGGAATACCCCACCGAGGTGAAGAAGGCCACCTTTTCGGTACCGCCGGAGATATTGACGCTGTACTGCTGCTGGGGCGACACCCCGGCGTCGAAAATCCGCTTCATGTAGTCCGTACTGCCGTAGTAGATGGCGGGGCTGTCGAGCAGCGCCTGTTTCTGTTCGGGCGAAAGGTGTCCCATCGCCTCGACCTCGGAGGGCGTATAGTCGCGGTTATGCCGGAATTTCCACAGTTCGTCCTGCGAAAAGACCTTGATGTCGTCGGGCTTGCCGTCGTTGGCGAACGCCTCGTTGCGCAGCACGGCATAGTCGTAGGAATTGACCAGGCTGGGCAGGGTCGTCGGGGAGGTGAAGCCGACATTGGCCGTGAACGAGATTTTCAGGTTGCCTTCGCGGCCGCGCTTGGTCGTCACAATGATGACGCCGTTGGCACCGCGCACGCCGTACACGGCGGTCGCCGAAGCGTCCTTGAGCACGTTGACGTGCTCCACATCGTTCGGGTCGAGCATGTTGAAGGCCGTCATGTCACGCACGATGCCGTCGATGACGATCAGCGGATTCTGGTCGCCGGCATACGTCCCCACGCCGCGCACGCGGATCGTGGACTCCTCAAAGCCGGCCTCTCCGGTCTTCTGGACGGCGGCCATACCGGCGATACGCCCTACGAGGGCATTGGAAATATTGGTCACGGGGGAGCGCATCAGCTCCTTGCCCGACAGCTGCCCGATGGCGCCGGTGACGGTCTCCTTCTTCTGGGTGCCGAAGCCGACCACCACATCGTCGATGCTCTGGACATTCTCCTCGAGCACGATGCGGATATCGGTCTGAGTTCCTACGGGCACCTCCCGGGTGGTATAGCCGATAAATGAAACTGTCAACGTCGCATCCTTGGCCGCCATGACCGTGAAACGCCCGTCGAGGTCGGTCACGGAGCCAGTCTGGGTTCCCCTGACGACCACTCCGGCCCCGACGACCGGCATGCCCTGCTGGTCGACGACCGTCCCGGAGACCCTGGCAGGGGAGACGTCCTGCGCACCGGCGCCGAAAGCGACCGACAGGACGAGCAGCAGAGCCAGCCCGATCTTCGCGAATCTGCGCAGAAGCCCCGGCACATTCAAATAATGGTTCATTTTCATAGGTATTTAGGTTGTAGTTGGTTGATTGCGTCCCGCGGGGAGAATCGCCGCCGCGGGACAGGCCCGCACTGAGGTTCACCGAGAGGGCCGGATCACAAAATCGAAAAGGTCGGAGCGTCTTTTTCTTTCATAGGCTGATAGGTTTGGTTATGCTTCAGGATTTTCGTTACAACAAATTTAGGAAGACGGAACAGGGATATAAAGAACGGATTTATCATTTATTTGTCCGTTTTCATCATCCGCCCTCCTGCGCTTCAATATTCGATCCGGACGACCACCGAGCGCGTGAAGTCCGGAAGCGATACGTCGGCACGGCGGGACGCGCGCACCCACTCGTCCCGCCAGGGGTCGTAGATCCGCACTTTCTTCACCCTGCGCCCGCCGAGCAGCGGTGTGAAGTCGACCTGCAGGCCGGACAGCCGCTGCGCCGGAATGCGTTCGGAGAGCTCGTGCCGCCACGTACTCACCGTATCGCGGCACCAGGCAAGCAGCATGTGTTCGCCCCGCAGCACATAGACCCGCAGCCCCGCCGTATCGCGGCGCACGGGTTCGAACCCTTCGCGGAGGGGGTCGACACCTTCGACGGCACGCGCGAAGCGCCCCATCTGGAACCAGGTATGCTGCTTGTCGATATGGTGATCCCAATGCCAGAGGTGCCCCGGCCCGGCGGCCCCGCTGAAAAAGGGGGCGAAGAGCACGTCGTGGAGCACGGAACCCATCGTATCTACCTTATATATAGGATGGGGGCCGGTATGCACGGGTTTCACGGCGCCCGACTCGGCCAGCAGCATCGGTTTGCGGAGGCCGTATCCGCGCAGCACGGCGATGGCATCGGAGGCCATGCTGTCGACCGGGGCGCCGCACACGGCCAGTTCGGCACCCTCGTCGATATAGCGGTGCACCTGCGCCACCTCGTTCGAAGGCAGGCGGTTGATGAATTCATAAATCGGGAAGCTCGACTCCCGGTCGAGCGAGCCGAGGCTCTGCATCACCAGGTTTTTCGGGAAGATCTCCTTCACACGCGGCAGCATACGGACATTCCACGCGCGCAGGTGCTCCTCGGGCGTCTCCACGGCGTTCATTTCGTTCCACAGCTCCCAGCCGAAAACGGCGGGATGGTCGCCGTAACGCTCGCGGAAGATGCGCACGCGGCGCAGGAACTCCTCTTCCCCCCGCGGCGAGGTGATATAATCGTCGGCATCGGTAAACGGGCCGCCGTTGGAAGTATGGTACGAGGCTTTGGTGTCCCACTTGTTCACGCCCGGTCGGATATGGCGGAAACTCTCGATACAGAATTTGATCTTGATGCCGTACCGGTCGGCGAGCTCCAGCAGGCGGTCGATGCGCACGAGCTTGGCGCTGTCCACCTCGCCGTAGCGGGTTTCGATCTCGAAGAGGCCCGTGTTGAGCCACACGCGGCCGAAATTGGCGCCGTGGCGGTGCATCTCCCCGAGGTAATGTTCCATGTCGGCAACCGCCCCCATCGCGGCGATGTTGCATCCCACGGGGATATACGGCTGCCCGTCCGAAAGGCAGAAATAACGGGGATCCCGGGCGCTTACCTGGACGAAAGAGCGTCTGAAGGAGCGCCCGGGGCGCTTGGCCCACGCCTCCGCTACCGACACGAAGGCAAGGAGGCAGGTCAAAAGGATGAGTCGTTTCATAGGTCGTAGTCTTAGGTTTGAGCGACAGGATAAAAGTAGGGAATTCCCCGCGCACGGAATGTAACCGGTTCAGCAGATGCTAACACATTTTCGTCGGGACAGCGCAGGAGGGGCGAAAGGCCGGTTTTCTGTTAATTTTTGATAAATCCGTGCAAATCCGGCGGGTGGAGTATTCCTATATTTGTTCCATCGAAAACTCTACCTTATCCGAACTATGAAACGACTTACGGCAATCTTCCTGTGCACGCTTGCATACGGCGCCGCAACAGCCGCCGACGGATGGGACGCCCCGGCCGACCAGCACGTCAACGCCCTGCGCCGCCTGCCCGCCCGGGCCACCTCCTACTCCTACAAGACCCCGCAGGATGCATTGGCGGGAGACCGCGCCCGATCACGGATGATGCCGCTCGACGGCGTCTGGAAATTCCGTTTTGCGGAAGACGCCGCCCAAAGCCCCGAAGGGTTCTGGCAACCGGGCGCCGACCTCGGAAACTGGGACGAGATAGAGGTTCCCTCGTGCTGGGAAATGCAGGGCTACGGGTATCCGATATACACCAACATCCCCTATCCGTTCGAGTTCAGGCCGCCGTCGATCACACGCGACAACCCGACGGGATGCTACGTCCGAAAATTCACCGTACCCCGAAGTTGGGAAGGCGACCGGGTAGTGCTGCACTTCGGGGGTGTATACTCGGGTTATTACGTCTGGGTCAACGGCACCCTGGCAGGATATGCCGAGGACAGCTGCCTGCCCTCGGAATTCGACGTCACCGGCCTGCTGCGACCGGGCGAGAACACGCTCGCCGTGAAGGTTTTCAAATGGACGGACGGCAGTTACCTCGAAGATGCCGACCACTGGCGCATGGCGGGCATACACCGCGAAGTATACCTTGCCGCAAAACCCGACGTGGCCATCGGCGACTTCGGGGTGCGGACGCTGCTCGACGGCGACATGCGCGACGCGCTGTTGCAGATACGCCCCACGATCGACCTGCGCGAGGGCACCCCGGCGGCAGGATGGCATCTGCGGGCGCAACTCTATGCCCCCGACGGGACGCCCGAAGGCCGTGAAATGGGACTACCGGTCGAAGAAATCCTGTCGGAGGCTTACCCGCAACGCGACAACGTCTACTTCGCACTGATGGAGCAGCGCATCGCGGCGCCCGAAAAATGGAGCGCCGAGAACCCTGCGCTCTACACCCTCGTGCTGACCCTGCGCAACGATGACGAGCAGGTCGCCGAATCGCGCAGCTGCAAGGTCGGGTTCCGCGACGTCCGGCTCCGCGGACGCGAGATGCTGGTCAACGGCGTCCCCGTGAAACTCTACGGCGTAAACCGCCACGACCACGACCAATATACGGGAAAGACCGTCACGCGCGAAGGGATGGAACAGGACGTAAGGCTAATGAAACTGCTGAATTTCAACTCTGTGCGTACGTCCCACTACCCCAACGACCCCTATTTCTACGAGCTGTGCGACCGCTACGGCCTTTACGTCATCGACGAAGCCAACATCGAGAGCCACGGTTCGGGCGGGAAGCTCTCGAACGACCCGGAGTGGGCCGTCCCGTTCCTGGAGCGTGTGAGCCGGATGGTCGTCCGCGACCGCAACCACCCCTCCATCGTCATGTGGTCGCTGGGCAACGAATCAGGATGCGGCCCGGCGCACGCGGCGGCAGCCGGCTGGGCCAAGGATTACGACCCCACGCGCCTGATCCACTACGAAGGGGCGCAGGGACAACCTGCGAGCCCGCTTTACGTACCCCTCAGGCGCACTTCGGCGGCCGTATTCACCAGTGCCGCCCCCGCAGACGGGAAGCCGGGCACCCCGCAACAGCCGCAGGACGGCGGCAATCCGACCGATCCCGCCTACGTGGATATCGTGAGCCGCATGTATCCCACGGTCGGGGAGCTGGAGCGCATGGCCCTCAACCCGCGGATCGACCGCCCCGTGCTGATGTGCGAATACGCTCACTCGATGGGAAATTCGACCGGCGGGCTGAACGACTACTGGACGGTCATCCGCAGCCATGAGGGACTGCTGGGCGGCCATATCTGGGACTGGGCAGAGCAGGGGCTGGTCAAAAAAGACACCTGCCAACGCACTTATTGGGCCTACGGCGGGGATTTCGAACCGGCGGGGGAGCATCACGACGCGGCGTTCTGCTGCAACGGCATCGTCAACCCCGACCGTACGCTGAAGCCCGCGGCACTGGAGTGCAAATATGTATTCCAGCCCATCGGGTTCACGGCGGACGACCTTGCTGCCGGAAGGGTTGTCGTACACAACCGTAATTTCTTCTCCCCGACCGACCGCTACGACTTCACTTGGGAAATATCGACCGACAAGGGCGTATTGCAGCGCGGCAGTTTCGACGTGCCGACGACGCCCGCGGGCAAGAGCGCCCCGGCCACCGTCGGGTTCCGCCCCTTCGAGCCCGAACCCGGCGCCGAATATCTGCTCCGCGTACAGGCCCGGGAAAAACGGGCGACCCCTTACGCCGGGGCCGGGCACATCGCTGCGCAAGAGCAGTTCGGACTGCCTTTCTACAAGGCTCCCGCGCATAAACCCGCCGCAGGCAGGGCGGCCGTCTCGCAGGACGGGGAGCGCATCGTGCTGAGCGCCGCGGGTGTCCGGGCGGAAATCGACCGCAGAAGCGGTTACCTGGTCTCCTATACGGTACGCGGGAAGGCATTGGTATGCGACACCCTGCGGCCGAACTTCTGGCGGGCGTCGACCGACAACGACTGGCGCGGATGGCGCGTCGGGCAGATCGCCGGATGCTGGAAAGAGATGCCCGGAAGGATCCGGACGGAAGGCATCCGCATCGACGAAGCCGCAGGGACGGTGCGCGTCGAAAAGGGGGTTCCCGACAGCGTGCGGCTGACGCTGGTTTATACGCTCGACGGCACGGGGGCGCTGGCCGTGGCATACGACCTGCAGATCGCCGGGCAGTTGCCCGAACCGCTGCGCGCGGGGCTCCGAACCCGGGTTCCCAATACACTGGGGAGGATGGCCTACTTCGGCAAAGGGCCCCAGGAAAATTACTCCGACCGCTCGTGCGGTGCTTTGCTCGGCCTCTACCGGGGTACGCCCGGGGACTTCATGCACGACTACATCACCCCGCAGGAGAACGGCAACCGCTGCGCAGTGCGTTGGCTCACGCTGACGGAGGGCAACAGACGCGGCATCCAGATCGCGGGGGACAGCCCCCTGAGCATGTCGGTATGGGACTGCACGCAGGAGGCGCTCGACAGGGCACGCCACGTCACCGAAGTGGAGAGGCTTCCGGATGCCCTGACGGTCAACATAGACTGCGTACAGGCCGGGGTCGGGGGAACCGATACCTGGAGCCTGAATGCGCGCCCCTCAGAGCAGTACCGCCTGCTGGCAAAACGCTATGCCTATAAATTCACGCTACTTCCCTGCAACAACGAATCCGAAGCAATCCGCAACGGCCGGAGGCTTTGCAACAAACGATAGACCATGAAAAAGATAATCCTGTTACTGGCGTTGGGATTCCTGTGCCAACCCCTTTACCCGCAACGCACCGAATACCCGCAGATCGGGGCGCAGGTGTTCATCGAACCGGGGCAGACCGACAAGCAGATCGACGGGTTCTTCAGGATACTCGCGCAGCACGGATTCGAAACGGCACGCATCCGGATGTTCGGGGCGCACATGCTGCGCCCGGACGGATCGTGGGATTTCACGCTTTACGACAAAGCATTCGATGCCGCCGGGAAACACGGCGTAAAACTCTTCGCCACGCTCTTCCCGCCGACCGACGAGCTGGGCGACGTGGGCGGATTCAAATTCCCCCGCTCGAAAGCCCACCTGCTGGAAATCGCCGATTACATCGAAGCCGTCGTGAGCCACTTCAGGGGGCATCCCGCCCTCGACACCTGGGTGTTGCAGAACGAACCGGGGACGGGCGGAACGGGGCCCGGGCGAAACGGCCTGACCGACGAGGTTTTCGCACGCTGGAAAGCCGCGCAGAAGACTCCGGCCTACGACAACGGCTACCTGAAAGCCGACTTCACGCAAGAGCGGTTCCACACCGACTTCACGACGTGGTACCTGGGATGGATCGCATCGCAGGTCGATCTGCACGACCCTGCGCACCACAAACACATCAATCCCCACCAGCTTCTGGACAACCTCGCCGACTACGATTTCCCCGCCTACGAAGGGTTTCTGACCTCGCTGGGCGTGTCGATGCACCTGAGCTGGCACTTCGGTTATTTCACCCGGGCGCAATACCCGCTGGGAATCTCGCTCATGGCCGACATCATCCGCTCCGGAGCCGGGAAAAACCCGTTCTGGATCACCGAAATGCAGGGCGGCAATGTCACGGCCAGCGGAAGGGAGGTACTCTGCCCCACGGCGCGGGAGATCACGCAATGGCTCTGGACGGGTATCGCCGCAGGCGCCGAAGGGGTGATCTTCTGGACGCTGAACCAGCGGGCGTCGGCACTCGAAGCCGGCGAATGGGGTATGCTCGATTTCCAGGGGCGGCCGAGCGACCGCCTGACAGCGGCCTCGGAAGTCGCCCGAACGGCGAAAGCCCACAAAAGCTTTTTCCGCGAGGCCCGGCCCGTACGGAGCGGCATCACGCTCCTTTACAACACCGAATCGCTCCGCACGCAGCAAAAGAATGCGGCGGTGTCGGACGACGGCCGTTACGAAGGGCGCAAGGCCAGCGCAACCATGAAATCGCTCGCGGGGGCCTATGAAGCCATAACCGCCTGGGGCGTGGTTCCCGAAATCTGCGAAATGGGCGCATACGACTGGAGCAACCCGCAGGGAAAAACGATCGTATTGACGAACCTCGTGGCACTGCCTTCGGAGGTATGGGAACGGCTCGACGATTTCGTCCGTAAAGGCGGCCGGATGATCGCCACGGGGCTCACCGGATTCTACGACCAGAACATGCACTGCATCCTGATGGACGACTTTCCGCTGCGCAGGTGCTTCGGCGCACAGATCAGCGAGTACAAGGCCGTCGCACCCTATTTTACGATCGCATGCGACACCCCTGCCACGACCCTGCCCGCGCATCTGTGGAAAGGGATCCTCACCCCCGACAAGGCGCAGGCGATCGCCATGCACGGCGACGATGTGGTCGGCACCCGCCACCGCTACGGCAAGGGCGAGGCCGTGTGGCTTCCCTCGCTCGTCGAGCTGGGCGGCTGGCACGGCGACAACAAAGGGGTCGCGGATTTCTACGGCACCTACTGCCGCGGGCAGATCGACCGTGCCCCGCTGCACTTCTCCCGCCCGGCGGACGGGGTGCTGATGCGTCTGATGGAGTCTCCGTCGCAACGGCTGGCCGTACTGGTCAACAAACGCCCGCACGCCGTCGAAATAGGGCTTTCGCGGCCGCTGCCCGCCTCGGCGCGCCGGTTATGCGGCGAAGCGTCGCCCGAAGGCGCCTCCGTCAGGCTCGGAGCCGAAGAGTGTGCGGTTTTCCTGTGGGACAAACAGGCGGAATGATGCAAAAAACAGGTATATTTGTCGTAGCACCTTAAATTACGACCGATGAAACACCTTGCTGCCGGACTGTTGCTGTTTTGCTGGCTGCCCCTGTGGGGACAGGTCACGAACCTCCATTTCACCAACCTCTCGATTGACGCGGGACTGTCGGACAAAATGGTTTTCGCCGTGGCACAGGACAGTACGGGGCTGATGTGGTTCGGGACGGCCGAAGGGCTCAACCGCTACGACGGCTACAATTTCGAAACGTTCCGCTACAACCCCGGGGATTCGACGTCGGTCAGCGCCTCGTTCATCAACTGCATACACCTCACACGCACGGGCGAATTGTGGATCGGCACCGAGAAAGGGCTCGACCTCTACGACCCCGTGACGGAAAGTTTCGTGAAATACCATGCGGACAACGACTCGCTGCGGCTGCTCAACAACCTGCGCATCCGCTGCATCCACGACGATCCGCAAGGGGTGATGTGGGTCGGGACGCTCGAAGGGCTGATCCGCCTCGACCTGCGGAAACGCTATATCAACTATTTCGTACTGGTACCCGACGCATTCGACCGGATGGCCAACGAAATCCGCAGCATCTGCGCCGACCGGCACGGGATGTTGTGGCTCGGCACCTTCGACGGACTCTACCGCTTCAACCCCACGGACAACAGTTTCGTCCGCTATGAAACCCGGAGCCGGAAACTGCCCAACGACACCTACAACAACCTGGTCAACGCGCTGTATATCCCGGAGAACACCCCCGACCTGCTGTACGTCGGAAGTTCCAGCGGCCTGGTCGTCCTCGACATCCGGCATCCCGAGCAGCCGCTCGGCACCCTCCGCGCGGAAGACGGCGGACTTACGGACAACGACATAAAGAGCATACTCAGCTACGACGACACGCACCTGTTGCTCGCAACGGCCGACGGGCTCACGCTCTACGACACCCGCAGCTGTCGGGCCAGCGCCTATTACAGTTCGCTGTCCGACCCGACGTCGCTGCCCAACAACTCGCTGCGCACGCTTTTCCGCGACCGGCAGAACATCGTCTGGATCGGCACCGACAGCGGACTGGCCAAACTCGACCTCAAACGCAAGAAGATCGACTGCGTCCGCCTGACCAACGACAGGAAAGGGGCCGAACGCAAAGTCATCGTCAACGACCTGCTCGGAACCCCCGACCACAGCCTGTGGCTCACCACGAACGAAGGCGTCCTGCGGTACGACAGCACGCGACGCGACGCGGGATACACGCGTTACATGGCCGACAAAGGGGTTTCGCACAGCATCGCCAAGCGGCTTATCCGCGACAGCCACGGCACCCTGTGGCTGGGAACCAACGACGGGATCGACTACTACGATGCCGCGCGCGACCGTTTCGTACGCGCCGAGCACTCGAACCAGAACTTCTCGCTCAAATACATCTACGACATCAAGGAGGACGCCGACCACGACATCGTGACCAACATCAGCAGCGGACTCTGCTTCATCACCCCGCATTACCGCCCCGACGGCGGTATCTCGCACCTGAGCTACAAGACCCGGCTCATCAGCGGCATCATCAACTCGGACAACTGCGACATCGGCTATTTCGACGTGGATGCAAAGGGCAACATCTGGTTCGCGGCCACGCAGGAGGGGCTGTTCAAATACGAAAAGCGCAACGACCGCTTCATACAGTACAAGGTGCGCACGAACGACCCCCGCAGCCTGATAAGCAACCGCATCTACACCATCCACGTAGACCGTAAGGGGAATGTGTGGACGGGCACCGACCGGGGCCTCTGCAAACTCGACCCGGCGAGCGGACTGTTCGAGCGTTTCGACAACGACCTCGACCTCTCGCAGTCGATCCGCACGCTCACGTCGGACAGCCGCGGCCGCATCTGGGCCGCCACGACCAACAAGCTCATCATGTACGACCCGGTGCGGAAAAACAAGATCGTCTGCGACCTCAACCGGGATCTGAGGATCGACGAACTGATTTACAACAGTTTCTTCATCGACCCGCAGGGCCATATCTACATGGGCGGCGACGGGGGCTACATCCGCTACCACTCCGACGCGATCCTGCTCAACGAGGACAAGGCGCCGACGGTCGTCACATCGTTCAGCCTGTGGAACAAGGAGGTGCGCCCCGGACACCGGATCGGCAAACGCGTCGTACTGCCGCGCTCGATCCTGCACAGCGACCGGCTGCGGCTGCGGCACAACGAAAATTCGTTCCGTTTCTACTTTTCGCTGCTCAACTTCGCATCGTCGAACAACAAGTACGCCTACCGGCTGGAAGGGTACGACAAGGAGTGGCAGATGACGGGCGGCACGCAGAACTACGCCGCCTATTCGAACCTCTCGCCGGGCAGGTACCTCTTCACGGTCAGGGGCTGCAACTCCGACGGGATATGGAGCGACCGCACGGCACGGATCGAGGTGCGCATCCTGCCGCCCTGGTGGCTGAGCTGGTGGGCATACCTGATCTACGGGGTGCTGGTCGCCGTGGTGATCGTCGTAGCCTACAACCTGACGCTCACCAAAATGAAACTCCTCTCGGAACTCCGGCTCGAAAAACTCGAACGCATGAAGACCGAAGAACTGAACCAGGTCAAGATGCGTTTCTTCACCAACGTATCGCACGAATTCAAAACCCCGCTTTCGCTCATCCTGGGCCCCATAGAGAGCCTCGGGGAACAGATCCGGGACAAGCGCCAGCTGGAGCAGCTCTCGCTCATGCGGCAGAACGGCGAACGGCTGCTGCGGCTGATCGACCAGATCATGGATCTGCGCAAGTTCGACAACGGGAAGATGAAACTCAACCCCAGCACGGGCGAGTTCGTGTCGTTCGTGCACAGGATTTACGCATCGTTCGCCTACCAGGCGCAACGACGGGGCATCGACTACGATTTCGAAACCTCCGAACCCGAGCTCACCTTTCAGTTCGACAGCGACAAAGTCGAGAAGGTGCTGTACAACCTGCTTTCCAACGCCTTCAAGTTCACGCCCGACAACGGGCATATCGGCATAACGGTTTCGCTGCACCGCAGCGACGAAGGACGGTTCGCCGCAGTCGAGGTGTCGGACACCGGGATAGGCGTCTCGGAGGCCGACCGGGAACATATTTTCGAGCGGTTCTACCAGGGCAGCAACCCGTCGTTCGAGTCGATCCGGGGCACGGGCATCGGGCTGATGCTCGCTAAGGATTTCGTCGAGCTGCACGGCGGCATGCTGACTCTGGAGAGCGCCCCGGGCCGGGGCAGCGCCTTCACGTTCACGCTCCCGGTCGACCCGGCGGGGGCGGCACCCGCCAGCGGGACGGCAGATAGGCAGCCCGAAGCGGGATCCGCCGAGCGCAACCCGAAGGTGCTCATCGTCGAGGACAACGAGGACATGCGGAATTTCCTGCGCATAAACCTCGAAGAACAGTACGAAATATACACGGCACACGACGGCAACGACGGGTGGGAGCAGATCCGAAACATCTACCCCGACCTGGTGGTCAGCGACGTGATGATGCCCGGCATGGACGGCTTCGAACTGTGCCGCCGCAGCAAGGCGGAACTGCTCACCTGCCACATCCCGTTCCTGCTGCTCACGGCCAAGGGCGACGAGGAGAACCGCGCCGAGGGGTATTCGGCAGGCGCAGACGGGTATATCGCCAAGCCGTTCAGCATCAAGACGCTGCGCACGCGGGTCAACTCGCTCATCGAGCAGCGCATCAAACTGCGCGAACGATACCGCCAGAAGCTGCTCACCGACCCTTCGGAAATCCAGATCGAATCGGAAAACGACAAGTTCATCGACACGCTGGTCAAGGCCATCGAACAGAATATCGACAACTCGGAGTTCGGCATACAGGAGCTGTGCGAGATTTCGCGCTACTCCTACCAGCAGGTTTACCGCAAGGTCAAGGCGCTCACCGGGGAGTCGATCAACGAATTCATCCGCACCGTGCGGCTCAAACGGGCGGCGCAATACCTCGCGCAAAGCGACACCCGCATCTCGGAGATCATGTACAGCGTAGGGTTCAACTCACACTCCTATTTCACCAAATGTTTCCGCGAGCATTTCGGGCTTTCGCCCAAGGAGTACGCCGAAAAACATCGCAGGAAATAGCCCGAACCCGCAGGGACGGAGAGGCGGCCGGACACGGTTCCGGTCGCTTTTTCGTTTCCGTACCCCGCACGGGGCCAAGACGCAAGGTCTTTGCGGCCGGGCCGGGAAGGCAAATGGCGGAAACGTACTAATATTTGATAATTCCGGGATAATTTAAGTCAGGCGGGCGGACTATTTTTGTTATACCGCACCACGGGAGAAACAACCTAAACCTGATAAACTATGAAACAATCCTTACTCATTTGTGCCGCGGCGGCGCTCCTGGCCGGAAGTTCCTGCTCGGAGCAGGAACCCTTCAACGCCGCGATGCCCGTCCGGCTCAGCATCGCAGGCATCAGCCCGGGAAGCCGGGCGGCGGCGAACTACTCGGCGGACGACTACTTCGGCCTTCGGGGAATGGCGGGGGCCTCGGTAAGCGTAAAGGCCCGGACAACGACCTATATCTATGCGGACGGGACATTG
>OLQM01001088.1_pt1 | contig 30908 bp, 28 predicted proteins | sample 1673161 | NCBI WGS metagenome assembly OLQM01 (sample SAMEA3136761, study PRJEB25190) | human gut metagenome | reverse complement strand
TGTCCTGGACGACACGCTCATGGGTTACAAATCCCTGCTTCTCAAGCTTATCCAACGTCTGGTAGACCTGTGCTTTCTGAGCATGCCAGAAGAAACGCACCGAAGAGTCGAACGCTTTTGTGAGGTCGTACCCGGTCATTTCCTTATAGGCGAGAAACCCGAGGATTCCGTTTGCCAGCGACATAGCTTCCTCCATATAGGATATAAATAGTATAGTGTAATAATATACTATTAGAATCGTCTGTCAACCGTATGTGGACCAGGTCTTTGTAAGCCAGGTTTTCTAAAGGCCAGCGGCTGTTCCGCCTTGCAAGGTGCCTTATAACTACAAACTATAGTATCGACTGGCTCGATCAGTACTTTGGAGAAGGTAAGTGACAGGCTCCCAGAAGGTGGGTGATGTCCCCTACCCAAATATCTCAATATCCGACTGATACGACTGAATATGGTCATAAGCAATTCTGTGCCAGTCGTCTGTCACACTCCCGTCCCCATTCAGGAAGAACGTGGAGTTCATGTAGCGTATCAGCATATACTCGCTGGTCTTCTGATCAAAGCCGTTCCCTTGGCTGAAGTCGATGCCTCTACCTGTATTCTTTGCCATAACCGCTTCTAGGATTGGCAGCGACAGCTCACTGACGGGAACTCTCATGTCCGGCTGATCTAAGAACCCCTTCTTTTTCTCTGGTATGGATGAGAAGATGGTTCAAGGTTCCATTACCGACGCACCTGGGGTGCGGACAAAAAGTTGGACTACCTGTGTAGTCCGGAAAGGTGTCCGCATGTATGATAGGGACGGCTATGGGTCGGCGATGTATGCGCTCGACGAGGGTATGACCCCGAGGGAGGCTGCAGACATCGTCAGGTGCAGCCGGTGTACCGTGGCCAAATGGAGAAAAGACGGGCCTCCACACACAAGGGGGAGTGCATCCAAGCGGCAGCTCGAGGTTGCCAAGGGTCGCAGGAAGAGGTCTGAGATGGATGTGCACGAACCCCCGAAGAAAGGCCCCCTTGCCGGCCTTGCCCCCGACCAGATAGAGAACCTCCTCCTAAGGGCGGTGTTGGCCGACCTAAAAGTAAGAGGGTGGGACCCGGCTTCGATCTCCAACAGGAGGAAATGCGAGTTAGGCGAGAGATTGAGGAAGAGTTTGAGGGCTTCCAAGAAGGTGGTATGCTCTATCGCGCGACTCCGCGTGGTCTACAGGCATCGCCGCAGACACTACAGCTCATACGCCAAGGAAACAGCTGGACCCGGCGGTTTAACCGGTCCAAGAAATTGTCCACATTCCTCTACTCATCAAACCCTAGTAGGAGTAATTTCAGATGACTTAGAATCAAATTTTACTTTAAATCAACCTTTAGCCATAAGCGCCAATTAATGCTTTAAGCTTAGATACCTGCAAAGACTCCAGTTTTGTAATAGCTCCTGTACGAGACACTCTGATGAAGTCCCTGAATTTGGAGATGTCTACAGGCTTATCAAGAATCTTAATAGAATCAATAGGAGCATAGTAGATGCTTCGCCAATGCAGCCCATCATCTATTGCAATGGTGTCCTTGATGATCTCGTCACATACCTTTCCGGTTGCGAAGATCTTAGCCCCGTACTTTTCGTAAATCAAAGTAGCCCTATCAAGGGCGCCTTTCAATATGGAATAATCGTTTTCAGAAATAGCAGGTTTAACCTCATTCAGTTCACATTGAAGACGTTTGATGATATCCATGGATGTAACTGCATGCATGAAGAATACATCATCGCCTACTTCTGCAGTCTTTGGTGCCGTCCATTCGACATAGCTGCTTTCAAGCAAATCCTCCATATCCAATATGCCACGGACATTCATGAAGTAGAGGACCTCGTCAAGCGACTTAGGAAAAGATATGTTTGTAATAAAAGCCCGTGTATCACCCATCTACAAGACCTTTCTTGCCAATTATTCCTTTCATAATGGCATAGCCATTTTCGCCACGCTCGCCACATATTTCGAGAAGACATAGCTTTGTGAAGTACCCCGTTACCAAGATCGAGATAGCTGACAACGCCTCGCGGGGCTTCCTGTCAATCGACGAGATCTCGGCAGATCCTCAAAGTCGAGATTAATGTATGTACTAAGGCTTCCTACCGTCGACTTGGCGGAAATGGAGTTTTCCATACGATGCAACTCTCAAGTAGTGATGAAGTGTTGGAAATCACCCTCTCAATAACGTACCAAGTATGTCCGCAGCGGCCCCACGGGAGAGCTTTGCCTGCCTGCTCTGGTTGTTGTAATTGCCTATGCAGCCGTAACAGCAGGTATCTCGGCTGCACGTGCATTCATCGACGATATGGAACGCTTCTCTTAGTAGTTCGTCAACCATTCCGCCAAGCTGCTTCGCGTGTCCCGCGCCGCCGGGCACGTCATCGTAAATCATCAACGACATGGTGCCCTGGTCATTCTGATAAAGGGTTCCACCAAGCTCGGACTGGGGAATATCGAGCAGTTTTGCGGCGGCAGTGAAAATCGCCCACATGACGGATTCCCAGCCATCTGCATCCGCCTCGGGTTGCTCGTCTATCGAGAGCACGAGCTCCAGAACATCGCTTACAAATGCCGTTCCGAGCGCATCGACACGCGTGTACGTTGGCGTGGGATTGTATTTCTTGCAATATCCAGCGTGCTTGACGTCATTCTGCGCACCCGCGGAGGCACCGCAATACTTGCAAATCTGGAAGCCAGCGCTCCTATTGTCATTGATCACACACAGCTGCCCGTTTCCGGAGAACCTCGCAAGGGCGGATCCGCCGGGGAACGTGTATTCGACGGGGGTGACTTCCTTCAAGGAGTGCTGGCTAAAGAAGATCTTCGCGTATCCTGTGGTTCGGGGTTTCCTGAGCCCGATACCCTTACTCACCTTCTCGCCCTCGAAACCAAGCGAGGGAACCAACATCCGCTTCTTCAGCTGCACGGTCTTGTGGCAAACGGGGCATTCGCTCTCGCTCGTAAGGTCGTCAATAGGCCACACGAACGTTCCGCATTCACATCTACCATACCTGCGCGTGATCAGATCGTGGCCCTTCTTTTTCCTGATGCCCGTGGACCTCCAGAGCTCCCCGCCGGCAACAATTTCAGATCCCGGTGCGTATTCTCGTATCGCCTGTCGGAGACCCCTCTGCAGCTGGAGACGTTCCTCCTTTTTGCGGTGGTCGAGCTCTCTGAGGTGGAGTTCGACGATGTCTGTAGGGAAGCCGTACTTGGGCAGTACGCCGTTCTCTGCGAGCACCTGTATGGTGCCTTCTGATTCGAGTGCGTCTTTCGATTTGTACAGCCTGCTGAGCTCGGAGCTATCGTCTGTGCGGGCAATCGCATCTTCGATGCGCGAGTAGTCGAATCTTTTCAGTTCGTGCGTCCTCGGCAGCCTGCCGTTCTCCGCGCTCACAAGTTTGTCGGTCCACGTCCAGTCCGATATGCCCAGCTCTCCAGAAACGGCTTCATCGGAGGAGAATATGGCATTGAGCTGATTTGCTACTCCATCGGGATGACTGTTCAGAAAGTCTGCCAGCTCCTTGAGGCCATACGGGTCATCTTCCGCGAGCGCCATGAAATCGTTGTAGGTATGTGCGTAGTCTTCGCTTTTCGTGTCAAGTACGTTCCGGAAGAACTCGGACAGCGCCACAGCGAAGACGTGCCTGATCGCAATCTCGGGATTCTCCATATAGCAGAACGGTACGCGCGTCTCGCCCTCAATGATTCTTCTCGGGTCCTTATAATGCTCGATGTCGTGGGGGCGCAGGCGGCAAAACGTGAGCGCAAATCCTGGCTTTCCAGCACGTCGGCCAACTCGTCCAGCGCGTTGCGTGTAGTTCGCTGTCGAGGGAGGAACGTTGCGCATAAAAATCGCTCTAAGGTCGCCGACGTCTACGCCAAGCTCGAAAGTGGTCGTGCAGGACAAAACGTTGACATTGCCGGAGATAAACTGGCTCTGGACGAGCCTCGCGCGCTCTGAGGAAAGCTGCGCGGTGTGCTCCTCTATCTCGATTGGAAGGGCTTCTTCGCAGTAGATGTCCTTATAGAATCGATCCTTGGACTTGGCCTCTGCGTAGGTCGTCTTCACTAGATGTCCTTCGCATTTGTTAGTGGTGCACACCCCGTTGGTGTCGAGATGCGATTCGCACCCGCAGGTGTCGCAGCGGTACACAACGTCGTCGTTTTCGTGCGGGTAGAGTTTCCAGATGTCCTTGTTGAGCCGGAATCTTTCGGAAGAACCGATCATATAGCCTTCAGCGTCGAAAAAGCCGCCGAGGTACTCAGTTGTGAAATCGAATATCGTTCGGAGGATGTGTCTTGCTGCGGGACGGTCGACCTCGACACCGTGAACCTTCCTCGCGTATTTCATGACGAAGCCCAGTCTCTTGTTGTTCATCGTACCCACGAACCGTATGTCGCCCTTCTCGGCTGCATCGTCTCCGTAGACGACATCGTTTGCGAGCACCATGTGATTCTCGCGGTAGTTGTCTACTCCTGCCGGGACTCCGATTGCGCCGCGTTCCCGGAGCGTTTCGAGGCACACTTTCGCGAAGATCTTGAAATCGTCCGCGGTGAGCCACGGATGCTCCCCATGAAGCTCGGAGACCAGCTCGCCTACGAAGCCTGCGACCTCCGGATTGTCCAGCCCTTCGTTGAAAAGGGTCGGCTCGGTCCTCACTATTCCGAGGCCCTCCAGGCTGTTTCTCGAGTCTTCCGCTGTCATCTCATCAAGCATCCAGGCTTCCGCCTGGTCGTTTCTCGCCCCAGGGTCCAAGAATCCTGGATAACGCTTGAATCCAATGTCGGCGATCCAGTTGCAAGCTTGCGTTGGGGTGCATCCATCTCCAGCGGACGATTTGGCCTCAACCGCCTCGCGGATGAGCTGCCTTTTTGTGATGTTGCCGTAGGTCCTCTTCATCGCCGGGGCGAAAAACGCCGCGTCCTGCCGTTTATCCGAGAAGCAGATGACGTTGCCGCCGCGTTTCTTCTCGACCTTGGAGAACCTACTCTTCGGCTTGTCCTCGTCGTCCTTCTTGAACGAGGGGATGTCGCGGACGAGGTCGTAGCAGACAACGCTCCCAGCAGCCTCCGGGGACACCCTCATCGGCTGAATCGCAACCCTGCTCGTATAGCCGCAATGGTTGCATTTGGCGTTATCTTCGCTTGCGACGTTGTGGGCGATCGGGATTCGTTCGCACTCCTCGTGCTGGAACCTGTGGCCCGGTGCGTCTTTTTCGCTCTGCAGCGTTCCGCATACAGGACAAAGCCATTGGACTGTTTCCTCGGGATCGGGATCCTCACCGTTCGGGATGATCCTGTAATAATCTCTCGGGATGAAGTCATCGTCTGCATCGGCGCCGGCATGCTTGGGATTAAGCCAGGAGTGTGTGTCACCTCCGGGCAGAGTCATCTCCTTGCCAAGTATGTACGCCTGTCCGCAATGGCGGCAAACCGACGTTTCGTAAACGGGGACTTCGTAACCTTCCGGCGAGAGCTCCGACGTGCACTTATGCTCGATGAGCCTGCGATCTCGGAGGTTGATGAAAATACCCTCAGGGGCGCGCAGGAACGAATGGTATCTGCTCGTGAGTATCGGTACGCCCTCAGTCCTCTGCGCCCAGGAGAGGACTTCAATCATCGCAGACAGTGTTTCGATGTCGGATTCGTCGCCTTCGAGTCCATCGATGCCGATGTCCTTCATTGCCTCGATATCAGTCAGGTCTAGCAAGTCGTTCGACATCTTCTTGATCAGAGCAGCTGTCGATTCCTCGCCGAGAAGCGCAGATCCCAATGCAAGCGGAAGCGACTCGCACGAATCGAACTTTTCGAGTACTGCCTGCGGAGCCCTTCCGGCAAGTAGCGACTTGGCGGTCTCCCTGGCATCGGGCTGGTTTTCCGCGGCAATGCCCCGTAGCTCTGCCCATGTCTCGAGTGGAAGCGTTCCCCATTGCGTTTCGTCGAGGGCATCGACGGGCGAATCTTTCTCGCTTGTAATAACGTCGAGATCGGTCGGATCAGAACTGAACGGCTCGCCAAACAAGCCCTCTGCGAATCTTGCAACGTCGGGGATGTCCTCCTCCGAGCCTATGGTTGCAGAGGTCGCGTAGCAATGAAGTTTGGGCATGTCGCCAATTTCGGACGTTATGCGAGCTTTCAGCCTGCGAATCAGGTACGCAATCTCGGTTCCGAGCGCACCCGAGTAGATGTGCGCCTCATCGATAGCGATATGACGCCAGTTCGCGCCAAAAACGCTTCCGAACAACGGAGCGTCCTCGGGACGGAGAAGCAAGTACTCAAGCATGGAATAGTTCGTGAGCAGGATGTTCGGGGGGTTCGAACGGATTTCCTCGCGTGAAATGATTTCGTTAGGAAGCTTCTTTTGCCCGGGGTTTTCGCCCTTCCACTTCTTAATCGCTTTCTCCGGATTAGTTTCGGTGTCGCCCGTATAGCGGCCGAAGGTAATGCCGGTGCCGGCAAGAAGACCCCTCAGCCTCTTCAGCTGGTCGTTCGCCAGCGCGTTCATGGGGTAAAGAATCATGGCGCGAACGCCGTTCGACGGGCCCCGCTCTTCGAACTCTGTGAGGATGTCGTTGATGATAGGCAGCAGGAAGCATTCGGTTTTACCCGAACCGGTTCCTGTGACAACCGCGTAGTTTCTGCCAGCGACGGCCTTCCGGATCGCTTTCTCCTGGTGAACGTACAGCGCACGATTCTCATCGAGCCCGCGCAGGCCCAGCATACTCTTGCACAGGACTCCCTCTTCGACGAGGTTTCTGACGCTAAGCGAAGGGCGGTACGGTGGTGCCGCCTCGAGGAAAGGTCCTTTTGCGAGAAAACGGGGTTCCCGGAGAATACCCTCGAGCTGCCCTTGGAGACCGGCGTCCGCGAAGTGGATCGTGGTCGCTATGTACTCGCGGTACAAATCCTCGACAGTACGCGCGGTTTGAATAGGGTTGAACTGCTTTTCGTGCTTCATGTCCTAGCCTCTCAAAGGGAGATCGAAGGAATACTCTGTTCTTGGCTTGCCCAGCTTCGATTTCGGGCATACGGTGGCGACTACGTTCTTTCCCGTCCTCATGGCATACGCGGTTTCCTCGGGCAACAAGAGGGTTGTTTCTCCCCTTGTCATGCTCACCTCACCAAGTTCGCACGGCCTTCGCCCGACTGTTCTGAAGCTAACGCGGAGATTGCACAGGACCGGAGCGTCGAATCTCATTTCTAGATTCACACCGTCAGAGAGGACTTTGTAGCTTTTGAAGCCGACGCCTTCTCTGCTTTTCAGGATCTCGACATCTGTTCTTGCCATCTGTGTGCCAGTATCCGCTTCCTCATTGCCGTAATCGATCGAAATAACCAAGGGGCATTCTCTGACGCCGTCGCCGCTCGGAACGAAATACTCAGCGTGGGAGAAGAGGTTGACCAGATGTTCGATTGGCTGCTTGAGCTCTTTGAAAAGGAAGATTCCCGTGATAGTGAAACCGGACCGCAATGCAACTATGAGATTGCGGTTGTAGCGCCATCCGAGTGCTTTGATGCTGATCGCGCCGCTTCTCGTGCCGAGGTTGATTGCATCTGCAAGGCACAGCGGTCGCTCTTCCGATAGCTTGAGGACTTCATCGGGTACCTTCACGTCGAGTGCGGCGAGAACGAGCTTCGCATGGACCTCCCGAGAGCCATCTTCCGAAGAGATGATCAGCGGGAGAAACTCATCCTTCAAGAGTGTGCGCTTCCAGTACTGCTGGCGCGCGCCTACGTAGTCCGTGATTCCATTTTCGTCGGTCACGTAGAGGTTCTGCCGCGGGTGGAAGGAGTACTGCGCGACGACGACCCCGTTCTCCACATGCGCCTCCTCGAGCTTGAACTCCTGGATTGGCACAATTGCAAAGCGGTAGCGGAATACAACCTTCCCTCCGGTGGAGATCTGCCGTGCGTTTATCTCGACGTATTCTGCGTGCCAGTCGATCTCGGAAGTCAACTCGAGGGGAAGCGCAATTTGAGATGAGCTCGAAGTCCCGTAGGTGTCCTGCCAGAGGACCTTGCGAGGGACGGAGACGCTCTTTCCGTTGCAATTGCATGAGATGCTCAGATCGTCGAAGGCGGCTGGTCCATCAGCTGCTTCGATGACGATATACGGCAATCTCGCATTGTCGCCGTGCTTGCAGGGAACGTAGCCGTACAGGTCCAGGCCATCCTCGGTTTCGCCGATGACGCGATGCTTGTTTACGTGCGCTCGATACGATTCGAGCCAGACCGCTACCTCCTCATCTTTGCCATACGGGTTCCTCCTGTAGATGGCTCCGGATGCACCCGGGTCGACGTCGAACAGGAATACCGATGTTCCTTCCCACGACTGGGAGACTTCGTGCTCCGAAACCGTGCTCATGCCGATGCCGGGGTCGATGTAGTAGTCCTTGTTCAGGATGTATGCGATTCTCCGACGCCTGGTTATCCTGTCGTTCCTGCCGCGCAGGTGGAACACCCCATCGATCCCTCGAATGAATTCGAAGCAACCGGGCTTGCTCCTCAGGAAGGACTGTTCGAGCGAGCTCTTCTGCTCGAAACAGGCTTCCTCGTCCTCGACGCGCTTCATCAGTCGCAGCTCGACATCATATCTCGCTTGGGGCGAGACCTCGATCTCGACGTCGTCAAGAATGCATTTGTTGAGACGGGATTCGAAGTATTGCTCGAAGACCTTTGTTCCGTCTACGTAAAAGTCGATGCGATCCCCGAGAAATGCGTCTGGGTACTGCTTCCTCGACCATCTTATGAGAACGATACCCCTATCGAGATCAAGGCAGAGATCCGCAGATGGCAGGTCTACGAACTTGCGTCGTGGCGAAGCGGTCTGCCTTTGCCGCCTTGCACCCGGTGCGACCCTTTGCGGGCTACGCTTCTCCGTAGTGTTGTGGAGGGCTACAAGAGCAATCTCGGGAAGTCCTGCGTTATCGACGAGCACGTATTCGTCTCGGGAGCTGAGTCGAGTTTCTGCGCGTTCTGCAACTTTCATGGCAGATTCGAACATCGACGCGATTGTCGAATCCGGAGCCTTCTGGAGGATCCTGAGAACAGACTGCTTGGGCGTATACCGGCCGTTCTCACTTTTGATTTTCTGAAGAATCGAGTAGCCGCTCATCTCGCCACCGTAGCCGAGCCCTCCCCTGCGTAGCGCCTTTGCCATCGGCATGAGGGAGGTTTCCCACAGGTCTTCCCATGAGTCCTCGGAGAGCCCGCCGTGCAGCAGGGTCGTATAGAAATAGTAATGGGCAGCTTCGTCCTGTGCGTAGAGGGGCATTCCCCTAACCTCGAGAAGCCTCACGAAGAGTTTCTTGAACTCGATTTGCGCATTTTGGTTCAACGGAAGAATCTCGAAGAAATTGCCCCAGAGGTTGTCGTCGGAAAACGTGTCCCGTGCCAAGTCGGCAGTGAAAACCATGAAGATATCCGGCAGGAATTTCTCCGATATAGCGAGCGCTTTCGCTGGATGGCTAGGGTATGCCGCGAATAGTTTTAGAAACGAGTCCCTGATATCTTCGAGCTCAATGGAAAACGCTGGGAACGCCTGATATACGAGGACGGTCTCATGACGGTCGCAAAGCCCATCAAACACCTGCTTTGCTTTGCCTTGATAGTCCTTGAGCTTTTGCCCGTAGGGAGTGTTCAAAGCCGCATCGCTGACGAAGACTCTTGTCTCACCGGTATCGCGTATTATTGCAGCCCTGCATCTCCTAGGCGTTGTCGATACTGTAGAACCAACTGGGGTAGGTATTGGTTCGAATCCGGCCTTTTCCCGCTGCATCAAGCCGACAAAGCGATCGAGGTGATCGTAGTAACTATCTACAAGAATGGTGAACTCACTAAAAGACTTTCCAACTATCTCCCGGATGTCGCTTTCATCCGCATTGAATGCTTCAAGGAGGGTTGCGTAGCCTGCTCTTTTCAGCATCCGACACAAGGGGAAACTTACGTTTGTCTCTTCTAGCGGGGCTCTCACATACCCTTCGGCAATTTCTCTGAGGTCATTCATGCGGCTATTATCCTTCGCAGATCCTTGAATGGGGCAATTGTGAACGAACGCCGAATACATGAATTGTACCTCAAGTGGATATTTCTGTCGGACGCAGGACAGGTGGAGCATGCTAGCTCATTCTTTCAAGCCCCTACTCCCAATTCGCATTATGTGCTCGAAGTTTAATTATTTATGTCGGTACGGTTTATTCTGATCAGCCTTCCGATTCTGAGAACTGGAATGATATTTTCCTTGGTCATCTTGTAGATCGTGTTGCAGAATACCCTGAGATACTTTGTGGCTGTAGGGCAGTGAGATATATCCGTCCCCAATGTCGGAAGAGTCTTCCGCTGCAGAAAGGTGTTGTGGTTCTTCATCTGGTTTGTCCAGAATCTCATGCTTTCGATTTCGAGACCCCAGATTGAGGTTTAGGAAAGCTTCCTAGATATCATAGGTATTACCCGTTTACAAGTATGTTTGCATTAAAATTGCTTCCCAGAAACGTCTCAGTACGGCATTTCTAGAAACTTGATATTGGAAAGGGTTCTGGAAGCGTTTTTTCATGCCTGTACAATACACCAACAGGATAGGATGCTACGCTCTCGAAAACGTCTATTTTTGAGTTGGGACCCACACGTAATGTCCTCTCGTCACGACCATCCCATAATGGCCTTACTCGGCATATTCGATCTTGTCATAGTTGGCAAGGACCTGACAAACTTTGCTGGAATGTCCTGACCCTTCTTCAGCCAGCATGTAGGAACCTGCGACAGGGTCTTCTTGAACTACCCGTTGAGATAGGTCTGGTCAAAGAGCTTGTCCCCGATGATCAAAGCCGTTCCAGACGGTATCCAATTCCACTCATCCGACTGGATTTACAATACAAAGATTCCCCTAAACACCAAAGATGGCAGAAGAAGCGTGAATGTCATGTTCCTGGGTTCACTTTCCAGCTTGATAGGCAAACAAATGCACACATTATCAAGTCTGGATTGCTGAAATTAATCGTTACGCTTCCTCTTGGGCTAATGCCGGGTACCGACCTACAGTATGTGTTGGCCGCTATGAGGCATGACAACAAATCCGTAAAATTGTGGACGCATCCGTCATTGGCAAGCGTGTCCACAGTCAGCTGAAGATTGCGGAATTCGATGCGCTCGAGATGGCATGCCAAATGTTAGTGTCAGGAAAGCCCGACACAGAAGGCGGCCGTCACCTAGAATCGGAATCATCAGGACCCTTCTAGAGAAAGGTGACAGCCACTAATGGATACTTTACTTGGATCCGTGCTAGTCTGTGAGGACGAGATCTATGATTTGGACAAGGTCGTGCACCTAGAGTTCAAGAAAACAGTAAACGTGACCATGGACGCACAAACAAATGAGATGCTAAGTGAGGGTAACCGGCGTAACGGCTACCGGGAGCACACGCCGCTCTCAAGAAAATAATACTGCGTTAAAGCGATGAGTCCATGGCGCTTCACTTTCAGCATTTCGTAATTGTCAGCTGCTATACCACTCCCCTAATTGACGATACACGACAGTATCGTATCCCTGTTGGCGAGCGAGAAGGACGTGAGGACATACGAGCGTATCCTCTGCCTGACAAGGGTTGGCTCTATGAAACCATTCTCCACGAGTGCCGTCGTCCTGTTAATGATGGTCCTGTTCGTGACACTTAGCTCCCGTGCAATATCAATGGGGGCAAACTCGCGAATTCCCTCGCGAAGGAGATGTGAGAGAAGTTCCTTCTCCCTGGTGCGAAGGTGCGAAAGAGAGGCCTCGACCTCGCCTTCTGCCTCACCATCGACAAGCTCCGCAGCTTTGCTAGAGTACAGCTCAACCATATGCAGGAAGTAGTCTATCCAGACCTCGGGATGCGGAGGGTTGTTTCGCCCGTCATAGTAAAGCGGTGGGAGACCCATCTGCAGCGATGCATAGTACTCATCGGGGTCGTACGCGAAGTATTCCTCAAGCGAACCAATACCTTGGAACCCATAACCTCCCCGGTCGAGGATATAGCCAGAGACAAGACGGGCAGTCCTGCCGTTGCCATCCTCGAAGGGGTGGATGGTTACCAACTGATAGTGCACTATAGCGGCCACTATAAGCGGATGGTCGTCAGTCTCGGCGATGTAACGCTCGAGTTCGGCGAGAAGCTCAGGTATCTCGGAAGCGTCAGGTGGAATATATTCAGGAACACCGCTCTGTGCATCGTATACGGCAAAGAGCACGCCTGGGGGCATCGAACCGCGTAGCCCGATCTTCTCCTTGGGAGCGCCCTTCTCGACGATCGCCTGCACTTGCAGGACAAAGTCTGTTGTCACAGGCGCATCAGCAGCAAGTCTGTCCTCGAGGAAGGAAAGTGCTGTGAAATAGTTGCGAACCTCTTGCTCGGGCTTAAGGAAATGGCGGTGTAGATCGCGCTCGATGGCCTCATCGGCCTGCTGCTCGGTAAGCGGGTTTCCCTCGATCTTGTTCGAAGCGTATGAGCTTTTCTTCTTGGAGTTCTTCCTTAGTCTGTTCATAGCGAGAGCAGGTAATTTCACATTCGCCACACGGAACCTGCTCTCCTCAATGACGCTAATACGCTTAAGCATGCCCGGTGTCACCGTCGCCCTGATCATGACCGGCTTCCCTTCTGTCCTTTTCATTATACTTCACTATTATTTCACTATTTTTCATTATATGGAAGGTTTTCTGCAGGCCGTGCTACTGCACGAAGCTTTTTACGTAATTAACTTAAGGAGATGTTCCAGCCGGGACTTCTGAAAAGCCAATATAGAACACGTACTAAATAAGAGTTGAAGTTAATGCCCCCATGACCTTTATAAAAAGCACTTCACCGCAAACGGCTAGCGTTAATACTGTGATTAAAAGTATTATCAATAATCCAATATCTAATAGTTCAAGTTTGAACCATCTAACATAAGGTCGAGGTTTGACTACATCTATACGCACAATATATTCTACGAGGTGGTATCTGTGCCTTATGGAAAAGTTCTCTCCACCATTGCACGTATCCTTCTTTTTGTTTCTCAAAACAGGAATAAGATACTTTAAATTACTTTCAATACCTTTATTCGATACTGAAAAAAGAATCCCAGGAGAAATGATACAAAGATAGCTAATCCTCAAGAAATTTATAATACTCAAGAAGTTTAAGAATAATTGTTTATTGAATATGATTATAAGCCAGCCAATTAAATATCCTATGATGAGTGGAGAAAGGGAAATCAGAATGAAAAGGAATTTATTCTTTATTTTTATCTGTGCCTTTATTGGGAAAAGCAACCCAGTCCACCATCCAAAAAGTGCTAAGGGGACAATAATCTGAAGGACTAGAAAGATTATGGCTTGCCCCATTTTAGAGGCATTAAGATGAGGAATGCAGCCTAATAGGACGGTTTGTGAAAAAATAAAGACTATCCAAAGTATACGTGTCCAAATTTTTACATTGGTTTTCTGTTGATCCTCTCTCACTTGTATTCTCACTTGTATTGCATGAACTCCTATCAAACACATGCAAATTAGAATTGCCGAAAACCATAAGATTATACAAATAGCTGCAATTCCCTGCCCAATTTTATCGAACTCAAACGCTGCATCAAACAGTACACAAAAGGGGTTAGCACTATCCCACAATTCTAGCGATTTAAACAGATTTACCGCAAACATAACTGCTAGCCCAAGAGGAAGAATTGTTGCAACAGCGAGTGCTAAATATCCAGGATCTTGTAAAAGCAAACTCAAAAAATAAGGTAAGGTAAATCTAGATTCTTTGTTACCGGTCCAGATATAATTGCATCTGATCCTCCAGTCTTCTTGTGTATGATTCTCAGTATCTCTTATTACTGATCGAAAGCGATCGCATACATCTTTTAATGAATTTTTATCAATCTCAATAAATTCATGGCTTTCCTGTGTGTAGCTATCCATATTATCCTACTCCCACTCGATAGACATAAAAACCCGAAAGTGTGAACTCAACGGGTTACCTGACCAGTGGCTGTGTTCATTTTTTGGTCCGCGAAGTCGTCCCAAAACCGGAACTCAGCTGAAACTCAGTACTGAACTTCACTTTAGCACGCAATAGAGAAAATGAATGCGGGGTACGCGCCGGCGCTTCGCACCAAAACGCAGTCGGAAGCCTTCCGCATAGCCTTGCAGATACTCGAGGACCTGACCAGTTTCGACATCATCTACTTCGACTTCGACAATACCAGGTATGCCAAGGCTGCCACAGAGGTATCGTCAGACAACGGCGCGATCATGCGGAACATCAGGAGGCACGAGAATAGCCTAAGGGGCTCGCTCCGGGCATCTCGCATGTAGTTATAGCTGTCTCGCACACGCTTGGCGAGAACATCACTGGCAAAGGTGAAGTAAGAGTCACGTTCGATAGCTGCATCGTCTAGGGCGTAACAGCAGAGAAGGCACAGGACGTGCGCGAAGTGAACGTTACCATGCAGCCCTACGAGTACCGCATGCGCTGGTACGGCGAGGACGAGGCTACCGCCAAGGTGCGCGCTGGCGGCCTGTCTGTTGGCGGGGTAACCCCCATTGGTACTGAGCGCCACGGCAAGCTTGCGGGTGTGTGAGGACTGCTGTGAAGCAGTACAGCGCACGTGGTGCCGTCGGATGGGCTGACGCTGCTGGCATGAATGGGCGTGATACCGCAACGACTGCGATGGGATAGAGACCAGACTGCGTTTAGTTTATAATACTTGCTAGCTCATATCCCACGAAGAGAGCTGGCAGAAACATGGTGGACCCTTCTCAATATGTGGTTCTTGACGTAGAGACGAACGGCACAAGACCCAAACAGGATGATCTTCTCTCCATATCCATCTACAAGCCTGACGACGGTACGATGTACAATCGTTTCTTACCGCTTGAGAAGCAGGATTATCTCAACCCGAAAACATGCGCTGTCAACGACATCACGATGGATGACCTCTTAGGGATGGAGCCTATCAGCTAGGAAGAGCTGAATCGACTGACTGAGGATTTCGAGCTCGACCGCAGGACGATTCTCGCTTACGCGGAGCGCCTGGCAGAGGCGATGCCGGATTCGACGAGAAGTTCGTTCGGTGCTATCTGGACGACCACGGCCTTTACGGGCTGGAGTCCGCATACTTCTTCAACTTCAAGAAGCTAGTCTTCTCATCACCGTATTCCGATTACAAGGCCTCAAAGGATAACCTCTGCCGCGCCTTTGGAATCGAGGGTGTGTCTGACGTGCACAGCTCTGCAAACGATTGCATCCTAGAGTGGAAGCTATTCGAGAAGGTGGACAACAGCCACTTCATCAAGACTGGCCCTCATGTCTTCAGGATGGCAAGCGACTACATCATTCCCGCTTCGTACCTCGACCATTACTTGGGGCTCAAGAGCTTCTGTGGTGTCCGAACACGGTACCCCCAAGCAGAAACGGTCTTTGAGCTTGAGCTATCGGACAAGGCGACTTCAAGCACAATTAAGTACCCAAACAATTTCACTGGCAATGCCATAGAGCATCTTATTAACATCATGATCGGGGCAGAGGAAGTTGATTCAGCAGAGTACCTTCTAAGGAACAAACTGAGATTGGCATACGTCGGCTCTGTGGAGCCTTCACTGGAACTCGTGCACACCGAACGACGTGAAGATGGAGGCGTCGCCGTTTCGAGCAGCGTATACAAGCATGTTATCGAGTCGCTTGAAATCATCGGAGGCTATCAAGCCCTTGTCGATGCTTTATCAAAGGCAAATGAGGCAGGGTATGGGCTTGCGATTAGCATCAAGGAATCAAAGGATGCCAGCACAGAATTCGATCAGCTATACAGCTCTGGGGAGCACAAAGACGTGTTGGATGAGCTTCTTACGCTCTACCGTCATAGTCAGCTAACTGATTCGATAACGGACACAAACAAGGCCTTGAAGCCTGAGATTGCACCTCTCGTAGACTATCTCAAAAAGGTGCTTGCAAGTGAGTCCGTGAAGTCTCAGGAACTGGTCGTTGACAGAGAGAGTGGCTGTCTTGCTTTGTGCGACCTCTCAAGCGAGACCGCTGTGGTCGAGATCAAGACCGGCGCTTCTGGAAAAGACCCGTCTAGATGCTCGAACCAGCTCTATATTTCGTCTGCTGGTCGCACGTGTTACCTTTTACATATCGACTGGGGACATGAGGCGTTTCCCTGGTTCGACGAACAGAAGAACACCAGATTTGTGTTACAGCGAATAACCTTTCTTGATAAGAAACCTAGGAAGCCCGAAAGCCCAGCGAGCACAGGAAGCCTCGCATACGACAGGCGATATGCGATTGGCGATTTGAACACCCGGAAAGTGATGACCCCGCAAAGTGTGCACACGACCTGTGGCTCAAGATCGAGGACGTCACGACAGTATGGGACAAGTGCAACCCAGGGTAATTTCCTTTCGAGAAGCCGTATCAGGGCAAAAGTTCCAGCACATTCCATGCAGTGAAACAGTGGCGCAGTGAGAATCCGGATGGAACTCGTAGGAAGATGACGGAGGTGAGCGCAGTCTCTCCCCAAGCTATTGAGAAATCGTGGTTCGCGGCAGCGCTGGAGATTGTTGGCGTTGAAGCCGATAGGCGCGAGACCATCTATCGGGGCAGCAATTACATCAGAGAGCATATACTCGACGGAATAGCCGATAGACACAACCTCGAAGGCACTATCACCAGTAGTGATATAGACGGCAAATCGGCTGAGGTCAACGAATTGGCTCACAAGGTTGCAGTCTTCGACGAAGCGAATACGATAGACGACGACCTCTTGCCCTTCGTCAAACAACTGAAGCAACAGCTGACGCATGCAGAGGACGAATTGGAGGAGCTGCGTTATCGGAAGACTCACGGTATCGGACGATATATGGACATACTCCGAATACCTCAGCCCGTAACCACCTATAAAACTAGAAGTTTCTATATGCCGTTTGATCACGACCGTGCAGCTTTGAGATTTGCTCCTCTCAAGCAGGGCTCAAGGGCAAAGCCTGTCATCGAAGTAGTCATCAATGACCACATTAGGGCGAAGATTGGCCCACGGACGCATGCGTTATACGAGAAGATTGCGCCATACGTTGGAAGATGGATATACGACGTGTACATCGAGAGAGACTGGTCCAACGAGAAGGAGGGTGAGCTCATATTTGTCTTTCAGCCAGAATGGTACTAACGCTCGTTTACATATTGGAATAACTGCCGACAGCCGTCTTCGATTGCCGTACAGAATCTGCAACCTTACTCAAGCGCGACGGCCACACAGCGTACTCGTATGGGTTGAGACAATGCAGGGCGCAATCATTCATATGTACGAGATCGTTAAGCATATCCAGAACAACCTCATCGTCAAGTGAAAGGCCAGAAGCATCTTTACATTGCTTATACAGCTCTCTTGCATATATCAGCGCTTCATACTGACTGAAGCCCAATGTTGTCACGCATATCGCCTGTTCTGATAATGGTTCAAGCTCTATATCAAACTGATCTTTCAACTGACCAAGAACTGCCGCCTCGTCACTGTCTCTATTGCTAAGCTGCTTCTCGATCTCGCTCTTGTCGGTGCTGTGAAGTATTGCCGAGACATAGCCCCATAGAGCTTCACTGATTTCCTGTTTGTGGATATCGCAGAGCAACCTCACATTCATCACTTTTTGGAAGTAGCTTCCTGCAGATGAGATACGGTAGCGTATCTCATCGTCGATAAATACAAAGCTCTCGCTAGTTATGGGCTTCACCTGGCAGCCGTGAGGTGAGTTCTCGAGAAATGCAACCAGGCCAAGACGGTCTTTGTTGGTTTCTCGCATTGCTCGACATGTGAAAGCTTGATCGTGGGAAACAACGAGCACAGTCTTTCCCTCCTGTTGCATGATGCAACGATAGATTTGGCTCCTTCTAAAATTGTCATATGATGATGCAGGGTCATCAATCAACGTTAATTGGTCTTCGTTGTTATGGAGGAAAAGCACGAGTGCTATTAGATTCTGCTCCCCGTATGACAGGCAATGCCTCATGTCAACGCCGCCAGTCGATGCAACGTGCGTTAGGATATATGATGGCGTATGCGCGTCACGGTTTGCCTCGTTAATCTTGAAGGCATATGGGATTCCAAGCATGTCTAGCTGGCGGTTTAGCTGCCTCGCATTCCCTCGCACCAGCTGTGTCAATGCGCCGCGCATCTTTCCAATCTGTGTTGTAAGCAACTCTCTGTGGTTTTTCGCCTCCGCAATCAGAGGCTCCAATTCCGGTATAAACTCATACGCTACTGAATCTATATCCAAAGCATCAGGCATTCCTTCCAGCAATGATGACCCTTGGGCGACATTTGTATAGGCAATGACCTTGTTGATTTCTATTTGGGCTCTGAATAACTTATCGAGGGTCAATTTAAACTCCTCAAAGCCAGCTTCATCTGATACATCTGGCAAGGTACAGTTCAGCTCTTTGAAAAGCGGGGCGGCTTGGAACAGGGGTTTCAAGTCCTTCAATGCGAAATCGTGCAGCTCTTGCAGGTCAACTGAGAGATCGCCCTCGATCTTCTGCCCACAGAACGGGCACTTTCCCTGGATGAAGTCGTTATTGATCGTAAAACCTTTACCTTGCCAATCTAGATAGGCCATCTCACGTCCATCAATGTGTTTCCGAACAGTTGGCGTCGCGACTGTCAGCGCTGCGTGGGCCTTGCCAACTGGCGACTTCGGCGTATAGCCTCTTGCAGTCGGTTTTTTCACTGACTTGACAAGCTGATCGACCCTGCCGCTAAAAGCAAAGAGCTGATCTCGAATCAATCTAAGCTGAGCAATACTTTCGTTAAACGAGTTCTCCAGCTTTCTCAGTTCAGATTCATCACCGATGAATATTTCATAGCTGTCTTTCGTCGCCTCAGTCTTAAACAGAGCTCCTTGCCTTTCGAGGTTATACACAGACACACTTTCGAAACTGGGAGACTCACCGTTAACAGTAATGAAACAGTCTGCTGGACTGCAACCCACGCTGACATCAGCGTCTGACACTGGACGTGATATTGCATCCAATATCGAACTTTTCCCCGATCCACACACGCCAAGCAGGAAGTTTACTTTGCCATCTTCTAGGCTTATGCCTAGATTGGCTATGTTTCTGTAGTTGGTTATTGCAATTTCCATTACAAGCTCCTTGTGTAACTAAAAGTACCGTATGTTACTAGCGGGAATGATGACAACATATGCTGCAACTTCATTTCGGGAAGCACATCACCACCTATGAATTCCTAACAAACTAACTTTACTCGATTGATGTAACTGTGGAGCAGGATCCTCTCGGTCGCTGAAAACATCAGAGCACCTCTCTACACATCGTACTTGAACTCAAAGCCTTTGTAGAAATGCTGGAGCACGAGTTTTCGCCCCCGCAGCCTGCACGCATGCATATCGCAGATGGTTTCGACATCCTCGATGCGTATGCCGAGCTCATCGCACTTCATGCAAATCTTTTCGGTGGTGACTTTGCGCCAGCGGTCGATGCGACGCATCATATCAGACTTAAGCTTGGCCTCTTCGTTCCACTTCATGTGGTTGTCGTAACCCCAAGCCATTGTGGCCGCGTATTCAAGAATGTGCTCGATGTCCTCTGGCATTCGAGTCCCTCGTTCCTCTAGTATCCGGAGTTGTAGGCGCTAGCTGCAGCGACTTTCTTTATCTCTTCGAGCTTGAGAGGCGTCGCACTAATGAGGTGCGGCCTCCAAACCTGCCTGAAGCACCGCAGCATCCGGCGGTAGACCTCGATGATGGGCATATGCGAGTTGCCATCGTCGGAGAATCGCATCATCGGCTCCTCGAGCTCCTTATAGCGGTTGTCTTCAAAGAGATATTCGACATAGCCAGGCAGGGCGGTTTCCTCGGAGTTGCTGTAGTCGAAACCACAGAACGATATTTCTCGCTCGTCCACAGCAGCCCTCTCCTCCTCGTTCAGACGTTCGTAAGAGCTCCTGAGAACGCGGAACATGTCGAGAATATCGAACAGCTCTACAGCTCGGTTATACGGAATCTCTGGACGCAGCGGAGCAAAGACCTTGTGGTATTCCCCCGTAAAGCCTGATTCGAGAATCTTGGCATTCTGGCGATGTTGGGTGCGCTGATCGTCATCAAGCGCATCATTCAACGAGAGCAGAAGCTCCTGATTGCGTAGAATGAGGCGATTGGCGTTGTTGATGGCGTAGGGAGCGGTCTCCTCCGGGTAATCCGTGCGCCCAATGCCCGTAACGGAGTTGAGGGCTTCGATGATCACCGAGGACATCGTGGCCTCGCTTTCTTGGGCGAGATTGTCCAGACGTGTTTTGAGTTCATCGCTAACCCTAATTGAGATGGTCGGCATAATAGTTGTCCTAACTTTGGTGCTCCATTGTCGCGTACTACAGTATTACACTTCTAGTCTTACGTCAATTCACTTTATGTGTGGAATAGAATTCTGCCACTTTGTGACGCACGGCAACAATGCCCGTACCGGTAAAGTCGCGGGCATTATTCGTCTCTGCCCGCCTTATGAGACGAAAGGCCGGCAAGGACATGGACAGTGAGGCGAATGACACCGCATAGGAGGACCCGAAGACGGGGTACGCGTACTTCTGCATCGACACGGCAAGCACGGCGGGTTATCTGATGGCGGCCTAAAACAGCGGCAGACCTCGATCGGCCTGCCGTCTTGATGATTGCCTTAACTCGCTGCGGCGCACCCCTCGGCGCCATTGTCATCTTCGCTCAGCCGAATCGCATCATCGACCAGCACAGCACTGGACTCTTTGTCGCTTTCCGTTCCGCTCACGAACGATTTTATCGAGCTGCTGGCGCCTTCGATCTTCGATGTTGCCCATGCTGCCAGCTTCGGGAGCTCCTCGAAAGCTGCGACGCCGAGAGCCATTCCCCCCGCTATCAGTATTGAACTGTAAATCTTCGGACCACCCACCCGCTTGGCAATGTGGTTCATCTCGCAGTAATCGTTAAACGGTGCAGGCATCTTTGCCCCCTTCCTCGTCGCGTTATCTTGATTTTAGGCCTATAGATACTGCTGCAGCCAATCAGGCATGTTCGGATCGTCTTTATCCCAGGACTCCACCAGGTCTTCGTCACTCTCCCACTCGTTTTCGTCGCCGTTGAAAAACTTCTGCCTGTGACACTTGTACTTGTAGACCGTATCGCCTTCCAGCCTGTACTCATTCCAGTAATAGTTCTGCTTCCCGTAGCCCTTCCATTCGTTCGTGGTGTAGATAGTTGACATTGCATCCTCCTTTTACGTTGTTACCTATCCAATCTTGCCGCCCCGGCGGCACCATGCCCTATTTCGTCTTTCACGCAAGGGGCGTTAGAAAGGAGAAGATCCCGTCCCTCCGCATGTCTGCATCGCGTAACGGTCATGCTGTTGCAGCCTGGGGTGGCGCTTTAGCACTCTTGCCCTCTGCTGCCTCCAAACGCGCCCTTTTCTTTTCGACGCCCTTCTTAGCCGTTGCATAGCACGCATCGAAGGCTTTTATTACGTAATCGGCAAACCCTTCGCCGATAATCAGTTCTGCCAGTATCGCTACGTATGTCCCTTCCATCAATTTGGCTACGAATTCTGTGACCGCCTCCAGCTCTGCAAGCCTTCTCCTTGGGAAGGAACCCTGAAACATCAGGGCTACACACTGTTGCGCCTTCTTGCTTCTTGGACTCGCGCCGACGTTATAGAGCTCCATTAAAGTATTGATCGCAATGCCAATCTGATTATCTAGCCCGTTACCTTCTTCCCAAATGGCGGCTTTGATCTCTTCGGACAAGGCCTCCACGGCCAAGTCCATCTCGCCCTTTTCAGCATGCCCCATCACTTTGATGTAGGCCTCCGCCATGCGTGTCGCTTGTTCGCCTCGTTGCTGATCTACGATGTTCTTCGATTCTTCGTTGTCTAAATCGAGCACGAAATCCGGATCGTATTCGCGAATAACCTGCTCCATTGATATGAGGAGCATTTTCATCAACAGCGACATGATGACTACGGTCATTTCGTCTTCGTTGTCATCATCTGCTGCTTCGAACAGTTTGATGATATTCACAAACTGTTCTTGCAGCTCCAATTCGCGCTTGGCTTTTTCTATGGCTTTGAGCTGCATTTCTGCGGAATAAACAAGTTTGAAGTCTGCAGACTCCAAGAGCTGCCTGATGGCCTCTGGTTCATAGCCACATTGCTTAAGCGTCTTGATGGCGAGCAACTCAAACAGGGCATCATCATCGAAGTACCTATAACCGTTTTTGCTCACCTGACATGGGATGATGATTCCGGCGCCCTCGCCGCTCTTGCCATGCACTTTCTCAGTCGTGTAATACTGCACTGTGCGACGATTTATTCCCGTGAGTTTGCTTAGTTGGCTTACCGTTCTCATCTTAACCTCCTTCCATGTTGAATTGTAAATCTGCACAGTACTGTGCAGTCGTGCAGTCAATAACTATTTTGAAAAAAGTGTTCAGTGCTGTGCGCTTCTGAGATTTAGCAATGACGCTGGCTTGGATAAAGTCACTTTGTGACACCCGTAGAAACTGCCTCCTGTGGACGTACCAACGAGCTCAGGAGGCGATTCTTTATGGAGCCAATCGTCGTCGCAGTCATCACGGGGATGGTCTCCCTCGTCGGCGTCATTCTCTCCAACTCGAAGGGCCGTGCCGTCATGGCGGTCAAGCTGGACTCCCTCACGGCAAAGGTCGAAAAGCACAACCGAGTTCTGGAGCGAACCTACAGGCCCGGGCGAGACATGGCCGTCGCGAGGAACGACATAGCGGACCTCAAGGGGAAGGTGGCATGACATGGGCGAGTTCCTGGCAGGCAACGACTGGAAGTGGCGGCTCCTGCGCACGGTGGCGCAGGGCGTGCTGGGCGTGGTGGTCGCGAACCTGGACCTGATCATGGGCTGGTGCGTGATGGATCCGAGCACGAGGGCACGGCCGAGCAGGAGGCAGAGTGGTTCGTCGCCGCCTTCAGGCTCTACGTGGACAAGGCGATCCCGTTCCTGGACTGGGAGGTCGACGCGCTTGGGCTAGGCGTTGCCTGGACCAAGAAGTGGTTCGACCGCGTGAAAGTCAAGACCGGTGTGACCCCGGCATCTACACGAGCAAGGGCGTGCTTTTCTCCTACGACTGAGCGAGCGTGGCCAAGGAATACCCGCTGATCTTCCAGTACACGAGCTCCGGGCGCACCGCCAGCTACAGCGGGCACTTGGATCTCGACCTGTTCTACGGAGTGCGTGGGCGACTGGCAACGACGTTGGAGCAAAGAGCAGGCTGCCTACATCCTCGAGATCCTGGGCTGCCTGATACTCATCGTCATCTTCATGCCCTTCATACCGGTGTTCAAGACGTTCGAGGAAATCGTCGAGATCACTAGGGACGAGTAAGCAAAAAGGCCGCCTGCAGATACGCAGACGGCCTTTTTCTCACTCTCTGTGGTGTTTTGGGGCTACTGCAGGGCCTCCTAGTCGCAATAGATGGGGTCTTCGTCGCCCACGAGGACACCCCACCACCATTGCGGAATCTCCACGCCGGACTGGCAGAGCATGTCCAGGGCTTCGCCTAGATCTCGGACGGCATACTCTGGAAGTCATCGCACATCACCTTGAGCTGTGCCATGGTGGTCGCCTCCACATCGTTGCAGATCTGCTTCTTCTCCTCGAGGTTGTAGGACTCGGGCGAGTACAGGCAGAGGTCTACGCGGAAGCAGACCATGTCTTCTTCTTGCTGGAGCTTGGTTGCGGTTGCCTGGTCGATTATGGTTTGGTCTCATTCCGGGCGTCCAGCGCCAAAAATAGTGACGCTGAGCTGGTACGAATTTCGGTACGAATCATCCAAAAGGAGCGTTGTTTTTTCTTGCTTAGTGATGTGTCAGATTTTTCAAACACAACACTTTTAAACTGCGGTTTTGTTGCTTTTCAGGGTTGAGTGTGGAAGAGTGTTTTGTTGCAAGTTTTATTCCCACTCAATGACGCATCTTGTCTGTGTGCTTCCAGCTGATTCCGTATGGTGCTGTCTGGTTCATATAATGCCGCCTCATCCGAATCAATTCCGAATCAGCCTTTGATTCAAGAGGGTGAAGAATGATTCCCAGATAGCGCCAAATCCCGCCAACCATAGCCAGCTTTGACGAGTCATTCCCCGTTTTCCCAGGAGGAGTGATTGCGGGTAGTTATTTTTTGCCCGATTTTTTCCGAATCAACCATGTAGCGGCAGCGGGGAAATCGGATTCGATGTCTACTGGGACAAACCACGTTCGAGGGCTTTCTCGGCCGATTAGCCGTGTTCTAGTGGTTCTTGGGTACTGCGGTTTAAAAACAGGTGGGTATCTTCGCCAATATTCGAATATAACAGTCAATAAAACTGATGTGGCGAAGATACTCTGTTAGGTGGCGATGACAATCGTGAGTCAGTTTGAATACCAGGAACAGCTTTCGAAGCTGCCGTCCCCGAGGTGGTCTCCGCAATTGGAGACATGAGGGAGCACAGGGGAAGGCAAGCGCTCTACGAGGCAACGAGACCGGACGTTCTCGAAACGCTCGTCGAGGTTGCAAAGATTCAGAGCACCAGCACCTCCAACAAAATCGAGAACATCTCGACCTCCGACAAAAGGCTTCGCGACCTGATGGCCGAAAAGGTGGAGCCGAAGAATCGGGACGAGCGCGAGATCGCTGGGTACAGGTACGTGCTCGACTTAGTACATGAAAGCCATGATGACATTCCCGTCACTCCTAGCGTCATACTCCAACTGCACAGGGACCTTTACCGCTTTTGCGACAGCTCTTTTGCCGGCAGGTGGAAGGACTCCGACAACGTAATTGCGGAGAGATCCGCCGATGGCGAGCTCGTGGCGAGATTCCGTCCCACCAGTGCTGCGGCTACCCCTGCTGCCGTCCAGCGAATCTGCGACGAGCATGCCGCCCAGATGGATTCGGGGACTTACGACCCGCTGCTGGTGTCCCTGATGTTCGCCTTCGATTTCGTGAGCATCCACCCGTTCAACGATGGCAACGGCAGGATGAGCAGGCTGCTCACGTTGCTCTTGCTGTACCGGAGCGGTTACACGGTGGGAAAGTACATCTCCGTTGAAAAGGAGATAGAGACCACAAAGGAGACCTACTACGAAGCTTTGGCCGCAAGCTCTGCATCATAGCAGGATGGGGAAAACGACTACGTCCCGTTTATCAATTACATGCTGGGTGTGATGACCTCGTGCTACAAGGAGCTCGACTCCAGGTATCTGGTACTCACCTCCACCGAAGGCAACGAGGCTATCCTGCGCGACTTACTTCCAGCACCTCCTCGGCTCCGTTACCAAGTACCAGATCATGGACGACAATCCCTCCATGAGTAAGCGCACCATCGAGCGCCTGCTCAAGAAGTTCCAAGAAGAGGGTCTTGTCGAGAAGGTTGGAGCGGCGAGGTCAACTGCTTACCGGCGGTGTCTGGGCTAGCCGATCCCGCCAAGGCGTGTTGCCCGTTGGCTGTTGCCTTCAATTTATGAAAATCACCTCCTCCCTCGAAAACAGACCCGCAACTGGTGGGTCCTTGCAGCGATGTGGCTCTCCGCATAAGTTTTTCAATCATGATGACTATAAATAGTATTGAAAACTGGAACATATTTTGATAAATTAGAACAAAATGAAGTTATAACAAGTCATACAACAAAAATTGGAACGTTTTATAGGAGAAACAATGCAGACCGAGATTCTTCGCATCATCGAGGGTGGCCTCTCTGGGGACAAAGTCAAGGTCTTCAACTACGCGTCAACGCTCGCGGACAACCTTGAGCGGGAGGGCGACGCCCGGTTTTCCAAGAGGATCAGGTCCGCCCTCTCCGGGAAGAAGCCCGGCCTTGCGGCCGTTGACGGCCTCGCCTCCAAGCCCGTTGACCAGGAAAGCAGGATGGAGATAGTCGATGTCGAGTACATCTCCGCGGATGGGATCGACCTAGTGCTGAACGGTTTCCTCGAGAAGGAGGTGGAGGGCTTCATAGCGCTCCACGGAAACAGGGCCTTGCTCGAGAACCGGGGGATAGAGACCGAGAGCAGGCTGCTGCTCTACGGGCCGCCGGGCTGCGGAAAGACTAGCATAGCGAAATTGGTCGCCCTGGAAACTAGCCTTCCCTTGGTGACCGCCCGCTTGGACGGGCTGGTGTCGTCCCTGCTCGGAAGCACCGCGAAGAACATCAGGAAGATCTTCGATTTCGCCTCGAAGCAGGAATGCATCCTTTTCCTGGACGAGTTCGACGTCGTTGCCAAGCGCAGAGACGACGCCAACGAGCTCGGCGAGCTGAAAAGGGTCGTCAACAGCCTCATCCAGAACATCGACAGCTTCGACAAGGGCAGCATCCTGATCGCTGCGACTAACCACCACGAGCTTCTCGACCCAGCGGTTTGGCGAAGGTTCAACAAAGTAATCGAGGTGCCGCTTCCGGGGCCCAACGAAATCAGAAGGTATGCGGATTCGTTCATCGCCCCGCTCATGAGCTCCAAGCTCATGCCTAGGCAGCTCTCATCCCTCGCCGGCCTCAGTTACTCCGAGATGAGCACCGTGACGAAGAACGCGGCTTGCAACGCCGCCATGAGAGGCGAGGACCTCTTCACCGTCTACGATCTAATCAGGCAGACGTATATCGTGAAGCGCCACGGGATACAGGACACCGACGACTTGGTTCGATACATGTTGGATAGGGGATGCACCCAGACAGACGTCCAAAAGGGGCTCGGCATCTCGCTGAGGACTGTGAAGAAGATTGCGAAATCCATGAGACAAGGTAGTTGCGATGACTAAGGAGTTCCTGCCGATCAGGCAGTTCGCACAACGAGAGATCGATGAGCAGAGGGTAGAGGGCGGAGGCAGCGCAGACAGGCCCGCTTGGGTTCTCGTCGGCGACGAGCTCAGCTCGCGCTCAGCTTGGCTGCAGAGGGGTTTCGAGGGCGCTCTGCATGCCAAGGGGCACAACCCCTACCTTCCGTACGCCTTTAACATCAGGCTCGACGAGAGGGATACAGCAAAGAGCAAGAGGCGCGTGGTCGCGGACATGTTCTGCCTGAATGCCAACCAGCCCTCTAACTTCGTTGGGATGGTCGGATCCTCCAGCATCGTCATGAGGCTGCCCGATTTAGCATCGGCGGAAGAGATCAAGTCCCGCCTGCAGGATTGCGAGCGGTACGAGGAGGCGATCTCCTGCGTCCTCGACATCACGCGCTTCCAGCCCGCCGTGGAGGAAGCTGGCGAGGATGGCTGTTACAAGGTGAGGCTCTTCAACGACTCTCTGGGCAAGCAGCGCGGCTCCGAGCTTTTCGAGGAGGAGCTCGCATCGCTGGGCGTCGAATACCAAGAGGCCCTCTACACCGCCGACACGCAGTATTACAAGATCTGGGCTTCCGAGGATCAGCTCCGGGCTATTCTCGACAGCACGGTTGCCGAGACGGTCTTCTCCATCAAGCCTATGCCTAAGCTGAACGTCGTCCTCGATGGCATCCAATCCTCCGATGCCCCGCAGGTCGAAACGCCTGACCCCGATGCAGACTACCCCTTGCTTGGCATCCTGGATTCCGGCATAGAGCCAATCAGCCATCTGAGCCCTTGGGGATACGACAAGCGCTACTCGCCATACCCGGAATGCGATATAGACACGGGGCACGGCACGTTCGTTGCGGGCGTTGCCCTATACGGCGACAGTCTCGAGCATCGCAAATGGGTCGGAGGAAAAACGCCCAAGGTGTTTGACGCGACCATCGTCCCCGATCTCTCCCGAATGGATTGCGACGAGGACGAGCTCATCGAAAACATCCGCAGCGCCGTGGCGCTCAAGACGGACGAGGTGAAGGTCTGGAACCTCTCGGTCAGCATCAACAAAGACGTTTCCCCGGACGAGTTCTCCGACTTCGCCATGGCCCTGGACGAGATTCAGGACGAGTACGGAGTCCTCATCTGTAAGTCGGCAGGCAACTGCACCGACTTCGTTCACGGAAACGGGAAATCGCCCCTGAGCGCCGGCGCCGACTCCGTTCGCGCGCTGACGGTAGGCTCAACTTGCCACAAGCAGGGCCCAAACGATCTGGCAGCACCCGGTGACGCCTCTCCGTTCAGCAGGAGGGGGCCAGGACCTGAGTATATCATCAAGCCGGAGGTGTCCCACTACGGCGGAAACGCGGGGCTAGACGCCGGTGTTGTCTGCCAGACGGGCGTTGCATCCTTCGCCCCCGATGGGAGCAGCGTGTCTTCCGTGGGCACGAGCTTCTCCACGCCGAGGGTGGCCGCCCTTGCGTCGAACCTGGAGTTCGCTATCGACGGGGAGTTCGACCCCCTGTTGACGAAGGCGCTCATCATACACTCGGCGTCCTTCCCCGGCGACGATCTAATCCCAAACGACGAGAAGGTCAACGAAATGGGCTTCGGCATCCCCTCCGACGTGGGCAGCATCCTGTCCGACAACCCGTACGAGTCGACTCTCGTGCTGAGGGGCACCCTCGCCCGTAGGGAGATAATAGACATCCTCGATTTCCCCATGCCCCGGGGGCTCGTGCGCGAGGGGAGGTACTCCGGCCAGATAGTCCTCACGCTTGCCTCCAGCCCCGTCCTCGATCCGACGCAGGGCGGTGAGTATTGCCAGTCCGACATCGATGTCAAGTTCGGCTCGTACGACGAGCTGAGCAAGCGCGACACCACGCGGCCGACAATCCTGAACCCCATTGGCCGCTCTGGCGCGACCAACCTCCTCCTTCCCAGCAAATACAGCAAGCGAAAGATGGACGGGGCATCGGAGGATTTTGCCCAGCGCGAGCGCATGCTCATCCAATACGGCGGAAAGTACTATCCCGTCAAGAAGTACGCCATCGATCTGGATGAGCTCACGAACGCGAACCTTGCGGCAGTCGACCAGGACAAGCACTGGTTCTTGTACCTGAAAGGCACCTACCGCGATGCAACCGAAAGGGCCAGCAAGCTCACAGGAGAGATACTGGAGCAGGAGTTCTGCCTGATGGTCACGGTAAGGGACCCGGAAAGGGAGGCCGACGTCTACAACGAGGTCGCCCAGTTTCTCGACGCCCACGGCTTCTGGCATGAGAGCGTCAAGGTGAACAACGAGGTCAAGGCAAGGGTAGGGATGTAGGTCGGCATCGTTTCGGAAACACTAATCGAAAAGAAGGAAGAATGGGAGAACTCGAGATTGTCCAATGTGATGATGTTGATGAAATAATAGGTGTCGCCTCAAATATGGTCCCGCCAGAGAGATTGTCTTCTTCGGGATGTGTAGTGCTCCCCTCGCCGTATAGGACGGGTGAATATCTTTACGCCCAGATGAGGCCGTCGAGCTCTTCTCGGACTTCCCGCGCGCTCTTCCTCGCCTCGTCGTTCCTGAACAGCCTTCCGAGCCATTCAAGTCCCGACGCGCTGCGCCTTAGTTCCCTGATGGAGGGGAGGTCATTGACTGATTCGTGCTTATGCGAGTTTTTATGTTTCTCGCCTGTCATCAATTCCTCATCTCGATTCCGTTTTGCTGGTCCGCAGCATGAGTCAAAATATGACAAATATTTCTCTCCAAGTCAGATGATTGAATAGAAACGGCTCAATCCCTTCCCTTTGTCGTTTGCTGGGCATCGTTTAGAATGAATCAATACCGAACCAGCATTCAACAGCAAGAGAAACCGAGAGGTGGGGCATGCAGGTTCTCAAGGAAGAGGCATGTGGGATTCGACCTCGTATTGGAGACCAAGATCGCCATCGTCAGACGGCTGAAGTCGTTATTCCTGAGCTTCTACACGGGAGAGCGCCTGGGGGAGATTGGCGACATCGTCCACAAGGACATCGACCTGATGACCTTGTAGATCGGAATCAGCAAGCCTATGTTTGAATCGCTAAAGAAAACATCGTATGAAATTAGGGTGAATCTAATACCGCGCTCTAGGCGATAGCGATTGAGTGCTGGGAAGTGAAAACCAAAAGAATCGTACTAATGATCGCATTTTGTATAAATGAGATCATGTTGTTTTTTAAAGTTTAAGAAACTCATTGTAGCGAACAGGAGGATGCCAACTAAGTTCCATTTCTGTGATTTGTGCAAGTATGTCCTTGGCGACACCAAGCGCAATCATATTTTGCCAAATCTTCGACCTTTGATCATGCAAAAGCAATAAACGAAGATGCCCATAGAATGCACCTAGGGAAACATGGGAGAATGGATACTCATTTGTATCAAAAGCGATGTAGGGAAAGCCAGCAGGAATCCATGCATAACTCAAATCGCAACAATTATTCCGCTGATTCGATCTTGTAATCCTTGGCTGGGGTGAATATGCGTCACCCAATTCAAAAATACAGCCGTAAGCTCTTAGGACGTCAGATAGTTCGTCGTATGTTAAACCAAAGGCCTTTCGGGTGTCTTCAGAATTTTCTTCATGTGTTTCATAAGCATGTATTCCGAAATAAGTGGATGGTCCCTTGGGAAGATCAACATATTCATTCTTCTCTGCAACTTCAAAAGGAAGGTGCGTTTCTCCGTCAATAAACTCGTCCTTAAATATTACGCCGCTCTTTAATCGATAAAACCCGAGAATTCCTTCTTGAACTAATTCATCAGTAGAATGCTTTTTATATGCCCAATAGGGACTACAGTTTAGACCCATTCTCATTCCATTATTTAGAATTGCCCCTAAATAGACAAATAGCTCTCCTTCGTTACTTTCAAAAACCTTTGGAAAAAATGGCGGGAGAACAACTTCATCTGCTGGAATAAAGTGCAAGTCATTTTGGGTATTCTGCTGCATGCTTCACCTTTACAAGAAATACTATCTACTAACAACTTAACTGAATAATCAACCCTATTCCCACTCAATGGTTGCAGGCGGCTTTGGCGTAATGTCATACGCTACGCGG